>Ga0306864_1001104_pt1 | contig 11376 bp, 12 predicted proteins | sample AntRauTorckE5430_FD_190448 | JGI IMG/M metagenome (GOLD analysis project Ga0306864, IMG submission 190448) | Saline lake microbial communities from Rauer Islands, Antarctica - Metagenome Torckler E5 #430 (v2) (version 2) | ecosystem: Environmental > Aquatic > Non-marine Saline and Alkaline >...
ATCGAGGGGTAGATCCGGATCGGGTGGTGCGACGGTGGTTCCCCATACCATGGTAGGATCTATTTCACGAGTGCTTTCGACATACTTTTCCACAGAGGATTTTTCGGCTTCGAGGGCCGATCGCGCAGTCGTGTTTTCTGCCTGGATCTCTGCTTGAGTGAGGGCGCTGGAAAATGCTCTGATGAGGGGGGTGGAGCGGCGTGTGAGGATGGAGGCTAGTTGCATGGTTGTGGTTCCTTTCTTTGGGTTTTCGTTCGTTGACCTATCTATTTATCAAGCTAACGTATTGACTAACTTATTACCTGGTTGATTGGCTGTTCAACTGAAGACTGAAGCTTGTTGGAAAAGCGATGAGTATCGACGAGAAGAAGAAGGAAATTCAAGTGCTTCTTTTTTTCAGGCGTTTTTTTTGTGGGGTGAATATGAACAAGAAATAACAAGAACAACCCCCCTTTGATGACATAGCTAAAAAATAAAAACATTTTTAGAGATGATGATGAGCGCTCGACACATCCCACCTCAAACCTACCTACATACCATACCTCTTTCTCTCTAGGTTCGTACAAGTATCGTAGCACCACATAAATACCCAACTTATAGCAACATCATGGACACCAATAACCCCGACACCATTGTCACTGCTGCTGATACTACTGCTATTGCTACTTCTGCTACTGCTGCTACTGCTGCTGTTACTACTGCTGCTGCTACTGAGGAACCAACCATCGAAGCACCCACCAAATCATCCAAGAAACGAAACCGTGAAAACCCAACTGCAACGCCAGCCGCACTCCAATCATCCCTCACACAAATCCACACAACTCTCGCCACAAGCTTTCCACCCAATGCCCACCTCCCATCCTTCCAATCTATCATTCACACATACCTCACCTCAAAATCGACTAACCTGCCACAGCTCATTGTCAAAAATATCATACCGCAAATAACAACCTTGTGCCAAAAGAGCTTGGCTGATATCCCACCCTATGTCCACCTCAGCTCCAAAGACTCCGCACCGCAGCTAAAGATTGATGCAGAGAAACTTACTGTTAAAGGAGGTATGAGGGGGTATAGAATGGTGAGAGGGAGTCAAGGCGTTGAAGCTGGGAATTGGTATTATGAAGTGGAAGTACTGGATCCACCCAGTGTCGAGGATGTTGTCAAGGCCTTGCCGAATAATGTGAGACTGGGGGATGGTGTCAGGGAAGGATTGAAGAAGGGACTGGAGAAGGAGCAGGAGGAGAAGAAAATCAGGGTCATTCATGAAATGGAGGAACTGGAAAAAGAAAAGGAAAAAGAGCAAGATCAGGAGCAGGAACAGGAACAGAAGCGTAAAAAAAAGAAAGTGGCTTCGTCTAAAGATGGAGGGGTGGAGCAATATTCTGTTGGGGGGCATTTGAGAATGGGATGGAGTATGAGGACAGGAGAATTACAGGCTCCAGTCGGGTATGACAGGTGGAGTTATGGGATTAGAGATATTCATGGATCGAGGATTCATAATTCAAAGAGAGAGGATAAATGGGGTGGTGTTGGGTTTCAACCGGGGGATGTCATTGGATTTGCCATTTGTCTGAAAGATGATGGTCTCAATGCTTCCACTTACGATGATAGTGGTAACGGAACATCTACCAGTAGAAAGAATCCGAATGTGGTGACTTCCAATCATATTCGTTTCTTCAAGAATGGGGCCCCCATGGGACACTTTATTGTTTCGCGCGGGATCAAAACGGGCGGTGAAGCCTTTGACGATATTCAGTCAGGAACATATTATCCTGCCATCTCTTCGTACATGGGCGGAACGGCAAAAGTGAACTTTGGTCCGCACTTTATTTACCCCCCCAAAGGTCTTCCAACGGGTATGAAACTTCGGCCTAGTAGTGAAATGTGCCCCAAACCCATGGATCCCAATCAGGTGTTGGAACTGTTTAAAAAGGAAAAATGTATACTGAAAAAGGTAGATGATGAGATCACGAATGCTGTTCATGATGCTATTTTTCTAGAAGCGAAGATGCGTCACGATTTATTTCAACAACACTTGGATGATCATGCTAAAGTTGTCAGAAAGAGACGGATTGAAAGAGGTCTAGGATGTCATGATTTACCCGACCCTGCACCAGAAAAGATGGAGATTGATGACGAGATTGCCCCAATTGGTAACGGTGAAAAGAGTGTGGAATCAAATCAAGAAATCAAGCAGTAGAAGTGAAGAATAATACTATTTTAAACTTTAAGCTAAGAATGCGCCATGGGGCGTGGGGATCACATCCATGATAAACACAAACTGATTGAGGCAGTAAATTGTACAGATAGATTGTAATTTCGATTGAAGTTATTAGCGATTCTACTGACGTATTCAACCAATGCTTTAATTTATTTTCCATAGCAGACCTTCACTGAAAATCATCTGACTCGGAATCACTTTGTTCCAAATCGGAATCTCTCTGCTCCAAAGAAGGCATGGCCCCAAGTTGATGAATCAGGCGAACACAGTTCTTGCCACGTTCGAATGATGCAACTTCCACTCTTTCAGCAAGACCCAGGAATTGCAGAGGCATGCGAATATTAGTATCAACAAATTGTGCTAGATCCATTTGTTCATGATCGAACTCCTCCAAAATAATCAAAGATCCAGTATCACCGCTTTTTTCAGAAACAAGATGATGAATTTCTGACCAGCAAGTACGAAATAGATCATGATTATCCTCTCCAACGCCAGAAATAACATGGAATCGTTCAAGAACTAATAGCCTGCGACCTTCTTCAATAAAGTGTGTGTCGTTGTTATCATCTACATCTCTGGAGTATAGCTCTTGCGAAACAGGTATATCCGTCAGCGCCGTTTGAAAATTATCCAATACGTGCGAAATGACCTTCATGTGATCATCTTTCTGTGGCCCGATTGGAAGTTGTGATAGCTTCTTCCAAGGAGTCTCATCGTCAAACTCTATGCTCTTTTCAATAGTTAAATCAATATGCGAAGAGGCTGGTACATCATCATTTGACGAAATGGACGCAAACAGAGGATGCCAATCTGCGTAGGCACCGAAAAAGTCTTGCATTGCAGCCTGTTCGTCCGTTGGTATCGTTGGGATAATATCGTATGTTCTTTCCATTGGATCTGCTTTGGTTTCGAATCCCGATGCTGGCTTGCCAAAACCACGAGGAGAGGACTTATTTGGTTTCTTGGCATCCAGTCTGCGGGATTTCTCCTGCCGAGTTAACAAACTACTTCGCACATGTGTGTTTTGAACAAAGGCCGATGACTGCGCTGATAAAAGCGATATGATAGTGGCAGCTTTAAGATACATGATCAGTAGATGGATTGAAAGTCAAGTATGCAACAGTTCAAAGATGAACAAGTTTTAAGGTTGTGAAAGAAGAATCATCATCATCATCATCTGATAGAATACACAAGTTAAATATCCTTTGGTCAGCTTTGGTTGGGTGAACAACGCAATCAGTGCGTTTAGATATTTTTTAAATAACCTATCAATTTTTTTTTTTTCACCTGTATCTATTTTTTCCAGACGGCTCTGGGTTAGGAACCTGGTAGGTACAACACGACGGTGCTGCCTAAACTTGCATAAAAGAAGATTGCATTGCATTCCAACTTCCAACAGATTCCAACGGATGTTTCGACAACACAACATGCGCATGCTGGTAACTGGTAAATATCTGGTATCTATTAGTATCTATTGTAATCATTAAGTTGTAGTGAACAACAACTACTGTACCTACACGTTGTCATTACCTTCCGTATAAACTTTGAATCAAGACAAGATGTCAACCACTATTCCTCCACCTCCGTCGCCTCCAATTGATTTTGATGGTTTTAGTGGATCAAGCGCTAATTCATCGTCTGCATCATCAAGAATTCTCGCGAACAAAGTACAAAATGCAATATCGCTAAATACCACAACTCCGTCATTTGCTTCTGCCTTGACTGCCCTATCAACACTCCAAACTCCTACAAAAATTGATGCGAGATCCATCCGCACTGCCATCGAACAAGATGCCCTCCACCAAGCAAAATGTTTGGAAGCCGAAATGCAGAGATTAGTTGGAATAGTGAAGGAGATGAGGTCAGGGATCAAGAATGTTGTTGCCATTGCCGAGGGAGTCAAAGATAGCGTGAGAGAAGTTGTCCCTCACGATAATAATCAATCCACCGATCATTTTGAAGAGGAAAAGAAGTTGGCTGAACTCCTTGCAAATGCTTTCCAAGAAAGAAACGAGGCTCGGATCAGGAATGAAAGTATCAAGGAATTCATGGACAAGTTTGATCTGAGTGATAGTGACTCTTCCATTCTTGAGAACTATAACTTTGAAAACATTCTCGATCCTTCCAATGAGGGAGGACAAAGCATTAAAAACGGATTGGCTTTCTTGGATGCATTGAAGCGAGTTTCAAAAACTCGCAGAGAATTATCATCTTCTTTTGATTCCCCCATGACTAATCCTGACCACGGCGAAGGAATAGTTTCTTCTACTTCTTCTGCTGCTACTGCTAAATTGGGACCAGCATCCGCAATGAGAATGGTCGAAAATCTTGCTTCGAAGCAAGATCTTGCATTTGAACGTCTATATCACTTCCTTCACTCGCAGTTGGACCTATCGCATGCTTCTGTGGCTCATGTTCGCACATCATCTTCTGCCGAACCACAACCAATTATGAAGACCCAAGATGGAATGGATGACACGCTTTTGCATCCATTTATAAAACAATCAATCGTTGTTTTGCATCAGGTTCCTGCATATTATGAACATACTTTGGAATTGATAGCGACCAGCCGCAGAGCGGAGGTGACTAGAAAGTTCTTGTTGGCTCTTACTAGTGGTTATGAAGGAATGTCTCCTATCGAGATGAAAGCCCACGACCCCGTCAACTACGTTGGGGATATGTTAGCTTTTGTCTTTCGAACGATGAGTGTGGAGAGCGAGCTCGCCAAAGGGTTGTTCATTGACGAAGAGAACGGTACAAATGAAGTATCCGAACAAGACAATACAGGAATGACTGCTTCAGCTGTATTGAATGACATTATAAGTGGAGTTGCACGTCCCTTAAGAAGCCGTCTCTCTCAGGTGATTAGTTCGTTGGCAAGACGTCCTGATGACGATATTGGCGACAATGTTGGTGGTCTCCACGACGAAGAGGCTGGAACAGCAAGGACAAGACTAGCTTCACTATACTCAATTTGTGGACTTTTATTATTTTATCACTCCGCAATGGAAAAGGCTGTAAAGAAACTGGAACCGACATCATCCGCAGAAAACATGCTCGAAGGTGCAACTGATAGGCCAACAAACCAGCTTGTGCAGAGTCTCATTGATTGTATATCCGAAGGAGCCAATGCTTATGCTGCTTCTCTGAAGGTCTATGTAGCCACTTTGGAATCCCTCGCATTAACATCCAACACATCTCAGGCATCAGTGGCTTCAGAAACGGTTCTTCGACTTTGTCAAGTACGAAGTGCCTCGCCTGGATATGGTATTGACTCAGATGGTATCCTAGAAGAAACATATAATCTCCTCGCGCTTGAATTATTATGCAACACTGTCATGGAGCCCGTTCTACCATCCTGTCTTGAACTGGAAGATGCAGTGGCAATGAAGATCGCGCTCAATGCAATGAAGAAAATTGGCCTCGAAGGCAATTGCGCTTCAAAGTGGGACGCGATTATCTCCGAGAAGGAACAAATTATGATCGATGCTGAAATCGCATCTGACACAAAGAACGTTTTGGAAGATTGCGGCCTTGCGCAGATTCAAAATGCCATGGAGAGGATGGAAGCAGTTTACGTTGAAGGCATGACTGCCACATCTCATCCAGGCCTTTCCGAGGATTCGACTCAAAAGGCAATCACCGCATTTTATGCTATCTTGTACGACCCGCCCATTCCATCCTATGGTAACATCAAGGACCCGGTTCTGAGAAAATACGCGAGGAATAAGGTTGCTGGAAACATAACCGCAGTTTATACCAAGATACACGAGCTGATCAAAAGTGAGAAAGGGGGCTACGATAATGATTCTTTCTTGACTTACGATCCATCGCAAATCGACTCCATGCTTTCCTCCTAAAAACAGTGTTGACATGTTTATTCAGATACCTGTATTCCCTTCCACATATCATTATTTGTCAAGCCGAAACGATAAAAGCAAAGTTTTAGAATAAGATAAGAACATTTATTTTGATTTTACGTCACGTTGATTGTCTGGTATTCATGACATTTCCTTGAATTTATCTACGATAACCACCCTTCTTGCTTTTCTTGGACTTTTCACATTTGTCACTCTTTGAGGACTTCATAGATTTCGAACTCTTTGAGGACTTAGAAGATTTGGAACTCTTCCCTCCTTTAGGATATTCCCAGCTCTTGCTGCTCTTGCCACTCTTTGAAGATTTGCATGGGGTACAGGTATCAGACGCCGCGGGGGTTTGATCAGCCTGGATTGATTGACCAACAATATGGAAGAAAGCCGAGAAACGAAGTTAGTCCAAGAATATCAATGACAAATTCGACTTTGCTACGGAAGATAAAGGGACAAAGGCAAGACTTACAAATTGCAACCATGCGATACTTGATATATTCTCATACGGATCTTCGCTACAAGCGTTGGTGTAATCAACAACCCATTGCAAGGTGGACTTTGTACCTTCCTCTGTAAAACCCTTTAGCTCAAACGCGGCGCCTGTAGTGTAAACGTCTTCATTGTTCTTTGTGATACTTTCAACACTCATTTGATCTCCTTCCAACCATTCTCCCTCCATTAATTCGTAATTCACCAGGTCTGAGATACTGTCTCCGTATTCGAAGAATTTCAGTGAGGTCACCTTTACTACTGGATCGCTCGAAGTGGTCAAGATCTTGCAAAAAGAATCTTGTCCAATGCCATCGTTTTCAGGAATATCTGCTGGACATGGGCTGTCGAGACTGAGAGTCCAGTTGTATAACAAAGGACTGCACGAGCAGGGGAGACTCGCTGTACAAGAATCTAGGAAAAAGACGAATGCGATCAAGTAGGAACTCAATAAGGAACCAGTGGGAGCTCTTGATCTTGATAATTTAGAAACTGAGGATGAGTCATTAGATTCTCTGATTGCTTGGCTGCTCATGGTAATATTGATAGTGTGGATCTGTGATCATTGGTTTTTATGAAGCCTCAGCGTGGATGAGTTGAGGTCTGTTGAGGTTGAATGGCTTTCTATTTCATTGACAATGGATTTGAATCCTTCAAAAGTTTCAAAAAAGGCCTACAACAATAAGTAATTTTTACAAGAATAAAAATTTCACTTCCCCTCCAGTCCCCTCTTTAATTTTCCCGCCTTTGACTTTGTTCGTGCATAGGTTTGAAATCAAACCCTCAAATGAACGGTTGTGATGCGCTCTCTATCAAATAGTGAATAGAGAGCTATCACGTAAGTATGAAGCTACATTTATTTGGACGTACAACTGTGAATAATAACAATGTCCGTGTATTCAATTAGATATCGAAGTAGGTGGTATCGTTTATGTTTTATGGCTTGCGGTTGTCAACATAAAAAACAATATCTAATATCGTGTATAATCATGCACAAGGTGCTGTGGTTGATTTAGAATCCATCAGTTCAGTCCAGATTGTTATGAGTTAGACCTTCTTCCATGCCACCAGCCACGATAGGAAGGCAGAGATAGCATTACAAAATGAGTTCTCTGAGCAGAAATAATAGTAAGCATATCTTATGTGACAAGCACTTATTCTGAGATAGTCACGACAAGTAACAAAATTGAACTGGTTCAATGGTTTCTAGAGTCAGAATATATATCAACTCTCCGCACTATTACGTAGGTCCTATCGATCCTTGTTTGTGTGTTTTAATCATCATTCTCTAGAAAACCATTCAGTAGTTACAGCATATAATTCAATCAAGAGACAGACGGTTGATTCAGAGCAGTTCGAGGAGAAAGGGAATAAAGTATCAAACACGGACGCGTGTTGGTGTGCAGTTGGCATTAAGACACTGTTTGATTTTGATGGTTCAATGGTTTCTAGAGTCAGAGTTTATATCAACTCTCCGCACTATTACGTAGGTCCTATCGATCCTTGTTTGTGTGTTTTAATCATCATTCTCTAGGAAACCATCCAATCATGAAATACAACCCAATTATTGTGACAATCGACTCAGTACATGCAGATAAAGATGGGCGACAAAGAAACGCTCAATCAAAAATGTCAACGTAGGTGCGTGATCATTTCAATGCTTCATAATGGTGGAGTCAAAGCTCACATCATCCAGGTTCATTATTTCATGGAACGTGGCACGACCAAATTTCACTCGAAGTTTAAAGGAACGTCACATTTCATGGGACATCGCTTGAACTCGTGGTGAACCTTGGGAAAGTAGTCCAACACACTGGACACATATTTTGTACTGGTATTAAGCTTCCACAGTTTCGTGATCAATGTGAAATAATAAATAATGTGATATCGTGGGTACATTTTGAGATATCGTCTATGTACGTGATTTTCAAATGAGTGGTCCTCGAGGCATATCCAATATCGTCTGCCAGTCGCTCATCACGAAACGTAGGAAGAAAGATGATGATCCGAGAAAGAGTCCGAGAACTGCCGAGAAACAAATATTATCCAAATTGTATTGTTTATATTTGAACATCTTTAGACATCCAATCATACACACTTACCCACTCAATGACCAAACTTAAGGTATCCCTCCTCGACTACGGCGCAGGAAATGTTCGCTCAGTTCGTAATGCAATTATTGCAAACGGTTATGAGATTGAAGACATCACAACGCCCTCCCAGATTGACAATGCCAAAGTGATCATTTTCCCTGGTGTTGGGTCTTACCGTTCAGCAATGGCTGTCCTAGAAGAAAAGGGATACGTCGAACCACTCCGTCGTTATCTCAAGGATGGCTTGCGTCCTTACTTGGGTATCTGTCTAGGCATGCAGACATTGTTTGAATCTAGTGAAGAAGCACCTGATGGAGAGAAAACTATGGAGGGATTGGGTGTTATTCCTGGTAATGTTGTAAAGTTTGACGAGAAGGAAATGACTGTTCCTCACATTGGATGGAATGGACGCATTCACCACCAGGATAGTCCTATATTTCAGTATGTGAATGAGAAGGAAGACGTTTACTTTGTTCATTCATATTATGCACCGATCACGGAGGAAAATAAAGAGTGGACTTTGACGAGCACAAACTATGGTGGAAAGAGATTCATTAGCTCAGTTCAAAAAGGAGCTATCGTAGCTTGCCAATTTCACCCAGAAAAGAGTGGAAAAACAGGTCTGAATTTTGTCAAGGGATTTCTTGAGGTAAGCCATTTTCTCGTATTGAGACAGAAGCATAAAATCTTCACCAAATCATTTTGCTGATGCAAACTTCAACTCTATCAGTCTGTCGAAAATGGAACTATCGGAAATCCAAAGCCACTGGAAGTTGACCTTTCGAAAGAAACGCAGCTTGTCAAGCGCGTTGTAGTTGCTCTCGATGTAAGACAAAATGACCATGGAGATCTCGTAGTGACAAAGGGAGACCAATATGATGTTCGTGAGAATGAAAAGGAGGGTGTTGTTGAAGGAAAAGGAGGTGTGCGAAACTTGGGTAAGCCTGTTGCGCTAGCTAGAAGATATTACAACGAGGGAGCAGACGAAATCGCCTTCCTCAATATTACCAGTTTCCGTCAGGGTGTACTGGAAGACATGCCCATGCTGCAAGTCCTTCAGGAGGCATCGAGGAATATTTTTGTTCCTTTGACTGTAGGAGGTGGGATCCGAAGTTATACCGATCCTGATACAGGAAAGACTTGGGATGCACTGGAAGTAGCATCTAGATATTTCCGTGCGGGAGCTGATAAGATTAGTATTGGAAGTGACACTGTTGTTGCTGCAGAGGCGTTCGTTGCATCAGGAGGAGTCAAGACTGGGAAGACTTCAATTGAGACAATTTCTCATCACTATGGAGCTCAGGCTGTAGTAATCTCTATTGATCCGAAAAGAGTATACTTGGAACAGAGGGAAGACTGCACAAACCCAAATCATGTAGTTGTAGAGTTAGAGGAAAATCAAGCCGGACCCAATGGTGACAGGTTCTGCTGGTATCAATGCACAGTCAGGGGAGGAAGAGAAGCAAGAGACATCTGTGCTGTTACTGTAGCAAAGGCGGCTGAAGCACTTGGAGCAGGAGAAATCATGTTAAATTGTATTGATATGGATGGACAGTGTAATGGATTCGATCATGCGCTCATGAAGGCCGTTTCTGAATCAGTTACCATCCCAGTCATTGCCAGTAGTGGAGCTGGAAACGAACAGCACTTCGTGGATGTCTTCACTGCAACTCATGTTCAAGCAGCACTTGCTGCTGGTATGTTCCACAGAAAGGAGATTGAAATCGAAGCAGTGAAGCAGCACATGACAAAGAACGGAATCCCTTCTAGAACGTGGTCTCACAACTAAGTTAATTTTATCTGGATTAATAGATGATACATTCCTCCTGAAAATTATTCGTTAGATACTGGACAAGGGTTCTCTGAAGGTGTAGATCGAGGATGATCAGCTTCTAGAGATGATTGGACACAAAACATGCAATTTTAATTGCAACATTTTGTTTTAACAATGCGTTCGTGAAATACTATATTTCTGTTTGTTATGAAGGAACTAACGGCGAAAGTAGTACATATGACTTGATATCGATTTTTGAGGGGTCACGGCACTGGATTTGAATAATGGGCTAAACATGATGCTTACATTCATAGCTTTTAGGGTATGGGTCCGTCCTTCATCGAAAATGGTGGCCTGGACCAATCAATGTAACTGTTAACAGAAAGGACATGATGCTACCTTTTGTTGTGTGACCAAGATGTGACAGTGTAACATTCGAAGTTGTCGTCTGGTGGGAAACGTTTAGTCCCTTTAAAAACTTCCATAGGAATCACTATATAGTTGACGTAGAGATTCAGGGAACGGGGGTAATATTGATGGAACGGATAAATTCACGGAAATATTTTTATAGGTTATCATACATTTGCGACGTCAGTTGTCTGTCCGTCGATCTCAGACCTTCTGGCTTCTGGTGCTTCCATCAGACTTCAAAAAATCTTAAAAAAACGCATGGCTATTTCTAGCTATTTCTGGCGGTTTCATTGTGAACGCCTAATCTCGCCTTAATCCGCGTTTCTTTTTCTAATAAGTCACAAGGCTATTTCACATGGCTATTTCTGGCGTTTAGAGAATCCGCGGTGCCGCGGTGAAAAGCCGCGTTCCCGCGGTGAAAAGCCGCGGTGCCGCGGTAAAAAGCCGCGGTCCAGACAAAAAAATTCCGCGTTCACCGCGGCTTTTACCGTCGCTCTGAAAAATTACCGCGGCTTT
>Ga0306864_1001105_pt1 | contig 11374 bp, 12 predicted proteins | sample AntRauTorckE5430_FD_190448 | JGI IMG/M metagenome (GOLD analysis project Ga0306864, IMG submission 190448) | Saline lake microbial communities from Rauer Islands, Antarctica - Metagenome Torckler E5 #430 (v2) (version 2) | ecosystem: Environmental > Aquatic > Non-marine Saline and Alkaline >...
TCAGAATAAGAATGCAAAACACAGGGTGACACTCAATGCACCACAGCATTGTTTGTGAACTTCCTCTTTCGATGAACATCATCAGGAGTGCACACATGTCATTCTGAATTTGTGATGATCTCAAATTAGTTCTTCTCTTTCTTCCTTTGTGACATTTTTAGTCCCACGGAAAGAACATTATGATTTCAAATCATGAATGCATCTATTCTCTCACGTTGAGGATCCCAATTTTTATTGTGGCTATGAGGGAATAGACTTGGTCACTCTTCCTGCTGACGTTTAAAACACAAACTATTGTGGTGAATAGAAATGGGACCGTTGTAAAAGACAAACGTTGATAGTTATATATTTTATGACGTCAAGATGCAAAATGTAGATAAAAGTAAAAAATGCGAAATGTAGATACCATCAATCAATATCGTACGAGTATGTTGTAGTATGTATGTAGTCCATAGTCCATCAACCACCAATCACCAATCACCATCAAACTGCACGGTACATTTAACCCGACTGTCTACTGTGATCGCCGCCCTCTGTACCTCGCCACCTGGAGCATCCATAGAGAAGAATCTGTAACGATGCTTTCTACATCCAGGGTGATTTGTCAAGTTTTCAACGAGGCAACGACACAGAGCTCCATCCGACAATTTACATCAGGCGGAGCACCAGCACGAAGAAAAAGAGGATCACGTCAACGACAAAGAAATCTAGAATCTGCAAGTAGAATCAACGATGCTTTAAATTTGGAAATCAAGACGGACGATGCAATATCCAGTGTGCCACAAGCATTCTTTATTTTAGCAGTCTTTCCTATCATTGCCATGGGTGGTGTATTGTTTATAAGGGATGATTTACGGAAAGACTTCAAACAAAGATTAGGATTGGATTGAACTCAATTTAATTTTGTGCATTACATTCAGGTACTGGTTAGGATTACAGTAGTAGGAATAAGGATAAAAATCGTGGGAGCCACATTGCCAAGGAAATCAAGCAATGTTTGAACTGGGAAATCGGTCCAATTCGAAACAAATCTTTAACATCTTCTTAAAAGAACAGAGTGTTTTTCTCTTATTCCAGATGCTGCCATTACGTGGAATTTAATTAGATTGCCTTTCACGCCTCTTTAGTTAGTTAGGATCGAGCTCAGCACGACAGCACATCTAACTCTGTCTAATGATCGACTCATTGCTTATGTATGGTAGGAATTGGATTTAGCTATTTACTCCATGAAGTTGTCTGGCTAGGACCTACTAGGACACTATAACAAGCTGTGACATCCTATCCTTCGCGTCCACGAATCCACCCGCTTTGTCAAAATTTGGAGATAGGTGTAATAGACAAACATTGTTAATTTAGATAAGATGTAAGGTCAACCTGATTGGGCAACTTGGTGATAAGCATCATATATTTAAATTTGATACAGCCTCCTCCAAGCCATCAAGATGAGTAGAACGTTGCGCATCGCCGACTTTCCGAACCAGCGTTTGTTCAACATGGAACAGAGCGAGCTACATCTATGAGTGCTGAAGAAGGTATCTATTCCTTTCCTTCCAAGATCAGTTCTTCCAAACACACTTTGACGACGTGATCTGAAATGGATGACAGGGTCAGTGAGCTCAAATAATGGTGAAATTTTGCTTAAGACGCCCTGCAAATCACAAACAAGCTCTTTCTTCGCGGGCAGCGATATGTGAAGTGTGAAAATACCTGCGGAATATCTTCGATGCAAATTGGCAGTTCACTGTAAGGGAAGTCCATACCGCGAAGTTTGTCATGCTCCTTTTCTCTCCTTTTGCATGCCTTCAAGTAAAAGTGGTTCAGTCTCATGCTGCTAGAAATGGTGTATTTCTCTACGTCAGGTGTCGCCCAACGTGTAATCTCATTAGTTGATGTCTCAGCATCTGTAATGTGTATTGTAAATTTTAGTCTGCGGACTCCTAGACTCCACCCTGGCTGGACGAAGGAGGCGGGAAGATAGGTTCTTTTAGCATTAATATATTTTTTATATTCTTTCCCTTCTGGAACTCGAAGGAGCACACCATTAGTTCTCAAGTAGTCATTGGCCTTCGTTGCTACAGGTATGGGTTCTAGAATTGAGGTAATAGATCTAACGACCTACTACACTCTAACCATGTTGCCATTCTCATCAAAATAACGCAAGGTCTCTGGCACCTTCATCTCGAGACCATCTGTTCGATCTTCTGGGTAATCTGGCCTATCCATCAACATTATCTTTTTACCATGATCAATAATTCCAGCAGTCTGAAGAAGTTTTGCACTCTTATCCTCACCAACCTTCTCCACAAATCGCTTGAGCCAATCATGCATTTGATAATTCTTTCCATCATCATGAGAAGCCCTTTTCCGAAATGTCTTTTTCGTCCTTCGTGTATCATTTCTGGCAAAGTACTGCTCAATCGTTCCGATATAATGGTGCACTGTCAATGCCGCATCGCTGTAATCATGATATGGGAAGCCGCACGATTTCAACAGTGGTCGATGTACGTTGCGCAAGTTTCGATGAATTTCGCTCCATTGAATCTTGTCCAAGTTGATAACGACCTTGCCGTACTTATTGACGGCTTGATTCTTAGGATTGGCATGGTGGTAAAAGCGCAAGGTACTGAATTGCATTGGATCAACGTCCACTCCCTCGGCTTTTGCTTTTTGCACAATCTCTGGATCATCTTCCACAGCAGAAAAGACAAGTCTTGGCATTAGATGACATTTTTCATCCACAATTGTTAGGCTTTGCGTATTATTTTGGTTCGTAGTGAGGTAATCGAACAAAGTTTGATCTGCACGAAGAATGGGAAAATGTGGTGGTGTACCGTTACCATTCTTGCCGTAGTACCCATCATTATTAGCGATGTATTCATCCGTGTCAATCAACGTGATCCATGAATGATTCTTAGCCTTGTGATGTCTCATACACTCTGCTAAGAATTGTCTCTGCCTGTGAAGATATTTTTGTCTCGGTGTGAGTGTATCGTCATGACCGGGCACATGTCTAAAATCAGGATCGTTCCACAGTGTGATATCCATCCCTGTTTCTTCTCTCCACATGTCCAGGATAGGCTTGGGCGATGTGACACTCGTTCGATCGAGGGCAATGACAAGGTGCTGGAGTGGAAGTGTGAGCCAATGATAAGCAAGCCATTCTGCAAGCTTATCAGAGTCATCTTTGACAAGTAAGCATATTGCAAAGCCGTCTTGGTGTTTGATATTATCAGTAGTAGCAATACTAGCAGCAGGAGGAGCCTTCTTGCTAGATATTTCCCCCCCCAGGTGAATGCCTTTATTTATTAGTGAAATGGAATCCGTTTCCACTCCTAAAATATTCTTTTGATCATTATTCACTATTGCCCAATTGATGGCAATCACCAAGGTTGTGAACACAACTGTGAAACTGATGAAGATTTGATTAAGATTTATTGACAATTTTCTCATTCTGCTGCTTCTTGCTTGCGTTTCAAGTTTATTATTAGTGATTTTCATGATAGAGAGAGGGACTACGCAGCTTTCCAATGCGCATTAATAATTTGCTCAACAATGACAAGAGCCCTATTATATTATGTTCGTCGTAGCACTTAGCAATACTACTGCGCCTATTGTTTTTTCGGTCTTCACAACTGATTTTGTTTTTTTATGAATTCAAACTGTAAATAGGTACTATGTACTAAGAGACTTAACCATATTTTACAGCTGCTGCTTGTACATAGTGTTTGGCAGGGACGCAAGAAGTAATAATTAGTAATAATGAAAGACGGTTTTGTTCGATTTCGATCCCGGATCAGGAAGGACATCAGCGAACCCGTTATTTTTTTCGATTTCGATCACGTATTATTTCCGATTCCCCTAAGTCGACGCCACGACTCCAGAGTCAATAGCCTCTTTCTAACGCAAGGACCATAGAGTACGTATTGCCAGAGTTGGTTTGAAGATTATTCCTTGTAAATACTTCTGGAGTGGGAAGGAAGTTCAGATCACTGACACTCTAGTGCCTCCTAGTTTTGACCGGACCTCCTTTGAAATTTTTTTCAAGTGAGCCTCTGCTTTCATTTCTTTTGAACTCCATTAGGTACTACTAAGAGACTTAACCACAGCTGCTGCTTGTAGCTTGCAGATCTCTCTTTCTCATGACGCGTTGAGCTCTCAAATTCAGAACAAACGTACTATTACTTACAACAAGGTTTCCGGATGACGGACCATGTACTTAACTTTACTAATGAATATCACAAACATTTTCTCAACCTTTGTCCCAGCGGTAGGACATTAGCTTCCATGACAGTGCAACATGACACATTTGAGCTAGGGTTGAAAAATTCATTTGGTGCAGGAGGAGCTGGTTCACATAAACAAGTATACTTTGAACTGCATACTTAATGTGCCATCTGTAAAGCATCTCCAGAATGCTTTGTTTATGGTAAAGCGACACATCTTCTACGTGGTAGTGAAGGCGTATTGTCCACTCACCCGATGGACACCTCATTGTACGTTGCGACAATCGTTACTTAAATTTGAATCGATTTACAAAGCTGCGAAAATGGAACTTTCATGTTATCTGGACTATCAGGTTTTAGAAGGTCTTTTAAGGTTTAATACAGGTGACGGTCATCTAACAGTAGAATGATAGCAATGATGTATCATTCATATCTCCTCTGTGCACGTATATTTCACGATCCTCTTCATCGTAGAATTGGAATAGAGTTGAAATCATTGCAAGAGTCTAGAAAATCTATCAAAAATGGATCGGACTCGTTGGTAGGAACGACCAAGTGCGGTGGAGGTGCCTTCATCAAAAGTTCATTGCTTGACCAAGACAGTCGACGTCATTGCAATGAAAGCCATGGGTCTTGCATGCGATTGAGATGTACGCTAAATAAAACAAGCTAGTATACTCCTGTTCCCAATTTGTTGGGCGAAGTGTTGCTGATGCCAAATAATATGACAACAGTTTCAGTTGCTAGTAAGAAACATCTCCCTGCTAATGTTTATTACTTAAACTGGAACTATAACATGGAGTGCTACTGGACTAACTTTTGGAGCTACATAGATTGGAGTGGACTTCCACTTACTATAGAATTATGAAAACTCCCCACTATTATTGTTACATGAATATACCGAATCTTCATACAATTTCATTGCTGTTGTCAATAGACTGGTAGCCCTCTTTTGTTGCTGCTCTGGGTGTCTTTTCCCCTCCATTCTCGAACGACTTTGCGATTGCTTTCATGACAAGAGCTCTGCGTTCAGGAGGAACATCTGCTATTACTTGACGCCTCACTACTTCTGCATCACGGCGAGCCAAGAGTTCTTGCAATCCTGCAAGAGGGACAAGGACGCTGCGGAAAACCTATAAATTATGACACATCAGCACACATCATATTTGAATGGCAATGGTAGGATCAAAGAAAGTAAATGCCCTACTTACCGTATCTGCCCCACGAAATAGTGGAAGCATCAAATATACAGTTGCCGCGATTGTGAGCGTGTAAAATCCAGGAATGAATCCAATAAAGTTTTCAATGAAATCAGTGATCAAAAATAGGATTCCGAAACAACTCCAGTACGTGAGCCAATACTTTAACGGAAGGGCACGTATGTGTAAGAGAGAAGGGACCAATAATATCTAAGTGACTCGGACCAGTCACAGAGACAAACATAAATCCAAAATTTGAGGTTCTTACCGTATCATCTCCGCCTTCCAGTGTGGTTACACTGACAGTACTTGATAGCAAAGGAAAGATTGTTGCAAGAGCTATCCAAATGACACGTTTTAATGAAGGGTCAAGGAATTCAAACACAATCCACACAACTGAAAGATGTGCCGCATTCATAGCAGCAGCAATAAGCTTATTAATGAAACCGTCCATTTTGGCTACAATTGGTTGAATCAGTGGTGCGACCAAAGGTGCCATGATAAAATCAAAGAAGATAGATGCACCATCCGTCCATGGGAGGATTAGCCACAGGTAAAAGAAAAATTCAAACATATTCCAATGGATCTGAACATTCTGACCAATTCCGTCAACCCATTCTGTAGAAAAGGAGACGATTCCCTGTGCAATCCAGTAGGTAAGCCACACCTAAATTGAATTGAATTATATTGAGTTGACGCGTAATTCCCATGATATGCATGTTTGTAGATGTTCTTGCACTATTGCTCAATATTAAATGCAAATTGTGCATAATGAGTACACATTACACACCAGCACAAGTAATTCATTGCCAAAGACTGTTACTCACCGTATCATCCGCAGATCCAATGGTACACACAGCTCTGATTGATTCGTAAATAGGATAAACTACAATGATGTTAGCTATGATACTGGGCAGAATAGATTCGAAACCGAAAACCAAACATGCCGTGCAGTGTGCATAGTATAGTACATCATGGTAGGTGGTAGGTGATACCAACTTAGGATCAAATCAATACATCCTTAATGAACAATATATTACAATCATGCTTACCAGTACCAACCACTACAACAGTCAACGGAGTAAATAGAGCTTCCTTGACAATCATTGGAAGTATCAAGAAGGATGCCAACGTGACACCTGCATATATGATGTGAAATTTGATTACCCTGCCTTTGTTACGTTCGAATCGCTGTCCTGCCACGAGAATGAGGCCTAGAATCATGAAGACTGCAATCAAGCCTGCAACATCGTGCATAAAAGTTTCAAATGCACTCATGTTTCTGATTGAATAATCCTCTTGCTTGTGTCTGCTTCGAAGTGTACTATTTCAAACAGAGAATGTATATAATGTTGTATAATACCTATGTTCGTTCTACTGATCAACTGAGATTGCTCGATTGCTTATTGGCGATTTGCGCGATGATTAAAATAGAAAAGATTCCCATCTCAAATCTCTGTCTCGTTGTTCGTTGTCTCCTCCTACTTCCATGGTTATACTACTCTATGTAGATACTACTAGCTAGCTAGATATCTGCACGTAGGTATGGGATTACCTTTTTTGAAAATTATTCAGTGCTGGCTGTTCAGTGCAAGAAGTTTGCGAGAACCGAGCATGCTACTGGTAGGTACTGCAGTACACTGGCCTATATACTGGTACTAGTACTGGTAGGTACTGGTACCTATGTGTGGTGCATTATGAAGCTTTTCAAATTCGAAGATATCAATACAATCACAACAAAATTATTTCTTGGTTTGATTTATTTACATTATACACAACAGTTATTTATACACAGCTGATTATACATCTTCAATTAGTGCAGCAATTCTTCATATTTACCCCCTGACAGTAAATCTCGAACTTTAGCATAGTTTGCCAAACTTTCGCTATGATTCTTTTGAAAGGTAGGTGCGAGGGCAAACGCAGCAGTAACATTCTCCATAGTTAGATTCTTAGAAGGACCTCTTCCCAAATACTTGAAAATCTTCATCCACTCTTCTGCATCATCTCTATTGTACAAATCCTCGTATGTCGTCTTCACATGTCCAATATTCATCTCCTCGAGAGTGTCAGTGAAATTCTTGAAGGCCGCAAAAGAATCCTCAAGATTATTCAAGAGATTTTCTGTCGGTAACGATATCCCCGTTCCCATCTTCTTCTGTTTCCTAATACACTCCTCATCGCCAAGTTGGCAATGAGCCTCGATTCTATTTCGTTTGTTTTGTTTCTTGTACTTTGCCTTGGAAATTAGAACATCCAGTGGATTCCTCGTCATGAATATGACTTTTATCTTGGGCTGATCGAAGGATGCAATTTGCTTCAATATCCCTTGCGCAGCGGGTAAGCTCCACGAATCCACAAATGGCTTCCATTTGAATGCAGCTAATGGCGCCCGACATTGATAATGCGTGAATTGGCACAGGTGTTCTTTCACCCACCATGCCCCTTCCTCTTCTGTCATACTTCCGAGGAAGTCCATGGCCTTGACTCTATTTTCTCCTGTATGTTCTCCAATGGGAGAAACATTTCCCGCAAGCGTGGATAGCGTGGCCCATGTTACATCGGATCCACTTCTTCCATTGACAATGAATATGACAGGGACGGTTCCTCCTTCTTCAATTGGTGCGTATTCACATTTAGGAAATTGGTGCCTATTTGCGAATGTAAGATTTCCTTCTCGTCTCCGAGATGATTTGGTCATCACTTTGTGAATACACGGTGGGAGGAGTACTTATAATCATATTCAGTGCGATTGTGATTGCAGAAGAGTAGAGGATCAGATGCTATGCACTCGATCTATTCGAATAAAGTTCAGTTTAATGTTGAAACGTACCTTCTACATCTTTGGTATTACGAGAGGAGGGTCTGAAATGATTGCTAGTTGATTCAATTGATTGGAACACGATCGTACTGTCCCAACTGGACTGAAATAAGTTTGCAGTCGCCAAAAGTATACATATACAGATTGAAACTGCTGAGAGAATAATTGTTCTTTTACTCCTTGCCATCGCAGAAAGATTCATTGTCGTGTATGGCGATGGAGTTTTTGTTCTGGAGTTGGAGTGTTTGTGGCGTGTTACTGTCGTTATTGTTTGTGTGTTTTTGTTGTTGTTGTTTGCCGTTTTCCAAACAGTTTCATTTTAGTTTTAAAAATACCGCGATCGAAAAGACATTTATGAGCGACGAGCTGCCGCCATAACTTCAGATCATCCTATCGATCCCGTAAAAGGGCTATAACAACTTCTCGAGAAAATGTTTGCCACCACACGATCAGTCTTTCTGAAGCTTTTTTGTCCTCCATTCTTACAGATTCAGATGATGATTCTTCTTACCACAGTATTTCTTCCAATGTTCATTATTAATATTTGCTTTGGCCAAACTCACTACAATAATATAATACATAGGAGAATACATCACGATCAAGTGTGAGTATCATCAAGTTGAGCATAGCGAAAGAGAATTGTCTGAACTATCATGGTCGTCATTTGTTACGTTCATCTGCATCGTAGTACAGTATGTTGAATAATCCTTTTGAACCCTTGTCTCTTTCAATTCTTGTACTCTCTATTTCTTGCCCATTACATGTCTCTTCATTAATTGACCAGGACGAAGTCCAGCTTTATGAGTGTTAATGAACATATCTTGTTTCTTGTCACACCATGGCGCGCACTGTACATAGTAGCTAATACTTCCTGACTCGGCCTATACTTTCAAAGTAGCTTCCCGATACTATTCTCAGCCAACCTGAACAAGAGCTCCTTTGATAGTTTGAGAAATGGAACACGTGTTGGTAATAGTTTCAACAATAGTCCAAGAGTAATTTTCATAGAGATGATTTGCCAGTGCCACAAATGTAGACCAGTTATCATTATACAACACTCTTCCATGCTGGCGAGCAAGATCTGCGTCAATAATCAGTCGCTCTACTACTTTGAGTTCACTGCCATTCACGTCATGTTTTTGCCCACAATTTTCCTGTGCATTTTCAAGATTACCTTCTTCTATCTTAGTATTTACAGTCTGAATCTCATTTTTTGCTGAAATTGAAAGGCTGCGTTTATAGTGAAATCTGGTGCTGTATAGACAGGTCCTAGTTCCGTTCGTTTGATATGTTATCAACTTAAGTGAGATTAATTGAGCCTATTGAGAACATTTCTTTATCGTCTGTTTCATGCTCATGAGATCATAGTTGTGGAATCATTGAAATCTAACCCCATGTCATAAAATAGTAATAAAAGGTGTTGCTTCATCTACTCCAGCCATTTTTGACTACCAATTTACGAAGAAGGTATTAATGGTGTGATGCGGTCTAGTAGTGTACATATGCGTTTTGAGTTTGATTAATATGGTGTGGGTGGTGTGTCCTGGTGTGTCCCTCAGTTTATCAACAAAAATATGGTCTCCCGATAATGAGCTTGTCTAGTGATCGTGGCATAACTTCTTTGTTCAACTCACTATACGATGAGTGTATGATATATCATATCGTAGATATAAAATGTAACGCTATGGTTGACAGCAGCCCTCAGCATTTTCGGAGTCAAGCCGTCAAAAAAACCTCTAATGCCGCGATCATTATACAACTGCTTCGTGATTTCCAATGCACTAACATTCTGGGATCCATCACTCGCCTGGACGAGAGTTTTTACGACATCAATAGGGTAAACCGGGATCCATGAAGCGCAACCAGTCACAGCACCAAAGATAAGTGGAGCGAGAGTCCCAAGTTGTGTTGCCAGCGGAAGCTGCATTAATAGGCCATAGATGAGAAAGTATATTCCATACGATGGAATTTCTCTTGCGAGAGTAGGCCCCAGACCCCTGGTGAAAATACCAATGACTCCCTCAACTTCTATCACTTTTTGAAAACAATCAATTTCATTTTTGTACGCATTAGATGACTGCAAAAGAACCTTGATCCTCTCGATCGGGGTAACAAGGAAGCTAGTGACAAATCCTGAGAAGCAAGCTGCGATCAAAAGGGCAGCTACTCCTGGAAGAGTATAGCTGTCCTGCAAAAATGCAAATGCTGAAGCATTGGCTGAGAAAGCTATACTTTTTATTAATGCTGAGAATGTAGGTGGAAGACACAGTAGTTTCTAATTAGACACATCAAAGGATAATTAGTGCGGAAGAAGAGAAATCAATGAATAGAATTACCTTGTCCAACCATCATCCCTTTCACACCTCCATAAAATCCCTGGATACCTTCAATTTTATAAATAAGTGCAATAAGTTGAAACATGTTCATTTCCAAAACCTCTTCTCCCGATAAGGCTGCTGTTGCTCCTCCACCACTGCCAATACCGTCAATTTTTCCAGTTGTCTGCCCTAACACTTGCGATTTAGTCTTCAATGTATCCAGAGGGAAAGCAACACCAACGCCAATTGCCCCTGCGATCGAGCCAGACAAGAGACTAGCGACAGATGGATTGATTAAAAGTGATAATTTCGTGCAAGAATCACAGATCACTCCTCCTCCGCGAATCTTGAGTGGATCGAATTGGGATAATCTGTAATGAGGATTGCTTTCATCAACAACTATCATAGAAGGTAGAGAAAGACGCGCTTTGTTCACAGATGTCATTCGATGACTCCTCGATGGCACAAAAGCTTCAGAAGCAAAGATGGCAGCTAGAGAGGAAACGAAAAGCTTCTTATGCAACATTCTGACAAATTGTTAAAGTACCAGTATCACAACCATGTAATTGCTATGATGATAATAGCTGTGAAAGGGGCAGGGTGCCGGTATCGTGTATCCAGGTTCGTATCATTACTTCAGACTTCAAGTGTCAAGAGTAAATCAAAAATAATCATCGTCTTGCTTGCCTACCTACTGGCTGTTAAGCAGGAGGTTAAAATGTCTTGAAATGCCGTTAGCCAGCTATTTTAAAGCTGAAAACCAACGTTATTCGTGTTTTGAAACCGTTTTATCTTTTATCTAATGCTTTTATC
>Ga0306864_1001106_pt1 | contig 11362 bp, 10 predicted proteins | sample AntRauTorckE5430_FD_190448 | JGI IMG/M metagenome (GOLD analysis project Ga0306864, IMG submission 190448) | Saline lake microbial communities from Rauer Islands, Antarctica - Metagenome Torckler E5 #430 (v2) (version 2) | ecosystem: Environmental > Aquatic > Non-marine Saline and Alkaline >...
GAACATTTACTGCGACTCCCGAGTGAATGCTGGTGATAATAGGGCATGCAATCTCCATTCTGTCGTATGGGGATATACTCCTCGGTGGAAGTAAAATCTTTCCATTCCTTCGCATAAAGGCATTTCTTGTTCACCCCCCAACCCAAGTTGTCACAGACGTTTCGTGTGGAAATGTTGTAATGAAGTCGTTCCATTTCAAGAAAGAGCTCACGTGTGTACGAGCTCCCATACATGACTAGTCGTGTTGCGTTTGGGAAGTTGGAGGGGGCTGTGATCTCCTTTTTCTGTTGTTCGGGATCGGGCAGTGGCAGTGTTGATGCCCAAGTAGTAGTTATCCCTCCAGCGGTTGTTGTTGTCGTTGTTGTTGAATTTTGTATCCATATCCAATTGTTTCGGTCATTCTCCCATTTTCCGTGAATGTTGAGCATTTCGTTTCCCCTACGGCGTAATTCCAAATTTATTTCGAGTAGTTTCTCGCGAGGAAGCGAAAAAGTCTCATCTATATTTTCATCATCATCGGTTGTTGCTGTTGATGATGGTGATGGTGTTACTTTCGCTGCTGCTGCTGCTATTGTCTCCACGAATGCCTCTTCACGAACATTTATATTGTCCTTCGCAACCTTGAGATCTTCAGCGTATTTTGCGAGGTACGGTTGCGACCTGATTAAGTTAATCAAGGAGGGTGTAATGAATGCTAACGCAATGATAATATTTCGAGTTCTTCTTCCTCTCCTGTTGGGATTGTTCTCTTGCGACATGGCTGCTGGTTATTCTGCTGTAACAACAGGAACGAATTGTCAGTAGTGGAGAAAGGAGACGATAATAATTGAGCAATAACGTGAGCTTAGATGAGATTATGCACTAAGCTAATAGTGTCCTGTCGCAAGCAAGCGACAGCTTGGGTCAGACGGTCAGACTAGTATTCTAGTACCACACTCGTATGTAGAATATTGTCGCAGTTCATGAACAATGCTGTAATATCATATTTTTGTCACCTGCGAGGACAAAATAAAATCTGACTCTAAAACTAATAACTAATGTCGGCTAAGTTACTAATTTAGCTTGAAAATATGGCTTAAATAGCCAATGAGAAGAGAGATAAATTTTAGAAATAGTTTTAGAGAGGTTTTTTTTCGGATTGACGACACGACTCTCACCACCTGCAAGTAATAATGTACTCATCTCAAAACAAAGAAATAGGATCAGCGGCTAACAAACCAGGCGCTGCTGATCCTTAATGGCTGCTCTTCGTGCCGACGAATCAACCCCTGATGCCGACCTCTATAGGCGAATTGCTTCCAATTCATCCGATGATTCGAGCCAGAATCATCAATGTCATTTGTATCGTTCCACTAGAATTAATTCAATCCATCTTTCCGCAAAGAATGCAAAATAGAATAAATTCTCAGATTACATGGAAAGAAATAAGATAGAATTGATACTTTACAATAATAAATACGTGTATAAAACAAATAATGCTGTAGTGCAGAAGAAGCAACAACAATCCTTCATCGTATTTCAATTCATGAAAGTTAACCAGAATGCCTCATGATTTTTTCTTCAGACTTTCCAAGTAAGCACCAAGATTGGATTGCACCTGATCATCAAGCACGAAACTTTTGAAATCCTCAACATCCTCCTTTCTTTTTGCCGTCAATTCAATCAAGTATTTCTTCCTCGCAAGCATTTTACTAGCCAAACGCGCATGAGGAGGAATCTTTGCCCATTCTATTGCAGTCTCTTTGCTCTTTTCTAAAACATCATCAAACGGAATTAGTTCATCCACCAGTCCAATTTGCAAAGCCTGTTCTGGTGTGAAGAGAGTTCCTGTTGAAATTGCTAATTCTCCTTGACGGTGTCCTATAGTCCGCAGCATCAAATTTCCAAGGAAGGGTGGTGCCACAATACCGAACTTGGCCTCATTCAAACCAATCATAGGAGGCCTTCCATCAGAAGGAGACGTTGTCATGATCCGATAATCACAGGATAAGGCCAACATGCATCCAGCAGCTGGGGCGTTTCCTGTAACTGCGCCAATCACAGCAAGACGAGATCCGTAGAGATCAAGGAATACTTGTTGGACCGAGGACCAAAACTTTGTTAAACGCTCAGGTTCGGGATTGTATAGCTCATTGAGATCTAAACCTGCCGAGAGCGTTGATGGATTGGAAGATGCAAGAACTAAGCTCTGCACTTTCTTATTACTTTCGACATCTTTGATGGCTGCTGATATAGCTTTGCACCTGCGCACAAATTAATAAACAGAAAGTGCAATGAGACAAAATGTGTTGTTTCACTCATTTGAAAATATAATGGAAGAACCAGAGAAGCTTACATTTCGAGTGAAAGTGAATTGACTGGAGGCCGGGAGAGTGTCAAGATAGCAATCTTTCCATCAACCTCTGTTTCCACTAAGGATCTATCTGCTGTTCCTGCGGATACTGATACTGATTTGCTTTGAGAGAAGAATCGTGCCGTTAATTCACGGGGTATTCTTTTTGAACGCACAATTTGCTGCAACATTCTATACGCGGTGAGTTATCCTGGGTAATGATGCTGCTTATTTGCGATTTGTGTTTTGTGTCGAGGACCAGGGACCAGGGACCAGGGATTAGGTGTTAGGTGTTAGGTGTCAGATAAGGTGTGGGTCGAGCGGAAGAAAGGAATCATCATCATCATCATAGTCGTGAGTCGTGAGAACCCTAACATCAGTTGAATTTGTTTGATTGGACTTTGGCTCTAAACCTGATGCTTCAAAAAGGAGCTTTCTCTCTCATCAATCATCGGATCTTTTAAATCCACGATCCACGATCCTCAATTGACTTCAACACAATTACACAAAACAGCACAAAACACACTCTAGATATGTTCCCAATTTTCAATCATCAATCATTCTCTATCATTTAAACTAATAAGAATATCTTTTCGAAGCAACAGACTGAACCTATTATTCACCCAACATGAGAGCTTTACACTACTGTTCCATTTCTTTTTTGTACATTTTGTCCACCCTCACTTCATCCGTTCTTGCTTTTGCTACTCCTGCATCGTTTGCTCCTGCTGGCAGCACCCCTTCCGGTACACTATCTACGAACAGATATCCTACGACACTAAATTTAGCCGCACCAGCTGTAACCTCTGTTCTATCAAATATCGCTCTACCTTCCATTAAAACAATCGTAGCTGCAAACCTTCTTCCAACAAGCATACTGGGATACTATAAATATGAGTACGGAGTGAGCTACGCCTACGGAGCTGCAACAGCGACGACCGCTTATCTCGCTCTCGGTGCTCTTCTTTCTGCACCAGTGAATGCGTTTACTACAACGGCTCAAATCCATGCAGCTGCAATTGTGTTCTATGGAATCAGATTGAATGTGTTCCTGTTCTACAGAGAATTTTGCAATGCGAGATTTCGAAGAATGAGGGAGAGAATCGAAGACCGCCAGAAGAAGAAGGAAGGTAACACTGGTCTGATCGGTAGATTTTTGAATCGGACGCCTTTTATCTTGAGCTGCGCAATGCTATATGCGGGACTGGCATCTCCCGCATTGACCAGTGCCAAACTTATTCAAATTGGTGCTGCTCCTACTTGTGAGATTGCAGCAATATTATACAGAGCATTAGTAGGATTTACGTGGTTTGGGTTCATGCTTGGTGCGGTTGGAGATTTGACAAAGAGTATCGTGAAGGGGAAGAAAGGCCCTGATCACTTGGTCACAGGTGGTGTTTACAGATTTTTCCGTCATCCCAATTACACGGGAGAAATGATAGGATGGACTTCAAGTTACTTGGCATCTATTGTCGCAATTCTTGGCACAAAAAAGCTCGAGATTGTCAAAGTATTGTCACCTGTATTGCTATTGAGTTCTCTTGGTGCAGTTGGCATACTTTTTGTTTTGTGTGCTGCAACATCCAATCTAGAGAGAAGGCAAATGGAAAAATATGGTGACACAAACGAATACAAAGAGTGGACGAAAAAGAGTTGGGTCGGACCAAAACTTAAGGCTGCGAAAAAGAAGGAAGAAAACCAAGAATAATACCCTCAAATAGGGATCAGCGCAGCATGGCAATGCGTCAATCATTACTCACGAAAAGGAAAGAAGTTGTCATTCTTACTAAGCGATTTTTTTGGAAGAAAGAACACCACCATCTACTTGAATTTTATGATTAGTGATTAGCATTGCCTCAACTAAAACAAAATGTAATATTGATTCATTGCATTATCCACATCCAGCATATTCACATTCGGCATTTAGCTTGGTTACATTGTACATCCGAACATCTCAGAGAAATTATCGATTTCCAGCATCAAGGCATACCTGCAGCCCCTCCGAAGCCAAGGGGGGGGGGGCGATCAGCGATCAGTAAGACAGCCGCCGTTTTAAATTTTAAACCATGAACTGAAATTCATTGCTTACATTATTGTTTGTTGTTACCATGGTTGATACAATAGATTTGCAAGTTCACTCGGTATTTTATAGCTAGATATGCTGAGATGTGTAGGTATGTGAAAAAGTTGGTTTTGATGGCTGATGGCTGCTGATGGCTCATATTTTTATGCTGGTGGGTGCTCCAGACTCCGAGGAGGAGTCCCGAGGAGTCCCCCGTCTCTCTCAAGACCACCCCCTAAAAATATCATGATTTTGCATCAGGAATCAGGAACATTGGACATTGGTCAAAACTCAAAACCTTATTTAATTTGTTGTGTGTTGTTTATTGTGTATTCACAACAATTGGCACTTGAACTACCACGACAGGTCAAATACACTGTCATGTCAGGATTCACAACCACAACTCCGTCACAGGCGTGGGCCATCTTAAATCGTCATTTAAGAGACGAAATTGCTCCGCTCCGTTTGAGAGAGCTCTGCACCGACAATGATCGCGTTTCATCCCTCGTTGCCGTAGTTAATAACAATGAATCAGCATCGACACGAATAGCAGCCAGCATGAGCCGGAGGAAGACAAATGCTAGAGGTAACATCGGAAACAGGCTTCTAGTTGCAGATCTATCGAGGCAAAGAATAACACTAGACACGCTGAATCATTTGTTGGCTTTCTCCATGTCTCTTGATATCAAAGGATTCATTCAAACACTTGCCTGGGGACATAATGACAGGCACAAACCATTCCATGCAAATCACAATGGTAATAGCGATCGGAAGGAGCATGAGAACCCTCATTTCACGTTTGAACATGACGAGCAGGCATATAGATCAAACCACGGGAATGTTGCACTCAGCCCCTCACGATCTGTTGCATCTACTCTCAAAAAGACACGCTTTGCCATAAACGCAAACTCAGGGACCAACGATTATGCCGATGATCAAACTGTCACCTCGCATATGCATACACCAACGGCTGCGGGACAGGCGAAGATTTTACTTACTACGTCACCATCGATGCATATGGCACTTCGAGCGCCAAGACACTGTGATCTCCATATGTACGACTCAAATGGTGTCAATGTATTGGACGATATACACGCTGAACATGATCGGATACAAATGTTCTCAGATTCAATTAGAAATGGCAAGATGCGTGGAATAAATGGGCACGTTCTCCAAAATATATTAGTTGTTGGAAGGGGGACAGCTTGTGCTGCATGTGAATTCGTGTACAACGCATTGAAATTTGATCCAGAGGGAAGTGTTGCACTGAAGCATGGGATTTCAGATAGAAAGCTTAGCTCGAAATATGGCACTGGTCGATCCATGCGATTTTTATCAAGTATGGATCCTGTTTCGATGCACGGGGCGCTGAATGATTGGAACCCTGAGCAGACTATGATTGTCGGTATCATTCCCAATGGAGACGAGAATGATATTCTACATTTGATAAATGTGCTCAAGAGGTGGATCTATGGAGGTACGAAGTCCCAATCTAAGCGAGAAGAAACCGTGTTTGGCAGGCACTTTTTGTTAGTTACTGGATCAGAGATATATTTTCAAACTCAAACTGTCACAAAGGCAGAGTGCTCATTTTTGATGCAGCAATGTGCTCCTAGTGAAGCTTTCACGAGTTTATCAGTTGCAAGTTTATTACCATTATCCATTGCATTCGGGTGGAACATCGTGCAAGAAATTCTACATGGAGCACATGATCTAGATTCTCATTTTGTGGAGACAAATCCGAGGCATAATTTACCAGTTCTCTTGGCACTGGTAGACTTGTGGAATGATCACTTCCTCCCGTCGGCGAGTCAAGTGAAGTCCAATGGTGGAAGAATTATATCTCCCTTTATGGAATCTTTTTCATCTTATCCCAAGTTTGTAGCTATGATAGAAAGCCAAGTCTGTGGAAGAGCACCAGCTGGAAGGACTCGAAATTTGTATAATAAAGTTGCGCCATCAGGAACCGTCATGGATGGAGGCTTGTGTGGAACTTATGATCGTGTTTTATATCAGGGAGGTAGATCTGCACCTTCTGAGCTTATTATCGCAATGGATGCCCAGCTTCCCCATTCCCAAAACGGGTCAGACGACTATGCACGTTTCCTCTACCACGACAATAGTGGATTATCCAGTCAAGATCATCTAATGTGTTCCTTTTTTGCTCATGCTGATGTCATGGCGACAGGTAACATGAATTCCCGCATCATAAGAGATGGACAGACGATAGCATCAGGATATACATCACCTACTTTTGCAGGAGGAAGTACAAGTTTCGATAACAATGGGAACTTGCCCATTTTGAATGCTGAACATGACTTTGCAGGAGGAAATCATCCAAGCACGTTGCTTCTCTGTAGTCGGTGCGACGCTTTCGCATGTGGACAATTGATTGCCTTGGCTGAGCATCGTGCCATGATATCTGCTCGTCTTTGGGACATTGAAAATCCATTTGCATTTGCACCCAGCCATGGTAGTATACAGAGGAGTAAGCAAGAAGAAATCATGATGGATAAGCTTGAATCTGTCTATCAACGATTAGACCTGGTTGGCAATTTAGGAGATGACGACGAGGATGCGGACAACGATGATGGGCCTAAGCTTAGCCTTGCTGTCAAGACATTGTTGGGTCATTACGCGTCTAGCAGCTTTGATAAGAAGAAGGCATCAAGAAGATAGTGTTTTAGGTATTGTTGGAATATTGTCTGATGTGAGTAATGTATTATTAATATATGAATTCTGTTTTTAAAATAGGAATAGTTAAAAAGGCAGTGAGCATTTCCTTTACGGAAGAAATATAACCGCAATTAGAAATATGAATAACAAACAGCCTCTTGACAGATGAGGGGGGGGGGGTTGATGGAGGACCTCCAACGTCACCAATAGTGGCATGATAAATGATAATATGATAGTAGTCTACTCGTAGCTAGCTAGATATTCCATTATGTAATGTTGACAATTGACAATTGACAATTGACAGCTAGCTGACAGTTCAAACAGACGACAGAAGACGACGAAGATAAGCTACAAACAATTGTGATCAATCGCAAGACTGCACAAGCGCAAGAAAGCGCAACTTAGTTATTAAAGCAAAAGTGAAATTTCATTTCACAAATAGCTCATAAGTCATGACTGCATCAAGCGACCCTTTTCATGCCACTACGGCAGCTGCAAAGTTACAGGGCACTGTTGCTTCCAATAATGATGAAATTGAACAGATACGATTAGTCACGCTTTCATCCCATCGCGCAAAGTATATCCAGCGACAATCTGGTGAAAAGAAAAGAAATGACGATGATTGTGATGAAGAAGTGAATAATGATAATCAAACGGCATCCACCCCTTTCAACAAATTTGGATCGAATGCCGAGAACATAAGTGCCGTGGTTTTCCCTTCTTTTGTGCAATTGGTATCAAAGGTTGCGCTCGGAGCTGTTGTCACATTATACATCCTAAACCAACAGCAACTTCTCCCCCGTGGACTCTCTTCTGTTGTGAGTAAGACTTTATTTTGGCCAACCCTACCAATCACCTTTTGTAAACGAATAGGAAAATGGAGTACACCTGTGGATGATACCGTTGTTCTGGGAGGTGCGCCCTTTGGTTGGTTGAACATACCTAAGAAGTTACATGACGAATATGGAGTAAGGGGTGTCATTAATATGTGCGAAGAATACGAAGGCCCAACAAATCAGTACACGAAATTGAACATGAGAGAATTGAGACTTCCAACTACAGATCACTACGAACCATCATTGGAGGATATAAAAACAGCAGTCGAGTTTATAAAAGAGCACAAGCAGAATAATATTGGTAAAGTCTACATTCATTGTCGTGCAGGTAAGAAATTTGCAAACTCGAATGTTCCTATCGAAACCCCATAGTTGGATCCGCATTAATTTGATTACCTCTCTGGCTCTAAATTTGTCCCCTGGTAGGTCATGGTAGATCAGCTGCCGTTGTCTTTGCTTGGTTAATGTCCAAAGCCGAAGATCTCGATTCACTCGATCTAGAAAATCTAAATTCACAGCTATGCGAGCTACGCGATGTGCGAAAGACGTTGTTCAAACAGCCGAATATCAATGAATTTAGATCTTGGCTACACTTGAGTAGTGGCAGCCACAAAAAGCGAGTCAAAATTGAGAACAGTAGTAAAGATGAGCTATAAGCATATCAAAAAGATACTGAATTGATTTACCTGCGGTTCGAACAAGGGGACCAAACACTTTGGTAAAGTATCCATCAAGTCTCACTCCAAATTTGTCCAGTAAGGAGTTACAGCGATAATGATAAAGATCATGTTTATTTGAAAGTGAAGTCTGGTTTCAAATCCGCGAAAATCGTCGATCACATCTACATACTGTGCTCAATAAACACCTACTAAAGAATGCAGAACATTTGCTGTGCACAACTGTGTGAGTCGCAAGAAAATAGACAATCTTTCATTCATACTGTCTATAATTTTACATTATTTTCCTTTATCTTGCGAGACATACAGTATATGTACCATACCAAAGCTTTTAAAGTGTAGTTTTAAACCAGAAGCGAGTAGAAAGGTGTTTGATCCCTGAGAGGTGCACGCATCTCTCAATGCCAAGCTTGATTCTTCGAATCCATTTTTCTCAAGACAGAATTTCATATTGAAAAATTAGCTGCATACTTCTGATACCCTCAACAAATCTCTGCTCCGATCTTCAACTCTTGTTACCATAAAACCTTTTTCGTCCATCTTTTCTGCATCAGTCATTTCAAACCACGGAAGCAATCTTTTACTGTCATAATAAAAGAGGCATAATAGCAGACACACATTCCGAAAAATAGTGAAGGGTAACCTTACATCCACGGTATTCAAGAAACTTCAAAGAATCGTACAAAAGCTGCAGCCATAAGATAAATCGATCGAAGTTTTGGTAAACGTTGAATGGCTTCGCTCATTTCATTAATGCGTTCTATTTCAATGTGATCATCTTCCTGTCTCCAGTCCAAAAAATGAAGTTCCAATGTCTCCAGAGATTCTGCAAATCCTAGAGTGCAAGACGGGCGCAATTCAAAAATATACCCACTGTAAGTCAATTCATTTAGCACAGGACATGAAAGTGCCCCGATTCGAAGCTCGTCGATCAAACTGGAGCCAAAGATTTCCAAACTCTTAAGAGACTGCGAAGTGACACTTATGACTTCTGACGAGCTGCCATTTATTCGTAAGACTTTAAGATGCCTCGATCTCTCAATTGCTTGCAAGATGGCACCATAATCAAGAACGCGTTCTGAATTGGTATTGAAGTTGAGCTCCAGTTCTTCAACTGTTCGTGCCACCATATCTAAAAGGTCCACATCAATTGCACCACAGTCGCAACTGAGCTCAAGCTTCTGTATGGGAGGAGTAGTGATATAAGATCTAAGAATACGCACAAGCTTATTTTGAAGATGTTCCCAATCTGGTTCTGATTCGTCGTTGTCTGGGGTGTATGGAGAGTCGATCCTGAAGTATTTCAGGCAAGCCAAATTACAATTCTGAATAATATTCATGCATATCTTAGCATTGCTGAAGTCGTGCAATTCTAGAAAGATCGTAGAGATCTTAGGACAAACGATTAATGCCCATCTTAAGATCGCCGAGGAGTAGGTGCTCATATGGGGATTTAACGATAATTTCAACGGGACTGTTTGAGCATGATGGATGCAGCTTTGGCGAAGATCCTTACATACTGGAGCGATGTTAAGAAAGAGGTTGCCAATACAGAAGGTGTCGTCTACTAGCTATTGATTCCTGGACAAACGCGGTTCGTATAAGAAACTGTAAATTATTGAGGGAATGTCATGGTTGAGGTTTTGAAAGAAACAAGTTGACTTCGGCGTTGCGTTGAATTGTTCACAATCTGTGTCTGTGTGATAGGTTTGACGAGACGAGTTGTCCGCACCCCGGAAGGATGCGCATGATGCATCTTCAGTTGGCTGTGCTACTAATTGCGCTCCTTTGTCTCGTGATAATAATTCTACATTATCTTCACCACTCGCCATAGGAAGCGGATAGTCTCTTGATGCAGTGTCCTCGTTTTCGCCGTCATTGCAATCATGCTCACGCCGAACTCTTTTCATGCAAGGAGGATCCATAGAATCTATTCTTCTGAAATGATAGGGATTAAGAGATGAAGAAGAGGGACGAAGAATCGTGATGCAGGGTCTGATATATTGATTTGTTTATTTGAATCGATTCCTCTGAACTTTTCTGAAATTTTCAGACAATTGAAATTGATTCCGAATTCGTAGTAGTTCCAGGTAGTTCGATAAGGTTCGATAGATGATCAAAAATCAGAAACTATTTATCCCGACGGGATGAGAAAAAATGAGAACTGACAATGACATCAGAACACTTTTCTCTAGTCCCGACATCTAATGCAAAAGCTCATCATTTCAACTTCAATAGTAATTTGATAGAATTTGATACACAGTTCAGAGCGAGGACGACTTTTACCCTCTTTTACCGCTAGGTGCAAGACACAAGCAACATCTGCTTCACACGTACGTGTTGGCAGTTGTTAACCCTCATCAATCAATATACAAATTTTAAACTAAAATCTTCAACAAATATCAATTGGACAGATTTGTGATGATGGATGCCGTGCGATCATGGAGAGAAATAATTTATTTTTTATCAAACCAACAGAATAGTAATGGCATATGGAAGAATCGTACTTACGGACTTCGGGATATTCCGCTACAACAGAGAAGTATATCACCGTCACCGGAAGCTTTAGATTTTGTTCAATTTCAAAGATCTGAAGTTGAATGAGCAAGATTCTTGTATGCGGCTTGTTTTAGCCCAGTGCCTTTTCAAAATATTACTAGCTGCTGCTTGTTGATCATAGCTTTCCTGTGTCGCCAATTGCGCTGCAGCTCATACCTACGATCTACTGGAGCCTCTCGTGCTGTGATGGTGTCTACAGGCTTGTACCAACACCAATGCT
>Ga0306864_1001108_pt1 | contig 11350 bp, 9 predicted proteins | sample AntRauTorckE5430_FD_190448 | JGI IMG/M metagenome (GOLD analysis project Ga0306864, IMG submission 190448) | Saline lake microbial communities from Rauer Islands, Antarctica - Metagenome Torckler E5 #430 (v2) (version 2) | ecosystem: Environmental > Aquatic > Non-marine Saline and Alkaline >...
TCTTTTTATAGTTTCTACTTTTCCTGTTTCACGCTCTACCCTACCCTTTATTGGATTGATTTCATCTAATAACTTCAATGCGTCTGGTTGTTCTTCAGGGATATTTTTATTAATAATAAACAGCAAAGTCAATACCTTTTTACCATCTTTTTCAACCGCTTTATAGGTAAAACTAAGGTCAGTATATTTTAGTAATTCTTCTTGTGCAGGTTTTAGAATTCGTCGTTTAAACTCATAAAATTCTGGATATTTATCCGGAATTCCTAAGAAAAATTTGAGTTTATCAACCGTCAAAGTCACTTGTTTTTTGAACTCATAACGTTTCAAGATTTCGTACATTCTTGTGCTATGTCCATTCAAATAGACAATATTATGAATGTTGTATTGTGTAAAATGTTGGCGTAATTGTAACAAATAATCCTTCAAAGATTCAGGAAAAGTAAAAGTCAAAACACCAGTTTTTCGGTTACTTCTAAGCTCCGTTATCCAAACCGACTGTACATCTTCATCTCCATCAGTGAAGTTAATCGGGTTGTTATTGAGATTACGCATGAGCTTAAAAACATCTGATTTATTAGCAATTCTCCGCCGTCCATCAAAATTCAAAATCCGTGCAACATCAGAATAGTGCATTTGGTATTTATTAAAATCAGTCTCTTCTTGAGAGATTTTAGCAATCAAATACAGGATAAAAAACTGTTCCCGACTACCTAATTTATAACTGGTTTCTATTAATTTATTCGCTTTTACGATTGCCATTAAAGTTGAATTTAGCACAACAACTGCCTTTGGCAGTCGTCCAATACAGTTAATTATCGACTACTAAGAGCAGCCGTTACGGGAGGTTTTCAATACCTAAAAGACCTTATCGCAATCTGTCTCACAAACTTAATTTTAAATTTTCAAAAACCGTAATTTGTAATTTTATAAAATTACGGTTTTTGAAAAAAAACAGTACTGATTTCACTAATATGATATTTTTGTACGGTTTTCTATTTTTTTAATTATTTTTTGATTGTTTTTTATGATATTTTTGTACGGTTTGTTAATTAATATGTTGACAGTCAAATAATTAGATTGCCATTTTTAAGGTATTTATTTACATAAAAAATGGATATTTTTGTACGGTTTTATGATATTTTTGTACGGTTTTGTCCTTGAATTAGGTAATTAATGGTCAAAGTTCGATTTAAAAACCGTACAAAAATATCATAAATGATAATTAGGGGTATATGTGATATTTTTGTACGGTTTTGTGATATTTTTGTACGGTTTTCATTGATATTTTTGTACGGTTTTATGATATTTTTGTACGGTTTTGTGATATTTTTGTACGGTTTTACTCTTTTAACTATTTGGTAGTCAATGCGTTACAACGCTCTAAATTATTAAATAGTAAACTATTATTATAAAATACTTAAAGGGATTTAGGTGTTTTTATAATAATTTTTCTTTTTTACAATCTTTCGATACTTTGCTCCATTTACATCCGCATCACCATGCGCATAGTACTAAAACGAGTCCTGTAAAAATGTATTTACTGAAATACATTTTCCTGTAATTATGCAAATAAATTTTTCAGTAAATACAAGAAACTATATAACTGTAAATATTTATAAACATTTAATTGTAATTATGTTTTTATGTTTAAATATGTTTACATAAATTTGTAATTATGCGAACATGGTTATCTGTGAAATTGTGAATACATTTTTACAGATAACCATAAAACTATATTCCTGTAAACCTGCTTTTACATTAAAATAGATTTATGTCTTTCTGTGAATATGCAAAAACAGGAAAACATATTCGCAGAGTTACATTTTTATGTAAAAATGGTAAACTGTATAAATTTATTTACATTATTACAAAAGTACATTTTATTGTGAAAACAGTAATACAGGAAGCTGTATAAATGGTTTCTTGTGAATATGCAATTACATTAATACAGGAATACAAAATAATGTAAACCTGTATTTACATTTTTACAAAAGTGCATTTTATTGTGAAAACAGTAATACAGGAAGCTGTATAAATGTTTTCTTGTGAATATGCAATTACATTAATACATTAATACAAAATAATGTAAACCTGTATTTGCATTTTTACGAAAGTACATTAATGCAAGTTTTTGTAAAACTGTGAAAACACTAATACATTTTTGCATTAATACAGATTAATGTAAATCCGTAAATACATTTTTGCATTAATACAGGAATACAGAATAATGTAAACCTGTAAAAATATTATTAAAATAATTCAAATATGATTATAAGCATTACTTCATTAAAAGGCGGCGTAGGAAAATCGACTTTTGCAACAAATATTGCAGTTTGTTTAGCTCACGCTGGTTATAAGGTGGCAATTATTGATACGGATATGAATGCCAGTTCTGTGCATTGGTCGGGCATTCGTTCGGAAGAGTTGCCGCCGATTATGGTGACGGGTATTACGGAAGCGAATGCGTTACGGAAGAATATTAATCAAATTCATCAAGATTACGATATCGTGATTATTGATGGAACGCCCTCGATTTCTAAATTGGTTTCGACGATTTTGATTTTGGGCGATATTGTTTTAATTCCGTTGAAACCATCGGGTTTTGATATTTGGGCAATCGAAAAGTTTTTGGAAAAATATGAACAGGCGAAGGCTTTGCGGGAGGATATTCAAGCTTATTTTATCTTGAATGAATATCAAGATAACGTTGTTTTTGATAGAAGTAGTCAAGATGCGATTAAGGAGTTGGAAATTCCGATTATGAAAACGACGGTGAAAACCAGAGTGGCTTACAAAGAGGCGATTATTGGCGGTATGGGCGTTTTTGAGTATCGAGATGGGAAGGCAAAAGAGGAGATGGTGAACTTGACGAATGAAATTATTGCAATTTTGAAGGAACAATCGTAAATATTAAAAAAAAATTATTATGGCAAAATCATTTAATATTACCCCGACATTAAAAAAGAATACCAAAGTAGAACCGACCTTGGCGAAGAAAACGATGTTCAAGAAGTCATTGAAAGATGTGGACGTGATTAAGGAAAAGGTGGAGGAAATTCACAAAGAGGAAACGTCAACATCGGATGTTAAAGTACCAATTATTGAAACGTCTGCTGTTGAAGAAAGTGGGGCAGGGGAGGAGGTCGAAATGGTGTCAACGCCTAAAAAAATAACGACTTCGGCGAAAGCTACACCCAAACGCAAAACAAAAAATGCAACAACGGTTATCACCGATGATTCCAAACGAATGACGGTCGTGATGCCGAAAGAAACGCATCGGTTATTAAAAATTAAGGCGATTAATACGGAAACGACTTTGAATGAGTTCATTGTTAATTTGATTGAAAAGAATTTGGGGGTTAGATAGAGGAATTGAAATTTGAGATTTGAATTTTGACCGTTTTGGTTTGAAAAATTTAAACTCAAACTCAAATGCAAACTCAAATGCAAATTCATTTCGAGTCCTCGGGATGAATTTGCGATACGGGGTAGGTACAAAATTTTTCAATGAAAAAACAAATAGAGGTTAACGGGGTGGTGATTCGGTTGTATTCGCAGGAAGAGCAGGATTTTATTTGTATTACAGATATTGCGAAGCAGTTTGAAGTAGGCGTTTCGGCAATTGAAAGCTGGATGCGGAATCGGAATACAGTGGAATTTTTGGGTACTTGGGAACTATTGAAAAACCCAGATTTTAATTCCGTCGGATTCGACGGAATTAAAAAAAGCGTTGGTTTGAATACGTTTAAAATTTCGGTTAAAAAGTGGGTAGCGGAAACGAATGCGGTTGGGATTCAGTCGAAAACTGGTCGTTATGGCGGTACATACGCTCACAAAGATATTGCGACGCAGTTTTGTTATTGGTTGAGTCCGACGTTTCAGTTGTACGTGATTCAGGAGTTTGACCGTTTAAAAACGGAGGAGGCGAAACGATTGGAAAGTGATTGGAATATTCGTCGGGAATTGACGAAAATCACGTATCCGCTTCAACAAACAGCGATTCAAGAACGGTTACTTCCAAATAAAATAAAATCTGCGGTCGTTGGGGCGTTTTACGCAGGTGAGGCGGATTTAATCAACTTGGCGGTGTTTGGTATGACTGCAAAGGATTGGCGGTCGCAAAACCCCGATTTGAAGGGCAATTTGAGGGATTTTGCTACGCATGAACAATTGGTGATTGTCAATACGCTACAATCGCACAATGCTCATTTGATTCGGAATAGCGTTTCGCAAGAGGAGCGTTTGAAGATTTTGAACGATATTGCAATTTATGAAATGCGGGTGTTGCTAAAGGCTTCAGCGGCGATGAATCGGTTAAAAGGGTGAGTTTCGCAGGTGCAGCCTGTGGCGACTCGTACTCAACCTTTTCAAGGTTGTTTTGTAATCTAAACGATAAAACCATGAAAATCAGGAAAGAAATAAAACTATTTTTAACATTGGGGCTTTTACTTGTCTGTATATTTAGTTTTGGACAAAAAGCGAGTTTAAAATTCGACCATTATGCAATTTTAGTGGAGGACTTAGCAGAAAGTTCTGATTTTTATATGGACATTTTGGGCTTGAAGGAAATTGAGGATAAGACCGAACAGCTGCATATTCGCTGGTTTTCGTTGGGGCGAAAAATGTCGCTTCATGTGATTGAGGATAAAAACCATTTACAACCTGACGTTAAAGGCGTTCATCTGGCGTTGCGGTCGAAGGATTTAGATGGGATTATCGACCGATTGCGAGCCAAAAATATTGCTTTTTATAGTTGGTTAGGTATGAAAAACAAAACAAATGCAAGACCTGACGGCATTCGCCAAATTTATTTTCAAGACCCAAACGGTTACTGGATTGAAATTAATGGAAAATAAAAATGGGTTGTCGCTTTGGGCTATAACCCTTAGCATTTGCCAAATATTCCTCAATAATTGACCCTTGACGTATTACAACATCACTACATCATTACTAAAGACCAATTGAACAAGAACAGTATATTTGTCATTATACCTTAAATTACCAGTTTAACTAAATAAATAAACCTAAAATACATTTAAACATGAAGAATTTTTTAATAGTTGTGTCTTTACTTTGCTTACCAATGTTCATTCAAGCCCAAAACCAAAGCGTTCAAGACGATTTTGAAGGGAATGGTACGATTACCTCTTGGTTTGGGGACGATTGTGACCTTAATACCGGTTTGGCGAATCCTTTTTCACAAGGAATCAACACCTCGGCTACGGTGTTAGAATACGGCGATGTGGGCGGATCGTATGCGAATGTGAGATTTGATGTTGGTAATAATTTTGATTTATCAACAAATCATACGTTTTCGTTGAAAATTTATGTGCCGTCAAGTGGTTTGACGGGTACTCAAACGAACCAAATTTCTTTGAAATTACAAGATGGGAGTTTGGGTTCTCCGTGGATGACACAAACGGAAATTGTCAAAACGGTTACTTTAGACCAATGGCAAACCTTGACTTTTGATTTTCAAAACGATGCTTATATTAATTTAGATGCAGCTTCATCTCCGCCAACGCAACGGACGGATTTTAATCGGGTTTTGCTTCAAATTAATGGTGAAAATAATAATGACAATGTCTTGGCTTATGTTGATGATATGGCTTATGATGGTACAATTTTAGCGCCGCCTGTTTTTGATAATTTGATTTGGGCAGATGAATTTGATACTGACGGAGCGATTAATTCAACGAATTGGTTTCATCAAACGCAGTTGCCATCTGGCGGCAGTTGGTATAATGGTGAAATACAGCATTATACGAATAGAATAGAAAATTCGGTGGTGAATAATGGATTTTTGAAAGTCATTGCTAAAAAAGAAAATTTCACGAATCAGGGTCAAACGAAAACACACACTTCTGCACGATTAAATTCTAAATTCGCTTTTCAATATGGACGTTTAGAAGTTCGGGCAAAATTGCCGACTGGTAACGGAACTTGGCCTGCTATCTGGTTATTGGGCAAAAATATCAATGAAGATGGTGGGTATTGGGATAATCAAGGTTTCGGTACGTCGAATTGGCCCGCTTGTGGCGAAATTGACGTGATGGAACATTGGGGAAATAACCAAAACTATATTCAAAGTGCGATGCACACGCCTTCGAGTTTTGGTGGAACGGTGAATAAAGGTGGTCAAATGGTGGCAACGGCTTCAACGGATTTTCATATTTATGCTTTAGAATGGACGGCAGAAAAAATGGTTTTCAGCGTGGACGGAATTGTACATTATACCTATGATCCAGCGGTCAAAGATGCGGCAACTTGGCCCTTTGATGCGGAGCAATATATTTTGTTAAACATTGCTATCGAACCTGGGATTGACCCGAACTTTACAGAAAGTGCAATGGAAATTGATTACGTTAGAATTTATCAGCAAACGCCAACTTCTACGACTTCAATTGACCAAAATATAACACAATTGTATTATCCGAATCCTATAAGCGATGTTTTGAATGTCATTTTAGCGGAAGCGACCGCAGAAAATATTGTTTTCAATATTCACAGCATTGACGGTAAATTGATGCAAACACAAACGGCGACGCCAAACGGTGAAATGGTGACGTTGAATGGTTTGGGAACTTTGGCAAACGGTATGTATTTCGTGTCGTATCAATTGGAAGGAAGAGTTTATAGTTTTAAAGTGGTTAAGCAGTAAGAAACTTGGCAGTTTTCCGCCTGCTCCGAGAACTCGGTGGTTAGCAAAAACAAGTCAAAAGCCCCAAAGTGGGCGCCATCAAACATAGGGCAACACCCTATTTATGAATCAAAACGTCCGTGAATTACACAGATTTCGCAGATTTTATAAATCCGCATTATCAATGTAATTTACGGGCGTTTTTTTGTTAAATTTACTCATTATTAACAAAAATAGGAATCTTGATTAAATCAGGATTCCTATCAATTTTTATAAAAAAAATTAACCAAATGAAAACCAACCAATTATTATTACCAATTTTATTATTAATAATTTTTGCTTTTGGCTGTTCGCCAAGACAAAAAGACGTAAAAGTTTTAGTCTTTTCAAAGACCGCAGGATTTCGCCATAGTTCGATAGAGCGTGGGGTAGCAGCAGTTAAAAAATTAGGGATTGAAAACGGTTTTGAGGTAGAACATACTGAAGACAGCCGATATTTTACGGAAGAAAAACTCAAAAAGTACGCTGCGGTGATTTGGTTGAGTACGACAATGAACGTTTTGGATGAAGCGGAACAAGCTCAATTTGAACGGTATATTCAAGCTGGCGGCGGTTATGTTGGGATTCATGCGGCAGCAGATACGGAGTATGACTGGGCTTGGTACGGCGAATTGGTGGGCGGTTATTTTAATGGGCATCCGAGTGATCCGAACGTCAGGAGTGGGGAATTGGAAGTAATAGACAGCACGCATATTTCGACCAAAATGTTGCCGCACCGTTGGTTGCGGACAGACGAATGGTATAATTACAAAAATCTAAATCCAAAAGTTCACCCATTATTAAAAATTGATGAATCGACTTATGAAGGCGGTACAAACGGTGAATATCATCCAATGGCTTGGTATCACGAGTTTGACGGTGGTCGGTCTTGGTACACGGCAGGCGGACATACGGAGGAAAGTTATTCAGAAGAATTATTTTTGCAACACATTTTGGGCGGTATTCAATATGCGATTGGTGAAAACCAAAAATTGGATTATTCAAAGGCGGTAAGTATTGCGATTCCGCAAGAAAATCGTTTTCAAATAACTGTTTTGACATCGAATTTTGATGAGCCGATGGAAATGGAAATTTTGGACGATGGTTCGATTCTTTTTATTGAAAGAAAAGGAAAAATAAAAAAATATGATGCGAAAACTGGCGAGGTGATTTTAGTAGATTCTATTCCAGTTTATAGCGAGTTTGAAAATGGATTATTGGGTTTGGCACTTGACCCAAATTATACCGAAAATCATTGGATTTACTTGTTTAATTCGCCTGTCGGCAATATCGCCAAACAGCACGTTTCTCGCTTCGTTTACAAAGATGGAAAATTGGATAAAACGTCTGAAAAAGTCGTTTTAGAAATTGTAAACCAGCGAGAAACTTGTTGTCATTCGGGCGGTTCGTTGGAATTTGATATTGACGGAAATTTATATATTTCGGTTGGTGACGATACGAATCCTTTTGATTCCGATGGTTTTTCACCGATTGATGAACGAGCAAATCGGAGTTTTTGGGACGCTCAAAGAAGTGCTTCTAATACGAATGATTTACGGGGTAAAGTTTTGAGAATCAAGCCATTGGCAGACGGCACTTATGAGATTCCAGAAGGCAATCTTTTTCCGAAAGGAACGCCGAACACCCGACCAGAAATTTACGTTATGGGCTGCCGCAATCCGTTTAGAATTTCGATAGATGACCACACGAAATATTTGTATTGGGGCGATGTTGGACCTGATGCTGGGGAAAATGACGAAAATCGTGGGGCGAGAGGACACGATGAAGTCAATCAAGCTCAAAAAGCTGGGTATTTTGGTTGGCCGCTTTTTGTTGGTAATAATAAAGCGTATTTCGATTATGATTTTGCTACCAAAAAATCGGCTGGTCAATTTGATGCAAATAAACCAATGAATAATTCGCCGAATAATACTGGAATTCAGGCATTACCGCCAGCTCAAAAAGCCTTTATTTGGTATCCTTATGCGGAATCAGAGGAGTTTCCCTTGACGCAAAAAGGGGGGCGAAATGCAATGGCGGGTCCAGTTTATTATTATGAAGATTATGAAAAAGCACCCAACCGTTTTCCGAAATATTATGATAAAAAACTCTTTATTTATGATTGGATGCGCGGTTGGATAAATGTCGTGACGATGGATAAAGGTGGGAATTATCAAAGTATGGAAGCGTTTATGCCTAATGAAAAATTTCATAATCCGATGGATATGATTATGAATAAAAAAGATGGTGCGTTGTATATTTTGGAATATGGTAGCAAGTGGTTTTCTCAAAATGAAGATGCTCGATTGTTGCGGATTGATTATATCGAGGGCAATAGAACGCCAAATGTGAAATTAGCCGCCAATAAAATCGCTGGTGCTGCTCCGCTAACGGTTGATTTTTCATCGGAAGGAACAGAAGATTTTGATAGACAAGATTTGACTTACGAATGGTCTTTCACAGAAAATAAGGTGCAATCGACCGAAAAAAATCCTGTTTTCACCTTTGAAAAACCTGGCAAATATAAGGTCAATCTAAAAGTAACGGATGAAATCGGAGCGGTAAGAACTTTGACTATTACAATTTTTGTGGGCAATGAATTACCTAAAATTGCTTGGCAAACTGACGGAAATTCGACCTTTTATTTTGATGATAATGTCATAAATTATAACGTAAACGTGACGGATAAAGAGGATGGAACGCTCGGAAATGGTATTGACGAAAGTCAGGTAATTGTGACGATGGATTATTTGGCGGAAGGTTTTGATAAAACGGAAATCGCACAAGGGCATCAAATGAATACGAAAACGGCAGAAGGTCGAAAATTAATGGACGATTCGGATTGTAAAGCTTGTCATTTGATGAATGAAAAATCCGCTGGGCCTTCGTACCAACAAATTGCGACTAAATACGCAGCGGAAAAAGATAAAGCAATTGCGAAATTGGCAAAACGGGTCATCAAGGGTGGCGGCGGCGTTTGGGGCGAAATTCCAATGTCGGCACATCCGCAATTAAGCACGAAAGAAGCGGCGGCAATCGTCCGTTATATTTTGGCGGTCAACGAAAAAGCGACACAATTTAAATCCAAAGGTATCTACGTTACGAATGCTCATTTGAAAGAAAAAACGAAGGGAAACTACGTTTTTATGGCAAGTTATACGGACAAAGGAGGGCATAAAATGCCTCCGACAATCGCTCAAGAAATGCTTATTTTACGTAATCCAACCGTTTTTTTTAGCGATGCAGATGAGTATTCCGAAGGCGTTTCGATGTTCGAATTGGATAAGAAGCAAAAGGCTGAAATTGGTATTTCGACACAGGAAAAAATAGAAACGGCGTTGGGTTTGACTAATGATAAATATCTGAAATTCAATCAAATAGATTTAACGAAAATTCAAAAATTACAATTCAATATTCCTTCGCCAACCGCCTATTTTGTCGGTGGCACGCTCGAAATTCGCCTTGATGCCTTTGATGGCAAAATGATTGGCAATGCGGTCATAAAAGCTGGAAATTTTAAACCGATTTTAACGAATCTAATGCCCACAAATGGCAAACATGATATTTATTTTGTTTTTAAGAATTCGGAAAAACCGACGGAACAAGTTGGTGGGGCGATTTCTGTGACTTTTTTGAGGTAAAAGGTTAAATCACTTGTCGAATAAATTTAGCGATACAGAAAACTAATGCTTAAAAGTTATTGACGTGAAATTGTGTGGGTTTTAGAAACCTATGGGTTTTTCAATTTCTGCAAATGTTGCTTTCTCGAACGCTTTACCGTGTGCATTCAATTTTTAATCGAATGCCGAGAAAGGGTATTTTACGGAAGTTAGAAAGGTATTTGAAATATTAAAAACTCAAGTAATAATAATCAGGGCAGCCGAAAAGTCGTTTTGGTGATATAATCCATATTCCTGTATCATTCGGCTGCCTCATTCTGGAGCACTTTTTAAGCGTCTAAAATGCTGTAAATCAATGATTTACGGCGTTTTTTGTTTTAAAGGGTCAATCTAATTGACTTTTTGTATTTTTTTCTTGACGTAAGCGAAATAGCTCTATCAGCTCATCCATTGTTCGAGCAGGTTGTAAATGCAAGTCAATAATAGTTTGCTCTAATATCGGCATAAGTACATGAATCCAACGACTGATTTGTCCTTGATTAATGTCAAATTGAGCACTTAAAGATTGTTGTAAATGCTTATTTTTGAAAAAGTATAGGATGAAGAATAAACGTTCTTTATCCTTACGAAAATGTGTCGTTGCTGTTTTTATTTGACGAGGCATAAGCGGTTTTTTTCTACGTTTTCCTCGAAAATCACGGTGTTTAATATACTTTCGCCACCTTTCGGAAAAAGGTATTAAAAGCTCTTCAAACTCTGAAAGGTTTAAAGTTGTTATTGCTAAAAATCTACTATTATTTTTTATTATTTTTTGAATGTCCGCCACACAATTTAATAAAAAAATTCTTGTTTTTACAATCGTACCCCCGCACGTATGTACGCACGGTCTGATTTTTTCGTACATAACCTTTATTGATATTAAAAATGGCTCTTTGACAATTTCTGCACGTAGCGGCTATTTTAGCTTCCGAAAAGTCTCAAAATCCTTGCGGCAGCTAAAGACAGCCGTTACGAAAATCTCAATTTATTCGAATTTTGCAGAAATTGTCAA
>Ga0306864_1001110_pt1 | contig 11339 bp, 11 predicted proteins | sample AntRauTorckE5430_FD_190448 | JGI IMG/M metagenome (GOLD analysis project Ga0306864, IMG submission 190448) | Saline lake microbial communities from Rauer Islands, Antarctica - Metagenome Torckler E5 #430 (v2) (version 2) | ecosystem: Environmental > Aquatic > Non-marine Saline and Alkaline >...
GTCAATCATGAAGATTACCCAAGTCGCCGCAATCTTCCTCGCATCCATCAGGTTTGCCGCAGGAGACGGAGAGGTTGTCACCATCCATGGATCTGGAACTACTAATCCCTCCAAATGTATTTGGCATATCATGTCTCTCTTTGAAGAGCAGTCTCAGATTACGACACGACTGACCTACCGTGCTGTCGGATCAACCACTGGTGGGATAGAGTTCCTTGGTGTGGCAAATTCAGGTACTTATACTGATCCTGGTAATGACCCCATAGTCCTTGACTCTCACGTTCCCCACAATGATTTTGGAGCTGGGGATATCCCTATCAAGAAGGCAGCATATGATGCTCTCAATGAGGCAGTTGAGGTGCAGAATGGAAACGAATACACAGGAAGCGAAGAAGGTGCAAATTTACACATGGTGCATCTTCCATTTGCCATGAGCAGTGTATCTTTCTTCCACAGCATCCCAGGTGTGCCTGATGGATCGAAGGGTATCAAGCTTGATGCCTGTGATCTTGCAAGGATTTTCAATGGAAGTGTCCAGCAGTGGAATGATGCCGAAATCATGAGTAAACAGACTGATGAAATTAAAGGAATTTTGGAGAAACTCGACGAATCCATTTATGTCTCTCGTCGTGTCGAGGGATCTTCCAGTACTAAGAGTATCACACAGGTTAGTATGAAGCATAAAATTCACGTGTAGGTTCAATTAGAAATATTTAACATTTCACTCACCAAATTCCCATCATTCCTACCTTAAAAGTTCCTTCACGCCAAGTGCCCAAATGAATGGCCTGCAGATAATGTTCAAAGTAAGCTTGAAGACTGGCATGTCTCCACTCATGCCTGCCAAGGTAGTGCAGGAATGACTGACTGTCTCAAAGAAAACCCTGGAGCAATCGGATATTTGGACTCGGGACATGGATGGTCCGAAGAGCTTGCCGAGGTTAATTTAAAGAACGAGGATGGTGCTTATCTTACCAGTAGGTATGCCCACGAAAAAGGAGGAATTGCCGACGCCGCAGTGTCTGGTGTTACCCCTGACAGAGCCGATTTGGATTGGAGTGCCGTGAATTTTTTGAACAAGGTACGTCTGCATGATATAACATCATGACAGGGAATCAAAACAAACCTTGTACATTGCACCAAATTCACTCACAAATCAACATCATTTCAAAAAAAGAGCGGACCCGTCACTTGGCCTATTGTTGTCATGAGTTATGCCTACGTGCGTAAGGATGTGAACAGATTCATGCAAAATGTGGAAGAACGCGGATTGATGAAGCTTTTCCTTGAGGCATTATATGATGAAGAATACTTTGGGAACTGTAAGAAGCTTGGATTCAGTGCTCCGCCCAATAGCGTTGTGGAAATTGCTAAGAATGGAATTGATTCTATCAATTGGTCTTTTGCTAACAACGAAAACATGTGGGAACATGAGTATGCTGGCGAAACTAGAGCAATCGCAGGTATGGGAAAATATGTCATCTCTGGCAAGCGTAAATCTTTGGCTGGAGTAGCCATTGAGGATATTGCAGGAGCCGAGGCCAAGTTGAAGGACAATGTTGTATACCTCAAGGAATCATTCGACGAATTTGTCAAGGGAGAGGAAGGGGAGTTCAAGTACCTCTTCAAACATGCTGAATCCGACAGACAGGAAACTCAGGCTGCTCTCGTTCTAGCTGCACTTTCGTTCACCATGTGGGGGATCGTTATTGTTGGATATGGTGCAAAACATTTTTGTTACGGAAGTAAGTAAAAATACAGTCGTTACCAACACTGAAAGTTTTGCCACGAATTTTAAAATAGCGAAGTGATGTCGGAGAAGGTTATGCTGGAGAACAAAACAACACTATTTGCCCATGCGATGATATTGATAGAATCTACCATACCCTTTTAAGTATTTTTGTCGTTGGATACCCTTAAAATAATTTTTTCAATATATTGATCCATTCCATAATCTCTTTATGAGCTACTGTCTCATTTTCATAGCAACTTGAATTGTTGTACAGCCTCTATTGAACCTTCCCCAAGTTCATTTTCCTGTCATGTCAATTTCAGTGAACGTTGATGTTGTTCTCAATCAGCGGGGCATTCAAAATCTGTTAAATATTAAATAGATATCGCGAAGTACAAAAAATATGAGAAAATATGGTTTTGGCGCGGAACGTTGGGTGCGAATGTTGTGTGGGATTGAGTACCATTACCAGCGGCAGGCAGCAAGCGAAGCAGCAGCACCTTTTGTTCTACAAGACCAAAAAATTGAAGAGATAAGTGATAAGAAGCCTTGAACCTTGAACATTATTGTATCAGTAGTGTCACAGTCTTGTATGTTACTCAATATGTAGAATTCTATATCCTCCATCAAGAATTAATCAGACGAGCACTGTCATTTACTAATCCTGCCCCCCGTTTGACTTTGCTCTTACCTGAACTTGAGCCCCTACGAAAATACAGCAGTGAAGTTGAAGTTTAGCCCCACCTTGCCTTGCCTTCAGTCATTCCAAACACTGCATAAAGACATTGAGATTCGACAGATACTTCTCGTTGCATCTTTTCATTCACACCGTTATTGAACTCGAGCATTTTTGAACTGTAACTGACAATGGTGAATTCATCAGCAAAGCAGGGGTCGACCCAGATGCACATCATGAACATGACCCGCACGAGATCTGCTGCTTCGACAATATCCACAATCTTTAACCCGATCAAGAGGAAGTTGGGTTTCAAGAAATCATCAAGAGGGACAAACGCTCTCTTCCGCGCAATCTCTGCTGAGAATTGGGAACTTGTCGTCTCTGTTTGTGAAAGTAAACCTTATAAAGCGGAAAAATGGCATACTTCCGTTGGTTTCTTCGATGCCCATAGATCCTCTAAAATTCTTCCTCTTCATCAAGCATGCATCTTTCATCCGACGGTATCTGCCATCAAACATATTATACAGGCCTACCCCATGGCACTAAGGTCCAAGGAGAGCGGTTATGGCAGAGTACCGCTGCACATTGCATGCCATTCAAACGCATCACTCGAATGCATTCATGAACTCCTTTCTCATTACCCTGCAGCTAGTATTGATAGAGATTTGATTGGCAGAGTGCCTCTCCACTATGCTCTGAGCAATGGCGCAACGGAAGAAATTGTTGAAGAATTAATCGAGGCAGCTTGTCATGCCTATGGCTCCAAAGCAAACGGTAGACGGGAAATTTGTAGAGTTGCTGATTTCAATGGATGGCTACCTATACACGTCGCTTGCTTTATGAGTGCGTCGGCAAAGGTACTTACCATGCTGGTGAAAGCTTTCCCAGAAGGGGTAGAAATGTCAACTAGGAAGAATTCCACTGCGTTGACGTTGCTGAGAGGTATATCCATTTCTCCACAAAAGAGGGATGACCTTGAATCAATTTTGACACAGAGAAAACAGCCGGTCAAATTTTCTTCGAGAATATCACCAGCTAGAACAAATATCGATGAGGTAGCAAGAATGTCAGACGAGACGTGCTCCAAAGGTGTCACACTAGAAATCGACGAAGATGAAACAAGCAGCTTGAGCAGTATGGAAGGGACAGCCTCAACAGTACGAACTGGAACGACAAAGAATAAGACCAAGAATCAATTGCGTATTAATAAACAGTTGCAATTTGGTGGAGATGCACGTAAACTCAAAGCACCACCAGATGATGCTACTCATCCCCATCCTCAACCAATGCAGACAAGGTTCCCCCGTTCTCCAATACCCGCATCTTCTCTGTTACCAACTCATTCAGTATATGGTGAATCACCTAATCTATCCATGACATCATTGCCCCAACGAGCTACGTTACCGGGTCATGATAGCAACCCTACTTCGAAACCAGATATGATGTTTCCTCCAGATGAAGGACCGGTGAAAAGGCCAGTATCAATACTGAAAAGGATGCGAAATGCAACGTCTACCACGGGTATGACAAAATCTTCTACAGTATCTTCAGAGAGCAGTGCAATGTCATCGGGTCCAGTCTTTCAGGCGATCACTTCCACTGCAACCTTTTGTTAAATGACAAATTGTTTGCATTTGATTTTTTTAACATTAATATTTGAGATTAGTGTGCTTCAAACAATTCAATTTTGATCCTATGCTGCAGTTGCCAATAGGTGCGATATGAAGTACCATAAATTATGTATTATCGATCATCAATAGCTATTCATTGTGTTCATGCTTATTACTCATTAGTTCGACAGGATCAAAGCATGACCTCACAATTCTAATGAAACGAGATTCCAAGAAGATGACAGGCGCACGCAATCAAGGTTCAATTTTCAAAGAAAGATAACATTACATGATGTAGTATTGTATGGCGTGAATCATGCTCTCGAATTTTGTACCTATTGCAACTTCCAGCAGCATGTATGTGTGTTGTGTGTTGTGCGCCCTTTCTTTCTGTCGTGAGAATTTCCATTCTGAGAGGAAGTTGACAGAAACAAGCACCTGTATTCTGTACCATGAGCCATTCGCATCAGGTGACAGCAGGAAGCTTTAATCACAATGTTCCATAACAAACACTGAAATCAGAGTCCATTCAATATTCCTAGAGACTTTGACAAGTGTATATATATATATATGTATGACACATGTAACACGTAACGTATAAATAATGAAATCAAGGAGATGATCTGTCAAGAGGCAATTAGTTTACAAAAGAGATAATGACCTCTGTATCATATAATTCTAACCTCCATCCATTCATTGATTATTTTCTTTTGATGCCAGCCATGCCACAATTAAACACGGGAAGGATAAAGCATAACTCTAACTCTTCCACCCATAGATTGAGGAGGGAGATCCTTGTTGAATCTGCATCTGACAACTCCATTGCCTCCATGTGCACGGCATACCTTTCCCCAGTTGACGCGATACTTGGATCCAGTCTTTGATCCATCAACGGAAGACTTGGTGATGAAAGCCACCTTCTTTCCTAGGTAGAACTCAGTTTCTTCCTTGGTATCAACTCCCTTGATCTTGATCAATGAAACAGAGTTATTTTGGGTACGAAGTCCACGCTGGTATCCGAGGATAGCTCCGTTTACATATAAGCGTACTGGTTGTCCGTCTTTAGCCATTTTGATAGTTTATAATTGACTGTGGAGAAAGAAGTTGCTGGGTGAGTAGGGATATGCGAAACGTGTATTGTTCGATATATTATTTATATATTTGTCTTTGAAAAATGAAATGGCCTGCCACTTTTAGTAAGGAGGTACAGGGATTTCTCGACGATCAGCACGACGACATGGTGATGTGTTCTCCTTGTCCGATTTCATCCAGAGAAGCACCCCTCCACCACTGCAACAACAACACAATGGAATCTGGTTCATCTATTAAATCTATCGCTTCGTTGATCATGGGTGAGGATGATATCGATTCCATTTACATCCTGGATGGGGTCACTCACCGTTGCTTTTAACAAGTGCTTTCTTCGATGAAATTAATTTTGGATAAAAAAGGGGGTCTGTCCTTTCACCATTTTATTTTTGGAGGGAATATTTTTAGTAAGTGGTTTTCTCCTTTCCTTTTTCAGCCGCAATCTATCTCGCAAATTATAGGAAACCTAACCGCAAACACATCTCTTATCTATTGAATAACAAACTCAGTCAAGGTGTGTACCCACAGCAACTTACTTGATTTGATATATACCATCGCACATTAAATTTGTCAAGGACGATGGGTCATGGTTCATTGGATTGAGGATGCAGGAGATGGCAATGCAGAACTGGATGCAATACATGAAGCTAGACACATGTGTGCACGACGCACGGATGTCGCGCGATGTGCACCAGCCAGTGCATCTGTATGCAAATTCGACCCATGTCGTCAATGATGAAGGATCTTCTGCACTGTCACTTCTGTCAGTCTAGTACAATTAACTCTCGGTTAGCTATGTGACCAACCCAACTCTATTGCAATTGCTATTGCTGTTGCTAACCTAATTATTTTCCAACCCTTACAGATGGTTCGCATGTCAGTATTAGCCGATGCTCTTAAAACAATCTACAACGCTGAGAAGCGCGGTAAGCGCCAGGTGGTCCTTCGTCCTTCCTCTAAGGTCATCGTCAAGTTCTTGCAGGCAATGCAGCAACATGGTACGTCAATGTCGTTCATTCTCATGGTCACTGCAGCTATTTATTATTGTGGGTCCTTCCTTGACAATGAGAAAGTAATCAGGATCTTTTTTCCCATCGGTCCGGTTGTCGAGTTTCACTTTTATCCACGATTATATCACCCAGGGCAAAACCAGCGGATCGTTAGCGCCTTGTTTACTACGGTAAATGCAGAGCTGCGATTACACGATGCGGTGTGGTTCCTTGTCCGAGATTCAACCGTAGAGCAAGTCTCTTACACTCACGGCTCCTCCTTTCTCATGGTGGATGCTGCCTTGAGACTTGCCACATTTCTTCTCCCTCCTTCCCCCATACATATTCCTTCCTTTTCATATCCCTATCCCCATTACACTATGCACTCACAAATATTCTTTCCCAAATGTCCAAAAGGTTACATTGGAGAATTCGAAATTATCGATGATCACCGTTCCAACAAAATTGTCGTCGAACTGACTGGACGTATCAACAAGTGCGGAGTCATCTCACCCCGTTTTGATGTTAAATACGCTGAAATTGAGAAGTGGGTTGTCAACCTATTGCCTTCTCGTCAATTCGGAATGATCCTACTCTCTACCACCTATGGAATTATGACCCATGAAGAGGCCCGTAGAAAGAAGACTGGAGGAAAGATTCTTGGGTTCTTTTACTAAGGAATTCGAGTTTGTTAAAATAAATAGAAACAGTCATTGGCTAATATTATTATTAATATCCATACAATTTGATCAAGCGGCTTCCCTGTCTTTTTTATTCCTGTGTTCTCTCCATTGCGATAGCATAGTTTGTCTACTCTGCTGGATGGACTGAATATCCCTCCCCGTGTGTGTAACATCTCATCATTCAGTGGACCCTTGCTTGTATGGTAGTGCTCATGACAGCAAGTAATCTCCAATACCAATGCAGTGCACAGGAGTTAGACTGTGCCATTATCACAAGTCTTCTTTTGCATGAATTACATTCATTGACGGTTTCCTCTTACCAGCAAGCAGCATAGGGTGAAAATGTATCGGGAAATCCTCCTCCTCTGTCTGCATATCTTTGTTGGTTAATAATTGTACATTTCAGTAAGATTACGTGTATCATACACGGATCTAAGCGAATCGTTTGTTGATCCCTTGTGCGACAACAACAAAAATCACTCGCATGCCTTCTCTGTCGGACTTGCCAAGGCGAACAAATGGACATGCGTATGGAGCATGTACAAATCACCTTCGCGGACTGGCATTATCTCCTTCTCTAACAATTTATCATGGTGCAGTTTGCCCCCAACATTAGGCAAAATGAGAAGAGACCCTCGTCTCGGTTTGACCAGCATAAATTCCATGTTGGGAAAACCGATGGATCCACCACTTGTTGCTTCTGACAAGACAAGGTAAATGCTTAGTACTCTAGGTCCTGCTGGTTTGTACTCGTCATGCTTTCGAAAATCATGATGGGCAGTATAGTAACCTCCTGGTGGATAGCGATCAACTTGAGGGATCTCAAAGTGAGCAGCTGGTACTTCTAGTAATGACACGAATTTCTGGATGATGCTGTTGAATTTCTCAATGCAGGCTTCTGATGTACCGCATTGCGCAGTTTCGGAGATGCGTTGTGGTACCTGGTAGTCATGTTGCCCGTTAAAGTTATCATATTTATCCACTGTGGAATTTTTCCACCCAACAGTATTTCCCATTTCAATGAATTCATCACATTCTTCGGGAGTGAGGATGTCATCGATCTGGAATATGTATGGATCGTTTGCTTCAATAAGGTTTCTATCCTTGGCTGGTTCTGTAATGACATGAACAGTATGATTATCTTCAAGCCTCAAATGTTCAAAGAAGGAGCTGAGGGAAATCGATCCTCTTTCTTCTGCAAGATCGATATGAGTATCGTCCTCCTCCTTTACTAGGAAAGGGGTTTTGGACGGATGCCTTTTCCCCACGCATTGGTGGAAGGTCTCAATGTGTTCGCACATCATGCATGCCAAAGGGCAATTATTCATCATAAATGTGAGGTCAGCATAACACAAACCTTTGGATGCGTAATACGCACATTCTTGGAGAGAGTTTTTACAAATGGATCTTATTTCGTTACTCGTTGATGGCTCCGTCATTGTCATTTTTGCATATTTCTCCATGGCCACAATCTGTGCAATAGTGTGGTACTCTTCAACTTGATCTCTACTCGGCTCTGATTGCTCCACTCCTTGCTTCATGGAAAGGTAACGCTTCTGACGGTCACTTTTCGGAATGAAACATGAGATGATTTAGGTGCGGTTGATAACAAATATCTTGTGACGAGGAATTTCAATTTTAATTGGATGAGGGATGATGGGTGACGGATCTATGAAAACACTTACATTTCATCATCAGATAAACCTTTCGCCTTTAAATCATTTTCATTGACACAAGTAATACAGGTAGCTTTACAATTTGTCCACATGAAATCATGATCGAGCGAACATTGTCCGAGACCAGCAAGTCTCTCGCATTCCTCAATATCTGCCGTATCTGTGCACGGTGTATCTCCACTGAGACCAATACGTGTGGTCCAGTTCTCTTCTTCATCTCCAAGAGATGGACAGGCACCACAGCTCAGAGCACAGTCCGATAGCATATATTTTGGATTGACATCGCATTCTCCTATTTGTGCCCAGAATGCGCACTGGTCGTGCGTGTCCCTGTTACAAGGATCATCAATTGGTTCATTGCTGATTCTAGTGCAAACTCCTGTTTCGCAATAAAGGCCCTCTTTCTCACTTGTCACGACGTTAGCCAGCAACTGGAGTGACAAGATTATAAGTAACTTCCCTGATCCGCTCATTTGAATGGATGCAACCGAGAACTACGATCTTACATTCGCACAATTACAAATCAGCAGATGGAGATCAGGTATTGGGTATTGGGTACCATATTTGTCAGCTACTACGAGTAGCTCCCTCCCGACGCCCATTTCTTTTTGCGTTTGGATTTGATTATTGAATCCCAACCTGTCAGGTAGTTCGCAAGAAAAGTAGTCGTTGCTCGTTGTGCCTCCGTTGTCCGTTGTCCGTTGTTCCCTTTGAACTGCGAAACAAGAAGCAACAAAGAACGGTTTTACTCCTTCATTTTTTCTTCATTTCACAACAACTCACAACATACAACATCTCCTTCAACTTCTACTGTCCTTCACTGCAACCGAGAAATTCTTACATTCGCACAATTACGCAACTTAACAACTTATAATTCCACATTCGGAAAAGAAAAAATGGTCGTGTGGACTTCTTCTGGCATTCAGCTCACCATCTCAAATCCAAGTATTAATGAGATCTTACGAAAAATACTTTTGATAGATATCGAACAAGCAGATTTCTATCTTGCAGTAGTGCTCGTGGCCTTAATTTGTCTTTGTTTTAAGCAGATCCATGCACAAAGAAAGGTTATTCCAAGAAGACCGGCTCTGCAGATTCTTTTCAAACCGGATGATGTTTCCACTGCTCAGAAGCAAAATGATAATGCAGTCAATCATGAATTTGATCTGAATGATGAAGATATGAGCATCGATCCAAGCATCCCCAATGTGATTGTGCGAAACGTGCGAAACAAGAAGCATCAAAAAGAATCGCCGGTACAACAACTCACAACTCACTCTCCTTCAACCTCTACTGTCCTTCACTGCAACCGAGAAATTCTTACATTCGCACAATTACAAATCAAAATGTTCAGTAGATGGAAATCTGGTATTGGGCAGCTACTAGCGCCCGACGCCCATTTTGAAGAGAAAGATGATACTTCAGAACGTGCAGAATTTCCTGGAGGCTTCTGGAGTATGCTCCCAATTCCTGCGACGGATACAGGTCTACAGAGTGGCAGTAGCACATTCAGTACACCCAGGAAAAATGTCGGCCTAAACCAGAAACCATCATTTTTATCACCATCGTCCAGCCGCTTGAAGGCAGAGCCAAAAGTAGAACGCCTTGTTCTGGATGCAGCAAAAGACTTGACGCAGAGTATGCTCTCACCTCCCAATGTGTGGGAAGATAACAAAAACTTTAATGAGCTATTGCGCTTTTGGTTATGATTGATGTCTAATGTGGCACTAGTCGTAAATCGTACCTACAAATGATCCCTAGAGATATTTGGGACTAGAGTTTTCATAAGTTTAGGCATAGGTACAACATGTTCTTGCTCCATTATTGTTGCTCAATTGCTCTATTGATCCATCTCTATCCATTGATTCGTTGCTCTCTTTCTCTGTTAATCCATTCCTCTGTTGCTATCTCTTCCAGTTGCTACCTTGCTACATCTCATCATTGCACTTTTGCTATTTACTATGCATTTCAATATTTTAATAACAGATAAGCAAAAGTTTTCATAAATGGTTCTTTCCTATCTGACTTCATCAGAACTTCGACCGCATCATCCTTCTGATGTTACTTGTTAACATCTGTTACGATTCCTCTGGAATAGTAAAATACGCTTCTTCAAGAACTGTACCTTTATCCTAAATTTTTGTCAATACTAATTTCAGCAGCACTGTAAGCAGAGTTAAAATTACTTAAAATAACATTTGAAGGTGACACAGGAAAGGTGAGCTTGTATAGAGAGGTAAACGATTAGATCAAAGAATGTAACATGTTTCTCCACAAGGTACATGCGACGATCTTCAGAAGAAAAAATTGGCTTACTACTTTATTGATGAAAGATGCAGAGAGAATTGAAGATAATGGAGCAAGCACAGTGAAGATAAATACGAAAAAAACATTACTACTTTAGCTATTACAGATGATAAACATTTAATTCGAACAATGCATCATCAATTGGACGCTTGATCTTGTCCAAAAATCGTTTTGAGCACATATTGATCTGATTTCAATGAGGAAGCATCAAATGTCTTACTGTTCGTGATATTGCTGCTCCAGTCATACTCATTGAATTTGACCTTGATCTCATTATCCCCATTCAACATCTTCTGAAGTGCTTCCTTTGTATCTCCACTTGTGTATTTTAAGAGAGCCTTTGGAAGTCCGTTCGTCGTTTGTGCAAAATCGCTCTTGTACCATTTAAAGATTGTGCTCAGTTTCACCGAGTTCTTTTCTGGAGAGACTGTAATATTCAATTTCTGTTCACAAAAGGATAGAGCTACAATCCTTAACTCCTCTTCCAAATCCTTGACACTAAACTTCTTGACCGGCGGACAGGATACAGCACCGCAATTGAGCGCGAAGTGAATTCGGTTGTCAACTTTTCCCA
>Ga0306864_1001112_pt1 | contig 11318 bp, 9 predicted proteins | sample AntRauTorckE5430_FD_190448 | JGI IMG/M metagenome (GOLD analysis project Ga0306864, IMG submission 190448) | Saline lake microbial communities from Rauer Islands, Antarctica - Metagenome Torckler E5 #430 (v2) (version 2) | ecosystem: Environmental > Aquatic > Non-marine Saline and Alkaline >...
GGAATAAGGTCATTTCTATCGGTCGATATATCTTGAAGATTACCTAGCCATCGGTTGACTCTTATTCCCTTTCACTTATATTTACAAAGCTAATTTTTCATAGTAATACAAACATAGGAGCTATCGGGACTCCTGAACCTGCTAAATTAAGGCAATTAATTTAGCAGGGTGTTAGCGACAGTTATTTTCTTTCCATTATAAATAATTCTGCTATTTTAAATGTGTTATCAAACCACTCTGTTGATGTTCCATTTCTATTCATAGCTACTACAACGCTTACCCTATGTTCGGGCAATTATATCAACATTATAGGTTTAATACCAAATTAGACCTATAATGACGCAGTAAATCGTTTTTTTTTCGCCTGCTTTTCATCAAAAATAATTACCGTAGCTAAGGCTATGCTAATTATTTTTGATTTCAATCAATCAATCAAAAAATAATTCAATTTATTCATACGGCATTATAAATATAATTTGGTATAAATTGGTATTTAACACTTTTTGCCATCGCTAAATCTGGTAGACTTTTTGCTAAAAGTTACATTTCTGTGTTGCCTAAATAAATAGAGAAAAATCAATTCAAAAGGCTCGAAGAATCAGTTTTATAAATTTGTGAACCTAGACTGCTAGTGTTTTAAATTAAAGTAGAAAAGAATTGTATTTTAGCTCAGTTCTTCCTTGCCAGTAGTTTTTAATCGGTGTGGTATTTAGAGTCAACAGGTTTAATAAATAAATTACATAAGAGTCCTATAAATAATAAACCAGCCATCAAGTACATGGTTAAGTTATATACATCGGCATTTGGCATGTTTAAAACTTCCATTTGATATTCTCTTAAGTAATTTATGGTTACAGGCCCTATGATGGCTGCCATACTCCAAGATAATAACAATTTACCATGGATCGCTCCAATTTGTTTAGAGCCAAACATATCTCTTAAATAAGCCGGTATCGTTGCAAAACCTCCACCATACATACTAATGATAATAGAAAAGGCTATCGTAAATAATAACACACTCCCTATTTCAACCGTAAATGGAATAAATATATAAAGAAAGATACCTAAGATAAAGAAGATGGAATAGGTGGTTTTACGTCCTAAATAATCGCTCAATGTTGACCATATAAATCGACCTATCATATTAAACAAACTAAGTAATCCAACAAAAACAGCAGCATCTGTCACCGTTACTGCTTCAGTAGCTCCCATGTTTTCTGTGCTAAACATTTCTTGTATCATCACACTGGCTTGACTTAAAACACCTATACCTGCGCTTACATTTAATCCCAATACTGTAAAAAGCAACCAAAATTGTGGTGTTTTAACCGCTTTATCTACCAAAACATTCTGTGTGGTGATTAATTTATTTTTCTTGGTGGTAGTAGGGTCGTATCCTTTAGGCTTCCAACTTTCAGGTGGTATTCTTACAATTAAAGAACCAAACAGCATTATTACCAAATAAAATAAACCCATAGTTAAAAAGGTTTCCGATACTCCTGTTGAGGTTTCGGTTGCATAAAACTCTATTAAATACACGCTTAAAGGAGAGGCAATCATCGCTCCACCACCAAAGCCCATAATAGCCATTCCGATAGCCATACCAGGTCGATCTGGAAACCATTTAATCAAGGTGCTTACGGGTGAGATATATCCTAATCCCAAACCGATACCTCCTAATACGCCAGAACCTAAATAAAGCATCCAAAGTTTATGTAGATGAATACCTAAAGAAGAAAGTAAAAAGCCGCTACTAAAAAAAATAGCTGCAAAAAACATGGTTTGTCTGGGGCCAACTCTTTCTACCCATTTCCCTAAAACAGCTGTAGAAGCTCCTAAGAAGAAAATGGCAAGGGTAAAAATCCAACCCAATTCAGCAAGTTTCCAATCTTCTGGGAGTTGTTCTGTGATTCCAATAATTTTGGTGAGTGGTTTATTAAAAACACTAAAAGCATAAATTTGGCCGATACATAAATGAATACTCAAGGCAGCAATTGGAGCAAACCAACGGTTATAATTGCTTTTTGCGATACTACTCTCTTTGTTTAAATACATATCCATAATTTTAAATACTTACAACGTCTCGTATATGAAATGTGGCATGTAAATAGACGTTAACTTTTCGGATTATACACGAGCAGAATTATTAAATTTTTATTTTTAAATTTTTTGCTCAATAAACCCACCAAAGGACCACTGCCACTAAAATTCAAAATAGAACAACCGTAAATTTAAAAATTTCGCAGCCTTGCAAAAGCGTCATTGCCATTGGGTTAATCGACAATTTCCCTATTATTTTTATACGTTGTTACCGCGCGTTTTTATATTTCAATTTCTGTTAAAAGTTTTAGTTCTGATTCTTCATTGTCTAAAGCTGTGTTTTGGTTGTTAAAATTAAGTTTAGTCGAAATGAAGTATGATACTCCACAAGGAAATTCAGCGAATCTCGCGTCAAATTCCAATACCATAGAGATTGTATTATTCAAATTAATTGCATGCTCAAATTTTAATTCGTCAACAATAAACAGAAAGAGACTGTCATCATATTTTCTTATATCAGCATCGGGTTCTGCAAATTTATTAGACGGAATAGGTCTAAAGCCTGAATTTATAAAGTTACCTTCAACCCTTATATTTTCTGGTTCGATTGTTATATTTTTAATTAAGTTAGCTCCATTTTCATCAACTAATCTAAGATACAATTCAGGAAATTTTGGGTCAAAAAGTGAACAGTCAATACCGCCAATATCATTATTTGAACAACTTGAAATTAAAATTCGAATTAGTAAAAGAGTAAATATATTTTTTATGACTCCATTTTTTATTAAGACGCTTCAACATTTGTTACTTCAAATGCACAATAACGAGTTTGTGTAAGTTTAGTTGCAGGTTTGAAAAGTGAGGTAAATAAGCCAGAAACCAAACAATTAATTTTGCAAGGTGTTGCCTTTTCGTTGTTTCTAATGCACCACTTTGGTAAATGTTAGTCCATTCCAGGTCGCTTTTTCCACTATATTATCGTTTACTCCAAATTGGACTACTGAGCCATTTCCTCCCATTTCAACTCTAATCGCATTAGTTCTATGTGGGGTTGCTATATCAGATTTAAGGTTTCCAATGGTAACGACCAATTTATTTTCTTCAACGTCTTCGACTAGTAAGGTGCCGAATAAATCACTTCTGTAGGTTCCAACATAGGAAGAAAAAGGCAGTTCAAGCTTCCAAGTTCTTTTTGCGATTTTAACTCTATATTCAGTATCGGATTTTATTTTTTTATCGTATACCCCATGGTACTTTTTTAGTTTATTTCTATAGTGTGTATCTAGGTTTTTTCGTTTTGAGAAATAATCAAATACATACCCACTAAGCAACATATTAAGATCATAGCTAATTCCCCCTTCATTTGCCATTATAACAACACCTACTCCAGTTTTACGCACGAAAGAGAATTGAGGATGCATTCCAGTAAAACTACCAAAATGATGCACTAGTGTATCTCCTAACGGAGTCGTCGCTATGTTCCAACCGTAACCATAACCGAATCGCTTAAGATCAGAATACATTCTATCTTGGTCAGCCTGTTTTAACTGACTTTTCTTAACTAAACTTGAGTCAATTATATGTTCTCCATCAATTTTGCCATTGTTTAATTCTACAATCATCAATCTTGACATATCTTGAGCAGTTGATAGTATACCACCAGCAGCATGCATTGTATTGTCTTTTTTTTCTAAAGAAAGACGGGTTAATTGATTTTCATCATTATTTTGGGTGTGTGGTTTTGCAATTTCCCAGCCTTGTTTTATAGCTGTAGACATATGGGTAGTCGTATGATCCATTTCTAGAGGTTCTAGCACCTCTTGCTGAACGAATGATTTCCAATCAGCACCCAATTCTCTTTCCATAATCATTCCTAAGATAATATATCCTAGATTGGTGTATTCAAATTTACCAAAGGGTGCATTGGTATTTACTACAGTGAATTGCGCGAGTTCAGCAAGTAGTTTGTCCTTATCGTGAAAACCAGTGTAGGCAGTTACAATCGTTATTGGGTTATTTTTTATTCCAGAGGTATGTGCGATTAAATGTGGAATGGTGATGCTATCTGCCTTAAGTTTTGGGTCGAAATTAATCTCTGGAAAGAATTCAGCAAGAGACTTATTAAAGTCAAGTTTGCTTTTGGATTCAAGAATTAAGGCAGCCATTGCTGTAAACGGTTTGGTCGTTGAAGCGATATAAAAAAGGGTGTTTTTGCTAACCTTTATGTTTTTATCCACATCCGCTAATCCGAGGTATTTCTCAAATATGATGCGGTCATCTTTTACGACCGATATAGCCATTCCATATTTTGTTCCAAATTCGTCTGTGGCTAATTCTATGAAATTAGTGTAGGCTTTATTGAACTCAGAATAGTTGGGTTTCTCTGTTTTTGTACATGAAGAGAATAAGATCATGGATAAGAACAGTATTCTTGTTAGTTTCATAAGTATTAGATTGTTTAACTATTTTAATTGGAGTGCAAATTATGTTTTGTAGGGATTAAAAACTTGAACAAATTAAACATTCAATAAAGTGGCAATTTTTTTGGGAGAAAAATCGGTGGATTTTTTAAACTCTCTAGAAAAATGACTCTGGTCAGAATAGCCAGTAGCATGCGCAATTTGAGTGAGATTATTCTTTTTTGCAAGCATTTCGGAAACTGCAAAATGTGTTCGTAGTTGCTGCTGATAAGCTTTAATATCAATTTTGTAATGCGCTTTAAATGTTCTGCCCAAATGTACAGGGTGCATGTGCACTTCTTTTGCCAGTTGGGTGATTTGTATGGGCTCTAAAAAGCGGGTGTCAATCAATTTTCGGACGTGTTTAATTTTATGGGGAACGGTTTTTTTGATATCTGTTTTATTTGTTATAAACGCTATATCAGTTTTAAGTTGGTTGAGGCCTTCTTTTTTATTTTTGCTTGTTACAATTTTTAAAAAATTCTTTAACAGTATGTTTTGTTGAATGATTTCCCAGTTTTTTAAGTCGAATCTATAATAGTCCCAATCATATATTTTTAAAGATAAAAGTGTGCAGTTCTCAGTAAAAATATCTCCATGAATTAGTCCAGAAGGTTTGATTAAAACACTTCCTGCTTTTACAGTTTCGGTTCCCATAGAAGTGTGCTCTATAAGACTTCCAGCAAGTAGTAAACTAACCGTTAAATAGTCATGGTCATGTGGAAGCATATCGCTTTGCCTTTTTTTATAATTCTGACGATTGACTTTTATAGAGCTGTCTTCAAAATAGGTAATATCTTTATAGGCTGATTTCATGAAATATGGGGCTAGATATTTTTTTACTGCATTTGATGCTTGAATACAGTAAATTCATTTGTGATTTAAAAATTTATTTGGTTTTTAAATCATTGAATATAGCATATTTCTTAACAATAGAAGGTAACGGTCTTATATATAAAGCGCAACGCATAAGTAAGCGTCAACTTTTCGGATTAAACACTAGTCAAATTTTTAAATTTGGCTTTTAAAGAATGAAGAAAAATTTAAAAATTTGATGGACTTCGTTAAAAGCTCTAAACTTTGAGTTAAGCACCAAAATCCATATTAACTACAGCCATTGTTGTAGTCAGTTTTTATTCTATGTGAGACCATTTATATTCTTTTCCATTCCAAAATATAATTCCACCACCTTGAAATTCCTTAACGCTCATATAAACTCCATTTCCAATAAGTTTAAAATTATTGCTTTCGTCTTGTTCAATTATATCTCTGGTTCGTTCATGAACTAAAGTCGGTGAGACAATTTCTCCTTTCGGTAGAGTTTTAAAATCCTCAATCCAAATCCGTCATATGGTCGATTTCTTGACCTGCTCCAAAAACAAAGCTTTCTTGATTTGCAGAATTATGAATTATTAGAACTCCGTGTTTTTGATTGTTTTTATTTTTAGCCACAGAGGTAAAGTCCTTTTTATTGTCTCCGTTAAAATCTCGAGTCAGACTTTTGTCAGCTGTCAATTCCAGGGAATCAGTAACTTTTATCAGACCAATTTTTTGAGTCAGTTTAACTTTTAATTCAGTTTTATCTTTTTTCGTTTCAGACGTTCTCCCTACTTTTTTTTTACAAGACAAAGAGCCTAAAATCAGAACTAAAATTGTTATTGGTAATCTTATTTTTCAGCTTGTTGCCGACGTTTGATGTGTGGTTAGTTGCGATTTTGTGAACGAGTAACTTCCTAAGAAAGTTCAGAAGTCGGCAAAAATGCAACAAGTTTTAGCTAAACACAGTAATTTTTAATATGTGGTATTATGCCCAGTTATTAGTTTATAAATCGTTTTATTTAGTTCTCCAATTTTCTCGAATATTTTCAAGTCTGTACTGAGCTTGTCGCAGTGTTGTTGTGAGTAAAGTAGCTGGTTTTTTCATAAATCAATTTTTATAAGTAAATGTTGAGAAACTTTCGGAGTTGACATCAGCAAAGAGGTCTTTGATGCACATGGCAGTAAAGCAGGTCATCACCAGTACAAAAATGATGAGCCAGGGTTTAAGAAGTTTCTTAAAAGATTACCAGATGATTGCTTAGTAGCCATGGAAGCTACAGGCTACTATCAGTATAGACTCGCTCAGTTTTTTTATAAAAATACAGTCGTGGTTTCTGTTATAAATCCCTTTAATAATAAAGCGTTTTATACAAATGAAATTAGCAAAAATAAAAACAGATAAGAGTGATGCTAAGATGATCTGTAAATTTGCCTTAATTAATCAAATGCCTTTATATATCACACTAACAGATGTATAGAGTGACTGTTTACACTTATTTAGAGTACTAGATAACTTTATAAGATACCGTACTGCTATCAAAATAAAATGCACGGAGAAGAAGTATTAGGGTTTCCATCAAAGTTCACATATCGATCTTTAAGAGGACACAAGAAGTAGTATGATAGTGAGATAGAAGCTATTAAAGAAAAGATTCTTTCTCTAATAAAAGAGAACTAGCAACAGCAATTCACATTGCTTATTAGCGTACCTGATATAGGCCAGAAAACAGCTTTGTTTTTAATCCTAGTTATTAACAGGTTTTCTAAGTTTGAAACAGCCTCACAATTGTGCAGTTATGTCGGCATCTCCCCAACGACAGGAGAATCTGGGAGCAGAGTAAGAAGCAGGCCACGTATAAGTAAGGTGGAGAATAAAAAACTGCAAGATCTGCTGTTTTTATGTTCTTTTTAGGCCTGTAAGCACAGCAAAGCGTGTCGGGAACTTTATGAGCGCTTAGTGAACAAAGGAAAGAGTAAAAAACTAGCACTTATTGCGGTGTGCAATAAGCTTTTAAAACAGGCCTTTGCTATTGCTAAATCAGGGTTGATATACGATAAAAATATAAAAGCACTCTAGTGAGAAATTAATGAGTTTTTACTTGTTTTTAGCCACAGTACTTTGTTACGAGCTTTTTTTACTTCTCACTATTTTTACAATACGATTATATATGATTTCCGCTAAATTCCAGTCATACCCATCAAAGTTAGTTGTATTATTAAATTGAATAACAACGGTATCAATGTCTTTGTGGTATTCTGCAATACTCTGATAACCAACGATAAGACCTGTATGTTCGTACACGTAAATAGAGGAGTAGATTTTCTGTTCTCCTTCATTAAAAACCGAACCATCGTTTAATGCTCTCAAGAATATACCCACATCCTCTGCTGTAGCGATCATTAATCCTGAATATTCAGTTTTCAGATCGTCTTCAACTCCAACATAATATCCACTCATCACATCGTCTATATCCACTTCATGCAGCGAAGCGAACGTATTTTTGAGCTGGAGAGGTATCAAAATTTCCTCCCTGATATATTGGTGACGGCTATAGCCCAATACCGTATCAATGAGGTCAGAAATCAACAAATAATTCGTATTTGAATAACCATAATCTTCACCCGGTTCAAAGTCAGCTGGTAAATCCAGTGCGTATTCAAGTGTTTCTAATCTATTTTCTGGCGATTTTTTCCAATAATCAGGATGGTCAACAAAATTGGGAATGCCACTTCGATGTTGCACCATCATTCGCAAGGTAATTTTATCAGCGTTTTCAATTCTTCCTACAAGTTCTGGAAAGTAATCAGCGAGCGTTTTATCCAGCGACAAACGTTTGTCTTTAACCAATTTGGTTGTAGCAACAGCAACATATAACTTGGTTATACTGGCAATTTTGAATAAGGCGTGTGGATTGGCAGGTATTTTATTTTTTCGGTCATGCCATCCAGCTTGATAAAATGCTGGTGGTTTACCGGCTTCATCCACATAAACAATCATTCCATCAAACCCATGATTAATTGCTTCATTTACTTGCTCTTGAACCGTATCAGCTAATGGTAAAATCCAAGCCTTTACCAAAATCCATGGTACAAACCATAACGAGGATATACTTGCAATAATAAACACTATTCTGAGTATTCGTTTTGTTCGTTTTTTTGTCATACTATTTCAGGGCGATGCATTTTTTTAAATTCTGAGTAACGTTAAGTATATGAAGCGTAGCATCCCGCAGGGTGCTATGATTTATATACAGTGTGTGTGCCCAGCATGGGCGTCTTTACTATATCGAAGATATGGTATTAATCTAGAGGGTGCAAGTCCCTTATGGGCAGGGGTAACGCCTTGAACCATTAGTAAGCTGCAAGGTTGCCAACCGTGAGGTTGGAACTGAAGATTATTTGTGATTGATTAATGAGCAAATACCATTACAATCCCGATAGCTATACGGGACGGTACTGACCCCGTATCAAGTACGGGGCAGGCCAAGCAGAAACCGTATATGAGGCATTTATGCACGGGTAAGCAACCACATCATTGTAAAGCCCAAAGAATACCAAAAGTGCATTAATGTAGATACGGCAGGAATCGAGTGAAAGAAGATGCAATTACCTGGGGAGGTCTCTATAACCACGAGTTGGTTAAGTAGAGAAGTCAGCCGAGGTCATAGTACCCATGGGAAACGAGGTGCATAAAACTGCATAGGTCTCATAAGTGGGGAAGGACTGAACGCAGTCCTTCTGGAAATTACAATGGGAGCATTTATTTTCGCTAATTGGGTGACCGATTCCCAAGAAAATCTGTAGCCTTTTGAAAAAGTACAGAATAGTTTTAATTGGTGTAAAGAGCGATTGGAAAGATGGATTGCGAACCGCCGTATACGAGACCCGTATGTACGGTGGTGTGAGGGGTGCACTCCGTCAATTAATGGCGGAGCCATCCACTCGATGTGTGCTGTGTAAGCTATAATAAAGATGGAGGTAGGTCCTCCGATGAGGGTTTTTAGGAAAAACTCATCAAACCACTTCTATGACGCATCCAAGGCAACAAAGATGTGTGAAGCGATAGAAGAAAAGGCTATTTAAAATAGTCAGGTAAGGATAGAAGAGATGAGCGAAAGCGAACCTTGCGATGAAGTGACGAAAAGACTAGTTGTTGTCAAAACCTGACTTATATCGAGGAATCAGGGATAAGTGTAGAGGGAGCCTAATTACTGTCTACACGGCAACCGTCATAAAGCGGGCATGACTTCTATCTAGGCTTTATTTTGGAACCACAGGAATCCTGTGTGCTATGGGAAAAGGAAAACACAAGCAGGAAATACCTGTGAGTCGATTACTAACGAGCACATAGGTTGCGGATGAAGTTGTAGTAGCGTTGAAACTCCTGTAATGGGAGTGGAGCGAAGGACTTCAGTTATACAGTTTAAATTTAGGAACAACTTAAAATTGTAAGGATGATTTTTAAAGAACAAACAAAGTCGATTCCCATAACCAAGGAGATGGTGTGGGAATCCTACAAGAAGGTAAAAAGTAACAGAGGAAGTGCTGGAATAGACCAACAAACTCTATCGGAATTCGATAGAGTACGTTCCAAGGAACTGTACAAAGTTTGGAACAGACTAGCATCAGGAAGTTATTTTGCATCTGCGGTAAAGCGGGTTAATATCCCCAAGGCAGGGGGTAAAACCCGACCTTTGGGTATTCCCACTGTAAGCGATAGGATAGCACAACAAGTAGTTAAGCAGTACCTTGAACCTAGATTGGAATCCATATTTTCTAAAAACTCTTATGGATACCGTCCGAACAGGAGTGCACATACAGCTATTGAAATTGTACGTCTAAACGTACTGCGATATAGTTGGGTGATAGATTTAGACATACAAGAATTCTTTGAGAATGTTGACCATAGCCTTCTGTTGAAAGCTTTGGAACGTCATGTTTCAGAGAAGTGGGTGTTGCTCTACATCAAACGGTGGCTGGAAGCTCCAGTAATACTAGAAGATGGAACGGTTAAAATATCCACTGGCAAAGGGACACCTCAAGGAGGGGTGATCAGTCCACTGTTGTCTAATCTATATATGCATTACTGTGTGGATAAATGGTTAGAGAAATACTATCCACAGGTAAAGATGGTGCGTTATGCAGATGACTTGATTGTCCATTGTAGAAGCTATGAGGAATCTGTTCATACACTTGCAGTTCTAAAAGAACGTCTAACAGAGTGCGGTTTAACTGCGCATCCTGAAAAGACCAAAATAGTGTACTGCAAGAAGGATGGCAGATACCTCAAAGGGTATCCTGTGCAATTTGATTTCTTAGGATTCAGCTTTCAACCGATAAGGTTCAAATTGAAAAAGGGCGGAAGCTTCCTTCAGTTTGATTGTAAAATGAGCAGAAAGTCCAAAGTTCGAATCACGGGAGAACTGCGTAAACTTGCTTTCCATAACAAAACTCAACGTGGGATACAGGATTTGGCAAATCTGCTGAACCCTAAGCTTCGTGGTTGGATTCAGTATTATGGAAAGGTAAGTCGAAGGAGCCTACAGCCTGTGTTTTATTACCTACATAATCGTATGATCAGGTGGATATTGAACAAGTATAAACGCTTCAAAGGAAGCAAAATCAAAGCTGTAAAATGGCTTAGGTTTATTACAAAGTCTTATCCAAATTTATTCTATCATTGGGAATTGGGGTACAAACTGGTCTAAATTTATTTAGACTTTATTGACTGTATAACAAGAGCCGTATGAATCGAGAGGTTCACGTACGGTTCTGTGAGAGGTTTAGGGGTGAAATTCCCCTTTACCTACTCGACTGTAGCCAGTAATTAATTATCGTTCTGTGATTCAATCTTTTTTTAATCTTTCAATTATTAAAGGCTCTAGTTTAGGTCTGCGTTGATATTAAGTTTTCATATCTAGATTCGATTTGATTATACTGTTTCAATGTACCCAGAGCAATTGTTTCCTCCACAAAGGCATTGGCTCTATCGCTTCTAGA
>Ga0306864_1001113_pt1 | contig 11318 bp, 10 predicted proteins | sample AntRauTorckE5430_FD_190448 | JGI IMG/M metagenome (GOLD analysis project Ga0306864, IMG submission 190448) | Saline lake microbial communities from Rauer Islands, Antarctica - Metagenome Torckler E5 #430 (v2) (version 2) | ecosystem: Environmental > Aquatic > Non-marine Saline and Alkaline >...
GAATCGCAGTTCCAACAGAAACCAATTCCCAATTCGCTTGAATTTCAATAATTGCTTCATCTCTTGCCGTCAAATCGTCATTAGAAATAGCCGCGCGACCTTTCAAGAAATTATCCATAATTCCTGCGTTAGTTCCCAAGATGGCATCTCTATCATTGGAGTATTTCCCCCAAAATGCTAAACCATCCGTATTCGTTGGAAAATCGATTGGAACAGCTAAGTAGCCAAATGCCTCGTCCCAGTGATGTTCCATTTCAGTTCCTTCACCTGCTGCAACAGTTATATTATCTACATTCATTTTATCTGAACCTAAATAAACAGCCGTTGATTGATAATACAAACAGGCTCCCATTAATCCTTTTTCAATAGCTTGTGTATATTCTAAACCGTTTCCATTCATTAAATATGCTTTCAAACCGTTTAAACTTACCACAACTCCTGCTTGACCATTTGAACCACTTAATGTCGATTGACTTGCTGTTTCAAAATCATCAAATAAACCTTCAAAAACAGCTCGTTGTGCTTCAAAAGTTTTACTTTTCAGCTGCTCAGAATAAGTTTGGACAAACCCTGCATTCGTAGCGTCATTTTCAAACATTGCTCTTAATCTATCCGCACTTACTGCGTTTCCTGCTGTATTCGCAGTTTTCATATAAGTTGTCATTTCAGATAACATTGCCAAACGCTCCGTTTGTCCACTATAGCTTACATTTTCGAAGTTATAAGTCGTTGGAATCGTGTACATTTCAGGCTCATCTTCCGTACAAGCAGCAATACTTAATAGTAGCATTAAAGATAAAATTTGAAGTAATTTGTTCATAGTTTTTACTGTTTTTTTTTATTGAAAATTGAAACTAAGTTTATTTAGACTTAATATAGATAACTTGATCGCAAACATAAAACAGGATTTCCAAATGTCCTAATTTTTAATTAGATTTTTTCTAAATAAGGCTTTTTATCTTTCGTATTAATATAAAAATTAATGCGAAAGATGAAACATTAGTCATGCTTTAAGGTTTAATAGTAATACTATCAACTTAAATCATCACCTAAGAAAATGCTTATGAAAAAGTTTATTTTTACCTTATTTTTTGCGTTTAGTTCATTTGCCTTTTTGCAAGGACAAATTCTAAATCTAAATCATGCAATTGTACAATCAGACCCTGAAACTTATGGTCGAGAATTGCTTTTTTACTTGACGCAAGCGGATAACCTGATGCTGCAAGGTCAGTACGAACAAGCGATTTTGAGCTATGATAATGCGATTGCACAAGCACCTGATTTTGCGGAAGGCTACATTCGCCGTGCGATGGCAAAATATAAATTGAGTCGATTTACCGAAGCACAGGAAGATTATACGATTGCAACTCGCTTGAATCCTTATGCGGGCGATGTTTTTGGGTATCAAAGTGATATGCGAAAATTACAAATTTTGGCTTTCAATCCTTTGAAATTCATACAGTTACCAACGTTGAAATATCGTTTACTGCATTACCAAGAAGTTTATCATACGAACTTTGAAATAGATGAAAAATTAGAAGCTGAACCAACGGAAAATTACTTGATTCACAAGGCTTTACATTACTTAAAAAATGGTGATTTGGAAACGGCTTTGGCAACTTTAAATGGCTTAAAAAATTCAGAAAACTCTATTATTTTTGATTTAAAAGGTATGATTTATAATGAAAAAGAAGATTGGGAATTGGCGGAAGTCAATTATCAAAAAGCGATTGATTTAGATGAAACTTATGAACTTGCTATTTTAAATTTGAGTATGCTAAAAGTACAAAAAGGGGATTTAAAAACGGCTTTAGCATTGGTAAATAGGGTGATTACGATAAATCCTGATTTTCAAAAAGCGTATTTTTATAAGGCAACCATTTATAAAAAAATGGGCGAAAACGGAAAGGCTTTAGAGGAATATAAATTAATGGAACAACAAGAAGATTTTGTCAATTATGAGATATTTTTGAATCGGGCAATTGCTCAAAAAATGTCTGGCGATGCGTTGAGTGCCTTGTCAGATATGAATAAGGCAATCGAATTGCAGCCACAAGATGCAGATTTGTACAAACTTCGTGGTAATATTCATGTCTTATTAGATGATTATTTTGAAGCTATAAATGATTATACCAAAGCGATTGAGTTGAATAATGAATCAGCAGAAGCCTATTTTAATCGAGGTATTGCAAATATTTTAGCACACAATAGAACAGAGGCTTGTTCAGATTTTGAAAAAAGTAGCGATTTGGGCTATGAAGAAAGTGAGGATAAATTAAGCTATTTTTGTGCCTTTTAATGGGCTTTTCTGACCTTTTAGATTAAAATTCCGAAAAACGAGGAGTTTTATCTGAAAGGTCAGTTTGTTATTCGATTTTAAAATAAAAAATCAATTTATCCAACCCTTAATTTCTTGTTCCACATGATTCACGACCACATTCACTTCATATTTTTCACGTAAAAACTTTGCCATTTGGTCACAAGAATAAACCGACCGATGTTGTCCGCCGGTGCAACCAAAACTCACCATCAAACTCGAAAAACCACGTTCCAAATATCGCTCAACCGAAGGAATGACGATGCGTTTGGCATTTTCGACAAATTCTGTAATATTTGATTCTTTTAATAAAAAATCAATGACGGCTTCATCACGACCAGTTATTTTTTTGTACGGTTCGTAACGACCTGGATTGTGAATTGCTCGGCAATCAAAAACGTGTCCGCCGCCGTTGCCCGACAAATCCAACGGAATCCCACGTTTGTATGAAAAACTGCTGACCGTTACCGTTAATTTTCCTTTTTCGCCTTCCGCCTCCCCCAGTTTACTCCGATTACTCGGGGAAATCTCGGCGGGCAAATATTGATTCCAATCTTGATGCGTCGTGAGTTTTGATAAGGTTTCTTTGAGATATGGGATTTTCAATCCGTAGTCAACGTAGTCATCAAGTGACTCAAAGTCACCTGATGACTTGCTCGTTGATAATTGATTTAAAACCCAAACTACATTTTTCATTGCAAACGGAATGCTCGACAAAAAGTGCGGCTTTTTTTCGTATAAACCTCGAAAACCATACGCTCCCAAAACCTGTATCACCCGAATTAAAACGAAGGGAAAATAGTATTTTTTAAATGCCAACTCATCAAAATTTTCATTTAATTCCGCAGCCGTTTTTAAATAATGATTTAATAAAAAATCACGAGTTTCCAATGGAATATCCGCCTTCGCTTGCGTCAGCAACGAAGCCAAATCGTAAGGCATCGCTCCTCTCCTACCCCCTTGATAATCAATTAAATACGGTTCGTTTTCAAATAACATAATATTCCGAGCTTGAAAGTCTCGAAACATAAATGCTTCCCGATTCGCTTCATCCAAAAAGTCCGCTAAACGCTGAAAATCGCTTTCTAATTTCGCTTCATCGAAAGCTAAACCGCTGACTTTCAAAAAGTAATATTTAAAATAATTCAAATCCCAAAGCATAGATTGTTTATCAAATTCTGTGATTTGAAAACACCAATTTTCGTAATCTAAACCTTCGTGACCAAGCATTTGAATTTTCGCCAATTCTTCCACTGATTTTTGATACAAATCCAATAATTCAGGAGTCAAATCCTTACCATTTCGAGTCGCCAATAAATGTTGATACAAAGATAAATCGCCTAAATCTTGTTGTAAATAAATTCCATTTACCAAATCTTCCGCATAAATTTCTGGAACTCGAATCCCTTTAGTTTTAAAGTGATTCGTAAAATTAATAAACGCTCGATTTTCCGCTTCATTCGGATTAAAAGCCGCAATTGCAGTCTTCGTCTTGCCTGAAACTCGATAATATTTCCTATCCGAACCAGAAGCAGGCAAGGCTTTTAAGGTTTCTACGCTTTCGTTCGCCCAGTTTTGGAAGAGGTTTTTGATCGTTGTAGTCATTTGAAATTTTGTTTTTCGCAAGATAAAATAAAGCCTTGCTTTTCAAAAATTACACGCTGAATAAGATGGATAAAATTATTTTAGGGTTCCCTAAATTATCCTAAAACCTAAAATATAGACTTCCGCTTCACTGCTATTTTTATGTAAATACATATCCTAATGAAGTCTCTTTTTTATCCTTTTCCTATATTTTTTGCCCGAATTGTTCCCTTTAAGTATCTTTAGATTTCGGTCGTTATCGGTTTAAAACGATTCGTAATATGTTTATTATGAACTCTAACTACTAAACACTTCGTAAACTTCGTATTTCCGAGCAATCAGTAATATGACTTGATTTTACCATCGGATTATGGGTAATTTCAAACCGAAAATAACTACTTATATTTCATTCAACAAAAGCGACTACACCTAACTATTGCAGAAGCCGCCACCGTTGTAAAACACGAACTAATTAAAATAAAAACCATGCACAAAATAATTTTGATTCTGATTGCAACCATTTATTGGAGCTCAATATATGGACAAACGCCTATTGATTCCATTTTTGAAAATAGCTACAAGGTTTACGAATCACAGCGACTTCCGAATGGAATGTACCGAGATTCTAAATTATTTAGTGGAACGGATTATCATCCTATTTCTATCGCTAATACTGGAATGGGACTCATTGCGCTTTGTATTGCAGATGGCATGAATTGGATAAATGACGCTCCTAATTTAGCTTTAAATACGCTTAAATCCGTAACTGGTCATCACCAAACTTTCAATCCTGATAGAACATCAAATGGGTATTTTAGACATTTTATGGATATTAATACGGGACAACGAGCTTGGAATTCTGAGTACAGTACCATTGATACGGATATATTAATGTCGGGTGCTTTGTTTGCTATGAAATATTTTGAGGACGATAGTATCACTCATTATACGATGGAATTATGGAACTCAATTGATTTTGAAGCGGCTATTGAAAACCCTAATACTGGAAAAATTTACTTGTCCATGAATGCGAATGGAACTGGCGTTTCTAATTCATTGACTTCGCCATATAGTGAATATATGATTGTGGCTTGGTTAGCCAAAAACGCAACGGATACACCGAGTAGTGTCGGTAATCAATTATGGAATAATTATTATGGTTCGCCAAGTTTATTACCTAAGGTCACTTATGGTGGATTTCAAGTATTATCAGATAATCCGACTTCTTTTTTATCTTCCTTTACACATCAATTCAATTATTATTTGTGTAATTATTTTACAACTTCGACCGACTATATTACCTTTTTTGAAAATGCTCAAAAAGCAGATGCTGCATGGTGGAGTTTTAATAATAATCAATATGAATGGGGATTGGGAGCAGGAAGTGCGATAACGAATTCATATCAAGCAAATGCAATAAATAATAATATTGACGCTATCGTTTCTCCCCATATTATAGCCGGATTTATACCTGTAAATCCAAGTGGAAAGAATGATTTATTGACTTTATGGAATAATAATAAAGGAAAATATCTACTTCCTTCAGGAGCGTCTATTTTATGGCGATATAGCAAAAATGATGCTTTCTGGCAACCGAATGAAATCATTGGGATTGATTATTCTACCATGCTATTTGGACTTGCGACCTTGCCAGAATATTTAGGCGATTCTTTTTTTATTACAAATAATGATTTCTTTTCTACTCCTACGACAAACACTACAAATTTGAATTCAAAATCAGATAAAAATATGGCTATATATCCGAATCCTTGTACTAATTCTTTTCAGATTTCTAACCTGAATGAAGATAGAAAATATGTCATTTATAATATTTTAGGTCAAGAAATACAAAAAGGCATATTTTTTAATAATAAAGCAGTTGATATTCAAAATCTACCGAATGGGCTGTTGTATTTCACAATATATGTTGATGGAATTAGAAGTAGTACTTTTAAAATTATCAAAATTTAGGCAATATGAAGAATTTACTTTTTTGCCTGTTTTTAATGATAATTACAGCAGGTTGCTTTATAAAAAATAGTGTTTCTACCGAAGAACCAACTAAAGAAATCATAAGACAAAAAGAAGATAATGCACATACAGGAGAATTTATGAATGGTGATTTTTATTACTTGCAAACAACATATGTTAAAGTAGAAGAGTTGCCAAATGATTGTGAGAGAAGGCTAATCTATTACATTAATACATCTTGGTTGAAACATCGAAAAAATAATTATCATTTAAAAAATGATTTTAGTCAAGGTCTTTATCTTGGAGGATATAGTATCCCTTCAGGTAAACAAAAATGTTTTATAGGTATGAAATTATCTTTTCTTGAAAGACTTTTAGGTAAGCCCGACAAAGAAGTGGAAGGGAAATGGATATATCAGCTATGCAATAATGAAATCAATAAATGTAGTGATGAAGATATAGCTGAGCATATAAAAGAGCGAATGAAAGTACCATCAGATATTCATAATACTTTTAGTTATTGGCTACGGCAAGATGTTACTTTTAATTATCAAGATAGTATTATCATAAGTGTAAAATAAAAATAAAACAGCGTCGAACAAAAGCAACATTTTCCAGTGCCAGCAAAAGCTGTCACCGTCTTTGTTGCGGGACGCTACGCAATTAAAAAAAGCTAAACGTTAGAGTTGACCAAAAAAGTAGTTTAGTTTTAAATAAGCGAGGAAGTAATATGATTGGCGAACAATCAGTTTCCATTAATGGACAAAAGTTGAAAGGAAAAGGCACCTATTTTTATTCGTTGGTTATTAATGGACAAGTGGTTGATTCTAAAATGATGCTGTATGCAGCATCAGAATAACTTTTATTAACAGCGTAAAAGTGATTTTTTTATTGCCTTTACACTTTTTGTTTATCAAAATATTTTTGCCATGAAAAAGACTATTTTCACCGTATTCATAAGTGTAATTTATTTTAATCTATCATTTTCACAATCATTGATAGTTGATGCAGGTTCTGACAAGTATATATGTGTAAATAATGGAATAACTAATGGAGTATTAGGAGGTAATCCGACTATCACAGGCACTTTTCCTCCATTCGAAGTCGCATGGAAAACAAATCATATAATAGGTGCATCCATTTTTAGAGCATCATACTTTTTAGATGATACAACCAAGCAAAACCCATCCATGATAAATTATTCTCCTTTACCAATAACATTTTATCTGATAGTGAAAGATAATACAAATCAAATTGTAATGGATACAGTAATTATTCAGAGTTCAGCGTTTTTTTCATTACCAGAACCCAATACTCAAATTATTAACGAAGGAGATACTACTATAATAAGTTTAAGTGTTTTTGGAGGAGTTCCTCCTTACAATTACAATTGGAGTCCAAATAGCAATATATCTGATACAACAAATTCATCTCCATCTGTGTGGCCGATTCAAACAACAGTTTATAACTGTACAGTTATTGATGCTGCCGGTTGTTCTTTAACAACAGGAGGAAATTACGTAACGGTGAATGTTTGGCCCGTGAGTACTAAACAAGCACTAATCAAAGATTTAAAAATCTATCCGAACCCGACCCAAGATTATTTAATAATTGAGTTAGATAAAGGGCGAATTCAATACTTAAAAATTACAGATATGTCGGGAAGGGTTGTCTTACAACAATCCAAAGTTATCAATAATCAAATTGATATTAGTCATTTAGCTTTGGGAACTTATATTCTTACGTTGGAAGATGAAAAAGAGAATGTTGGAAGTTTTCAGATTTTGAAAAGATAAGACCAAAAAATATTCAAATAGTTCCGAAAGAGAAAAAACAGATGCTACGTTTGAAACAACAATGAAAGATATCAATGATTCATCCGATGGTACTGAGTCGAGGGTCAAAATAGAACTGACTGACAAATGGAAGATATATGAAATTGAAACCAAGCAATTTATTACGGCTGATATGGATAAAATAATGATTCCGCTTTTATTTATATTTCAAAGTCCAATTGATAAAAAAATAAATGTACGTTCCATACAATTTGAATAAACTAATTCAAACGAATAACGAAAGGCTAAAAAACGATATAATCTCGTGTCCGCTGACGTAATAACACGAGTCGTATCTATAGTTAATCCGAACTTTTAAGGAATTTAAACCCAGAGTAATAATAAGAGGATTTAACAATCCATATCCAAGAAAATCTATATTTCCAACAGAAGAATCAAAAGTTATTGGACAAAAATTAGATCCGAAAAAAACAAGGAATTCAGAAACGAAAGAAAGAATATTAAACACAACAAAAGGTAGTATGGCATTTACTTACGCTACGTCTAAAATCCGTTATACAAAGAAAATCATTCAAAAGTCTTTAAAGTTTACTTTTTCATAGCCCGTACAGCTAAGCAGAATCCGTGAAAAGGCGTAAAAAAAACTTATTTTTTTATGTGTAACTCACTAATTTACAATGATCTAATAAGGATATATCAATAATTTATCCTATCTTGAATTTTGTTAAATCAATTATAACAAAATGAAAAACCAAATTTATCTGTTTTTATGCGTCCGCCGCGGTGGAAACGATAACAAACAACAGTTAAACATTTTGACGATTGATTATAAGATAAATATATTATGTAATGAAAATAATGCTTTATAAGTTACTATATGGATACAACACTTAGCCCGCCCGACTATGGAAGCTGTGTGATATCCACTTGTTTACCTTTATTTAATAATTAAACAAATAAAAACTATGAAAACAGTTGGAATTATTGGTGGCTCAGGCTTCATAGGAAGTTACACTACAAAGAAGTTTTTGGAAAATGGTTTTAAAGTAAAAGTATCCGCAACGGACATATCCAAAACAAAAAAATACAACCATTTAAAAGAACTACCCAATGCCGAAAACTTAGAGATTCTCCCTTTGAATATCGAAAACAAGGGTCAGCTTAAAGAATTCGTTAAAGGTTGTGACATCGTGGTTCACGGAGGCACACCATTTCAATTGGATGTTCAAGACCCAAAAAGGGATTTGTTTGATCCAACCATTGAAGGAACTAAAAACTTTCTGGAAGTAATTAATGAAAGTCCAAATATTGAAAAAGTGGTTCTTATAGCATCAGTCGGAGCATACAATACGAATTTCCCTATGCCCGCAGGTGGAAAATCTCCTGACGATACTTTTGATGAAGATGATACTCCATTTATGAGTGAAGAAGGTCATCCTTATGCACAAGCTAAATTCATTGCGAACCAGACGGTGGAGAAATTTATAACGGAACATCCGACTAGCCATTTTGAAATAACAAGTGTCTCACCTACCGGAGTGATGGGAAAGGCTTTATCCAATAGGGAAGATTCAACTTCTTCGGGTTTGCAATTTTTAATCAAAAACAAGATTGCTCCAAACCCATTTATTCAAATGCTATACGATGTGGATGTTGAATGGGCATTGGTTGATGTTAAAGACGTAGCAGACGGAATTTATAGTGCCAGCACTAAGAAAGGCTTACACGGAAAAAATTATTTATTAAGCAGCGAAAGTTGGAAAATTTCTGATATTTCCGCAATGCTAAATGGGAAAAAACCAATTGGAAATGCTCGTATTATTTATAAAAACGATGCTGCAAGAAAGGATTTAGGAATTGAGTTTAATCCTGTTGTCATTCCACTAAATGATTTTAATAACTGGAAAAATAAAAGCTAATCGAGTAGATGGCTCCGACTAATTCAGTCGGGGTTCGCCTCTCACACCACCGTAATCCTTCGGCTGAAAACTTGCACTAAATAATAGCCAAAATGCTCAGGATAAACCAAACGGGTCTCATATTCAGCAGTTCGCAAACCACCTTTCCAATCGTGCTTTACACCCATTGAAACGATTCCATACTTTATTAAAGTACTGACTTCTCTCCTCTACCAACCCGTGACTACAGATATCTCCTTTGGTAAGGCACACACAGGGTGTATAGTTAAGGCGGCTCAGCACTAAATATCGACGTCTTTTGCATTTAATAAAAAGGTCTAAGTACATGACAGAAGTTAAAAGATAGGGATATCTAAGTAGCTAAGCAAAATTAAACAACACTTTCATTTTTTGAAAGATTGACGCTGTACTTGCACTATGCGATTTATAGAATTTACAGATTTTGAGGTAGAAATATTAAAAGAAATATCATACTACTATACATTTAGTAAAATACTTGACGAGTATGATTTTTGACAACGGTGTAATTCGGCTAAAATATATTTAATAAAGGCGTCTAACGAATTGGTGATTATAACAATTTTATCTGTGCCGTGCCTAAAAACAGAAACAGCTTTAGAAGTCGTACCATCCGAATAGTTTTTGACAGCTATTTTCTTATAATTTTTTAGTCCTTCTAATACCGACAAAGTATAGGTAAAAACAACAATTGCAAGTAGTAAATTCTGCTTCGCTTTTCCTTTTACGTTCATGGATTCTAAATCAAATCCGTTCGATTTTAATTGCTTAAAACAGTGCTCAATTTTCCACCTCATCCTATAAATAAAAGAAATTTTATAGGCTTTATCTGTGACATTAGTTATCAGAAAAATAAGATCCTCTTTTGCATTTTTATCAGGATTTTTACAGATTACAAAAAAGAGTTTCATTCCTTCTAATTCGAATGCTTTTCGAACGGATTTATAAGGAAGTTTACTCCGTCTTACTTTTTGTATTAATTCCGTAACTGTTTTCCCTTGTGCGGCATTAATCTCGGTATGATACGTATTTTTCTTTAAACGGATAACAAAATATAAATCGTTGTCTATTAAGAATTTAAACCAACTTATTCCTATATATTCTCGATCGGCAATTATCATTTTATTTGTTATATTAAAACTTCTAAATACACGCTTCATAAATCGTATTCGTTCTACTGCACTACTGATTCCTTGTTTCTGTAAATTCACCCAATAAATTGGAATTGCTACCCCATTATAAATCACACATAAGACTAAATAATGGTGCCACACTTCTCCATATTTCCAACTCGTACCATCTAAAGTTAGGTAGTCACATTTTAATCGTAATAACTGAAATACAAAACTTAACAAAGTAAGCCACAATCGGCTAAAAGCATAACCTCGAAATATCCGTATTAACCGTTGATAATTTGAATCCGGCTTCGTATTCTTTTTTCCTGTTATTAGCCCAACTGTTCCCTTCAATTTATTTAAACATACTGTTTGTACTCTAAGCATGCTCAAACTTAATATCAAGATATTTTTTAGTTGAGTTTTAGTGATTCTTGATGATTTTACGTTAAATTTGTCTACAAGTGATTCAAGCATTGACTTTTTGGTTTTGGTAGACTCTAAAAGTAATGATTTTGAATCACTTTTTCATTTTGTATAGTAGTATGGTCGCACAGATAATTTACATCAAAAATAACGAAATCTGATTAAAGTTTTA
>Ga0306864_1001115_pt1 | contig 11302 bp, 5 predicted proteins | sample AntRauTorckE5430_FD_190448 | JGI IMG/M metagenome (GOLD analysis project Ga0306864, IMG submission 190448) | Saline lake microbial communities from Rauer Islands, Antarctica - Metagenome Torckler E5 #430 (v2) (version 2) | ecosystem: Environmental > Aquatic > Non-marine Saline and Alkaline >...
CATACCGATTGGTGGAAAGGAATCCTCTGCAGAACGTCGATCCGATCTTCCTTCTCCAGCACGTCTTCCTAACGCACCACGACCACCGCGATCGTCTCCATATCTTCCACCTCCACCGACACCCTGACGATCGTCTCCATACCTTCCACCACCGCCTCCTCCACCTTGACGATCATCTCCATATCTTCCACCTCCACCGCCTCCGCCCTGGCGATCGTCTCCATATCTTCCACCTCCACCTCCACTACCTCCACCCTGGCGATCATCTCCATATCTTCCACCACCCTGACGATCTTCATATTGGCTTCGACGATCGTCTCTCTCCCTCATATCCCTCTCTCTCTCAACCTCATTTTCTGCTGCTGCAGCTGCAAACCTCGAATTCGTTGGTACAAGCGGAGGCCCCTCCATGTCTCTTGGGGGACCCCTCATTGATCTTCTCTCATCTCTCTCCCTAGTTTCAACGTCCCTCTCTGCCTCCATTTCCATCGCAGCGGAGGCAAATCGACTATTTTGCACCATGGGTGGAGGTCCATCTTCAAACCTCTCCCCTCTGGCATCCCCTTCTCTGTCCCTTCCAGATCTGCGATCTTCCGGACGAACATAATCTCCATCCTGCTCAATGGCTCTACTAAAACGTGAGTTTTGCACCATGGGAGGAGGTCCATCTTCAAACCTCTCCCCTCTGGCATCACCTTCTCTATCTCTTCCAGATCTGCGATCTTCCGGACGGACATAGTCTCCATCCTGCTCAATGGCTCTACTGAAGCGAGAGTTTTGTTGAGTGGGTGGAGGTCCCCTCTCCGCAAACCGTTCTGCTCTTTTGTCATCCCGAACACGTACTTTGTCCCTTTCTTCATCAGCAAGTTCTGCGAATCGCTTGTTGACTACGGGTGGTGGTCCTCTACGACCAGATCTAAAGTTATCACGTTCTCTGTCCTGCTGTGTGTGGATTCGTATACAATGTGGATTCGTGTAGATGTGGATTCGTATGTATACGTAATATGTGAATGTGTATAATATCATGTTGTGGAATGTGAGAAAGGTTTCCATGCATGTGCGTATCGCAATATCACAATGATGAGTACAATTCATGGGACATGAACAATCAATCTGTACTTACATCCTTGTCTCTACCGGACATTCCACTGGTGGCAGCAGGAGCATCTCCAAAGAGTGCCGCACGAGAATTGACAATCTTGGGCTCTCTGCGCCTGTTATTTTTCTCCCGCTTTTCTTTCTTCTCACCTTCCTCCTTGACATTGACATTGACATTGACATTGCTTTCGGCAGTGGCATTATTATTATCATCGTCAACATCACTTGCATTGGATGCTTCTGCTTCTTCCTTGACTTCTTTCTCCACGACAGCGACAGGAAGGGCATTCTCCTCGGTAAGTGCTGCATTTGCTTGCTGCGTTTCTTTCGCATCAGTATTGAGATTAGATCTAGTTTCCTTCTCTTTTTTGAGTTCCTTTGCAGTCTCTTTTTTGAGTTCCATAGCAGCCTCTTTTTTAAGGTCTAATGCTGCAAGCTTGGAAGCTGTATCAGCAGCAGTTGCTCCCCCGAACGGATTGGATTTAGGTTTCGAAGGTTTGACAGTGGCACTGACACTGGCATCAGTACTGGCATCTGTTTTGACAATAATGGGTTTCACTGGAACGGTACGTTTGGCCAAAGTAAATCTAGGACGTTCAGCGGGGGGTGGGGCGCCTCTATCATTTCCACCTCTATCATCACCAAAGCCACCACCCCTGTTATTATCGAATCGAGAACCGCCACCACCTCCACCGCCGCTGTTGTAACGATCACCTCCACCGCCACCACGGCTGTCTCTATCACGATCACCGTATCCTCCTCCTCGATCACCAGAATCTCTTCCTCTCGAGTTATAAGAGTTATCATTATCATAACCTCTCTCTCCTCCTCCTCCTCCTCTATAACCTCCACTACCACCGCCACCTCCTCTGTATCCACTACTGCTGCCACGATCATCATAACCTCCACCACCTCCACCACCACCGCTGGTGAATGTATTCGATCCACCACCGCGTCTCCAGGATGAATCAGCATCACCGCGACTCACCTCTTCTTCCCTCCTGCCTCCTCCTCCATCACCACCACTTCCTCCTCGGTCAGCATAAGATCTTTGGTTACCGGGTGCATCACGATTGAAACTTCCATCGGCATCATCATTGCGTTCCTTGGGCCGATCGGGGAGACCGGTGGAGGAGGCAGCAGCGTCACCAAGGAATTCTCCGAGTCCCAGTTTCGTTCCTCTGTCTCTTCCCATGTTTCAAACTTGTTTCGTTTTTTTACTTCTTTTACTTAAGAAAATCAATTTTTGAATCGATTGCTTCCAGTGGTGTCTTGTTGGATGCTGGTGGGAATACGGTGGAATTGCAATGACAAGTTTCAATTCTATTATTGGAACGGTATGGTATGATGTTACCGTCGTCTGTATGGTACTACCACTACCTAAGTACTTATTACTGTTGTTTGATGGAGAACGAAGGAGCAAGCAGGAAGGGTAGGGGTATTTTTAATTTTTCGTCCTTGGCTGATTGGTGGTTTGGCGCGTTTAGGTTTTGTTTGGTGGAAGAACGCTTGTTGTTGGAGGACAAGGAAGGATCTTGCTATGTATGGTAAGTACTTACGCTAGAGCCACTACGACGGTACTTATGTCAGTAGGTGCTGGTGGTATTGTTGTTGTTGCATTCGCGTGGTGCGTTTTTCAAAATTGAGTGGCTGCGTGAGAAATGCGGGAACATGATATTATCAATTCCCTACATGACAGGACAGGGGTTGACTGACGTCCTCTCACTTTTTGGAATCAACAAAATACAAAACACAAAATACAAAATACTGGTCTGGAGGAGTTGAAGTTTTGTGGAGGTATTCCTTCTTGATGATTCAAATCCTTGAATAATAAGGAATAAATACTATCTACCAAATTCATTTCAATTCAATTCAATTCATATAAGAATATACACACGAACATGAAGTTCTCAATAGCATCAACTACTGTGTTATCCCTGTCTATCATCAGTCAAGTCTCATCCTTTTCCACCATTCCCAACACTTCCATCCCGAGACCACCCACATCTTCATCGACATGCATCCACTCACAATCACACTCTTCCGATCCAATAACGGAAATTAAACTCTATAACTCACTCTCCAACTCCAAGGAAACGTTCAAACCCATCAAACCCAACGCCGTATCCATGTACACGTGCGGTCCCACAGTATACGACTATGCACATGTTGGAAACTTTCGAGCTTTCTTGACCTATGACGTGCTCAAACGGGCATTGCAATACTTTGGCTATGAAGTGGATCATATATGCAATTTGACAGATGTGGACGATAAGATTATCAACAAGTGCACCGAATTGGATATATCATTGAAGGAATTGACTGGAAAGTTTGAGATGAAATTCATGGATGATCTCGAAGCATTGAATATCATCAAGGCGAGGGAATATCCAAGGGCCACTGAACATATTGATGAAATGGTGGAGTTGATTCAACTTCTGCATTCCAAGGGGTTGGCATATCAGAGTTCGGAAGGGAGCTGGTATTTTAATGTTGATGCCAAGGAAGGATATGGTCAGCAATTGATTAAATTAGATGTGGATAATATGAAGCAGAATGCTAGTGGTCTTGCTGGAAAACAGAGGACCGATGCTGGTGATGATGATGTTGTTGTTGATGGTGATGATGATGATGATAATAGTGATGATAATGGTGATGATACTGATATCAATACCAATACCAATAGCAATGCCAATGCCAACGCCAATGCCAATGCCAATACAGACAGTGACAACGAGGAGGACATGGATGCTGATGAATATGATGCAGATAAAGTCGGAATGAGAGATTTCGCACTCTGGAAAGCATACAAACCAAAATTTGATAGAGAAGATGCCACTTGGGACACGCCGATTGGGAAGGGGAGACCAGGATGGCATCTTGAGTGCTCTGCCATGGCAAGGAAATATCTGGGTGATTCCATTGATCTTCACTGTGGAGGAATTGACTTAAAATTCCCACATCATGAAAATGAAATTGCGCAGTCGGAAGGGGCCACGGGGGGGAAGTTTTGTAATTGCTGGTTGCACAATGGATTCGTTAATATTGGTGATGAAAAAATGTCCAAGAGCAAAGGGAACTTTCTTACTCTGAGGACAGCATGTTCTACCAGTGATGATGTCAGAGCTTATAGATACTTGATTGTGAGTAGTCAGTACAGGAACCCATTGAGTTTCACAGATGCGGCAATGGGCGCTGCAAAGGGTGCCCTGAAACGCATGGACAATGTCATGAAACAATTGGATGATGCCCTTGATGGTTATGATCTTCATGGAGATATTGTGAGTGATGGAGATATGGTAGCTGTGGTACAGAAGGAGCTGCACAACTTTGAGACGGCTGTTGCTGATGACTTGAGCATGCCTCGAGCAGCTGCTTCGCTATTTGGAGTTGTCAAGGCAGCTGAGACAGAATTCAAGAGATACAAGAAGGCACAGAAGGATGATGCATCTGGTGATGATGTCACTTCTCTAGATTTGGATGGGCTTGGCTCTGTGAAAAATGCAATCGTGCAGATGGATAGAGTGTTTGGAGTTTTCTATGATGTGCCAAAGGAAAAGAATGACGATGGATCTGAGAAGGAAGAAGAAGTTGTAGATGATTCTATATCCGAGGAAGTGATGGAGCTTGTCAGATCGCGAACTGAAGCCAAAGAAGCAAAAGATTGGGGTGTTGCCGACTTGTTGAGAGGGCAGATTACAGACCTTGGGTTTGCCGTCAAGGATGTGAAGGGCGGTGATCCCATTGTCACTCGGATATAAGATCTATATGTAGCACAGGACATATAGTGTAGAGCAGCAGTTTGCGCTTATGCTTGACTTGAATGTGGGCATAGCTTTAACTCTCAATTCATATTAAGGTGGTGACCTAATTCCAATATCTTGAGGTGTGTTTTTCGTTTAATGTCCACCCTGTGAAGTCAGTGTCTTGTGAAGAATACACAACCACAGCTATTGTACCGTACATTGAAGTATATTTCTAATGCAGGCATGATACATAATAAGTATAATCTGATACCTTCTCTATTCTTGTCAACATTCCGTCTTTCACGAGATGGAATGCCGATAATATTATTTCGACATGGCAAATATTAGCGAACAGTCCATCATTTGCGTTCAAATAACAAAACCCATTAAATCGGTTGTATGTGATGAAAAATATGATGTCAATTGTGGTTATAATTTACACTTAGTTTTACATTCAATTGAATGATAGCTGTTTTGTTGATGATGGGTTGTCTGCACCTAATCAAAAAATGGAGCACGATGATAAAAGGATATATTTATCAAATCCAGCTGTCACACCAACAGCGCTAGGGCATTCATCATTGATGCAACAGCTGGAAACGGGAAAGATACACTAGTCCTTGTGGAAATGCTCTTCCCATCGGATTCAACTTCACAGTTTTTCATCGATGGATTAAGTAGTGACGAAAAGCCACAATTGATCAGCATCGATATTCAGCAGAAGGCATGCGAAAAAACGTCGCAGCTGCTAGAAGATAATCTTGATCCTGACATTGTACAGCGATACTTACAAATTCTGCATTCGTCGCATGCGCCAATGCCGTAGCTTCCCAAAGAATCTGTTGGATTGATCTGTTATAACCTTGGTTACCTCCCAGGAGCAGACAAGGTTCATTCATTGGCTGATTCAACGCTACTGATTCGACCAGGAGGGCTTTTGAGTGTCATGACTTATCAGGGAAAAGGTTGGAAGGAACATTGTGCTGTTAACTATTTCATGGAAGGAATGGCCATGTTTACAACGAAGAATAAAGGTGGTTGGATGGGTTGTATAGATGACATGCCATCGAACTTTGAGCTGGAAAGGAGGCATATTGATACGTACGGAGGGGATTGCAAGGTCGTTGCTTCAAAAAGAGAGTTTACAAGTAGGGACACGGTGCGACTAGCGCTTGATAGGGTCAAGATGACCGGATTTGATAAACAGACTTGGCGCGTCTTTGATCATCGATCGTTAGGGAGGCCGCTGTCGCTCATTCTCTTTACTGGAATGAGGATTAAACAGTGATAAGCGTGACAAGTCCACTTAATTTTGGGTATGCAGGATCAGAATTCATCGTGGACTAATGCATGCGGGAATGCATCACAAGGCAGAAATTATTATCAAATTCCTAACGAAAGATATAAAGTAGATCAGTCTGTGCAATCATTTTCTTCTCCACAGCAAATTCGCTTTTACGCAAAGAACAGTCACATGACGAGGTTGGTCAAAACCTTTATGATGGTGCTCTCAAAATGGTTCGCTCGATCTATGGTGTAATTGAGAGCACCATCAATACATCTGCGGTTATATCAAAGCATGGTTGGTTGTTGTTCCATTGATTGTGATTACAATAAAGTGGACTACTGGTTTGTCTGTGTGCGGTTAGTGTCTTTCATGGAAGTTGCATCGGATATGCATGGTTATTATTTGGGAGCATATTGTAGTCAATGTTTAAATGAAGCATGCTAATTGGCAACTCAAACCGATAATGTGAACGATATACTTTTGGTCAAACCAAGTCTAAATTTTTGCTCATCGCCAATATTCGTCTCTCAGATTTCATCTTGGTTTCTATCAACTTTTAATACGGCTGAATACAACGAAGCAATGTCGAGTATCGTATGCTTCTTGAGAATATCTTACACATTCACAGTGTCATATCGTATAAAGAATTCTTTGCGTATGACCTGAAATAGCGCCAATGAAGATGCCCATCATCAAGAGATAGACGACGAGAAACAGATGATTCTATTTGACGTGGCATGATGCATCCTCTGAACATGATGATATAGATCTTCGTATTGAGTTGAATGCAAATACCAAGGCGCTTGTTTTACAATACTGGAGGTTCCAACACAATACTTTTGAGGAGTCCGTCTTGACAGGATTACTAAACTGGAATAATACTAAAAAATGAAATATTTTTGTTTGTATAAGATCATCATCAACCCTGATGCATCATGGCCAGAGTTGGCGCTCTATCATTACGTGGGGTTAGCAAGGTTTTACAGTGGGTGATTTGTTAGGCATGGCCTTGAACTCAACACTATACTGTGGAGCATTCTACACGACGAATACTCCTGTGAGGGTGCCGAAAAACAGAGAACTATTTTATTCGTGCCCCTTTTGAGTGCTTCGAGGGTAGACGAAGCTACCCTCTTTGACTCGCCAGGGACGGTTGGGTGGGTACTTAAAAATCTGTATCGTTTTAATCTAGTTCTCGTCACTAGAGTTCAAATCGATGCCTGAAACAAAAACTGGGATGATGGAGAGATTGCATTGTCATCTGTGTGGTGTGCGTCTCTCCTGACAGCCATCGGATTGTATCTACCAATCCTCTACGGTTGCTTCCCTTACTCACTTTTTGCAGCCTCTCTACGACCCTGATGCATCATGGCCAGAGTTGGCGCTCTATCATTACGTGGGGTTAGCAAGGTTTTACAGTGGGTGATTTGTTAGGCATGGCCTTGAACTCAACACTATACTGTGGAGCATTCTACACGACGAATACTCCTGTGAGGGTGCCGAAAAACAGAGAACTATTTTATTCGTGCCCCTTTTGAGTGCTTCGAGGGTAGACGAAGCTACCCTCTTTGACTCGCCCATTCCTGTACTGCGTATGCAGGGAAGGACTCGGCCCATTTGCGGCGGCAGTGGATCCATAGGAGATCGTGTCATGTCTGCTATGGATTGATGCCGCCATGAGCATTGGGCCCCAAGCCACGGAATGACTTGGGGCATGATGTTGAAATTCGCTCCTGTTGGTGTGAATTTAATGAGTAATAGATGCAATGTTTAGAAAGGGTACAGGCGTACTCATTTTCGTTGAAATGCCTTCTGCGAGATGTCCAATTTGATTGTGAATATACATGAGGAAAGTATTGCTTGACCATCTTCCATATTTCATAATTACTGAATCATCTTCTTTATTCAGCTTGAGAGCCATTGCTCCTCCTGCACGTAGTGAGTGGGTACCCACGAGGTCTGGATCTAGTCCTGCCTCGTGTAATTTTAAAGTTTTGATGGATCGACGGATGCTGCGTCTTATATCGTCCGGAGTTACTGTGTTGAGCTTGTCTCCATCGTGATATGTAGATATAAGCGAATGCTTATTGCCACCGTTTGTAAGAATGTGATGGATGCGACGAGCTAGTGCTCGTACACAGCTATTGAAGCCTTCTGACGTCTTGTGGTGGATCGTTTGTCCCATTCTTCCATTTTTCTGATTTGAAATTTTTAATGTTGCAGAATCCGCCTCCAGTAGCTTGGCTAGCGGGGATTTTTTGTGTAGCAACTTGCCATCCTTAAAGAACCCAACATCCATCACTCTGAACTGTTTTGTTCGAGTTGCATGGACTATTCTTCCATTTTTTACCACTACTCTTGGAGCGGTGTATTCACCAACTCTTAGCAAGTAGAAAAACGCGATGAGTCCTAGGTCGCCAGTTGCCTGGGCCCGTGTGCTGGATGTGGCGTAGCCCTCCCTTGCCATCTCAATAGGTACTGCTACTGGTACTGCCAGCTGTGGGATAGCTGGCGAATCTAATCGTCGCATTCCTTCGATGCATCGTTGGACTGGGAGTGTGTACGTTTCTTCGTGCCTGTAGACCGGACTTTGTTTTCCAGCCAGTTCGATGGTCTTGGAGATGGCTGCGAGCGCATCACTGACTGACGAAACTTTGACTTCATTTCCTCTACCGTAGAACCCTGACCTGACCCTTGCAGCAAAAGCTGTGATGATGATTCCTTGTTCAATGGTAGAGGCGTTTGAGAGGAATGGATCTTTTTTGAACAATCTGGCATATCTTGTCCAGTATTCCCAGTATTTTTTCCTACTTGCGGAAGTCGCAGCAGTGACTCCATTGTCAATTGCTCTCCACGCAAACAAGACATCACTCGTGAGATCAGCTTTTTGGGAATTGTCAACTCCGTCCAGCAGTTGTTCTGTGGTAATGGGAATTTTGTATTGAAAAAGGTTGTTAGTGAGATATCTCCACGGAAGAATTTTCCATTTTTGAATGCTCGTGATGTGACGTCAGCCATATCATTGTCCTCTCCAGCTATTGGTAGTGGTACGTGTGAAGAAGCTTTGGCTGCTAATATGCGGAGTCCAAGCATGCGTAGTAATCTTGCTGATGCAATAGATTTTGACGTCCGCATTTTGCTGGCCCAGCTGACTGCTGAGAAATTGTCACAAAAGGCTCCAATGTGCATCCATTGTAGGTCCACAGCGCTGAGTTCAAGCACAAGAAAGTTCAGTACGACACCTGCCAATTCAAAATCATTGATAGTGAGGTCACCGGATGGATTTTGATCTGTTATCAGTCGATCTTTGATATCTTGCGGCCATTCGTACTGCCAAACGGTGAAAGGAATGTGTGAAAGTCCAGGTGTCCAGACTCCACCGGTACCTAGCCCGCATGAATCACTGTATCCGATATAATTTGGATAGCCTGATGCCAGTTGCTGTACTGCTGTTGGATTCTTTTTCATATAGTGTATGATTGATCTCCAATCTCGCAGATTTGATTTCATGTACTCGTCCATGATAACAAAGTCTGGACTTCCCCTTACGGCCATTTGCATTGGTGAGAATAGTCCTGCTCCCCCTGGCATGCCGATTGATGCATTCTGTAATTTGCCTGATAGTTCCAGGAATCGTTTCAGCAGGACATTGCGGAGGGCGATAACTTTCTTTATCAATTTGATGATTTTATCACATTTTTCTGCAGGCAGCTGCATGGTATAATTTATTCCATCGAAAATCCAACCCAATATTTCTTTTTTAAATTCCCATTTGCCGTCGCCTTTGTCGATTTTATTTTCCGCAATTGAATCCCCACCGGGGTGCTGAGTCATTTCCACCGGTGGGAAGACAGAATGTACACCGTGCAACATGGCTCTTGAAACATGGAGCAAGTGTGCAGGAGTGATGTTATTTGTGACACCTATGAAATCATCAACGAAGACCTCTTGTAAAGTGATCTCTCCCGCGGTGGGAGGATCCTCCAAGGGTTCAACGTCGGGCATCATTTTGTGTTCAAATTTATGAGGGGGTAGTTCCACCTTGGACTGGATGAGATCGCAAATGACGTCTCTGGCTGTCTCTGATGCTGCACAGAAAAAGGGTGGTGATTCGCACCATCCCATTTGTAGGCTTGTTGGTACTACAATTTCGATGTCATCGATATCGATGGTTTTGTCAACTGAGGGGAGCACGTATGAAAAATTCCATGCGGCTTCCTTACTCACGACTAAGCGCCAAAATCCATCTTTGATATCCAATTTGCAGAATTTGAATGGAAACAGAGGGTTGTAGTTCTCATTCATTGTTGCTATGATTCTCTTTAGGCAATTTCCTAATTGTACCATTGACTGTTGTGGTGCTAGCTTTGTTGTTGCTTCGTTAACTGATGGAAAGACCTTTCCTTCGCAAAATAAGTTAAATGACAGGTCAAGAATGACTCTGAATGATTTACTTTTGTGCGGGATGCAAGCGGCCGGTGAGAGCTTAAGCTCTTCTGGGATATCGTCTTTTATGTCCCCCCAGCGCACAATTTTTGCATGTCCATTTCGTACTTTGTCTCGGGCCTCGGAGATGAGGGCTTGCCGTGCTAATGTTCCTTGTGCTGAATTGTGTGGGCCATGGAGTAGTGCTTTTATGATGTGTTCTTCCGTCCATGGGATGCCGCAGTCAACCGGGCAACCTTCCTCAGCGTAATGAGTCAATAACTCTGCCGCTGGGTGGTTTTCAGCGTATGAATGTGGATACATTAATGCTTTCCCATACGTCGGAGCTTTCTTACCTATTGTTTCCTTAAACTCCAGACCATCTGGTATCGATTCTTCGGTCTGTATGCTGTGCTGTAGCATCTTCTCTAGCTCCTGTGGGTTTGCTGCTATGAATGTAGGTTTTGGCTGCACACTTTTTTTGACTTCTGCTGATGGTTTGAATGCGTTGTCGGGAGAAAAGTTAGGAGTGTTACTGGGCACTTCGCTGGGCGTGGGTACTTTACTGGGTGTGATGATGGGTACATGACGTTGTAGTGGCACCCATATTTCTTCTAATTTGAGCAGAAGAGATGAATTTGTTAGTATCGATAAGTTTCGGGTCAGGCAGCAGTCTGGATGTTCTGAATAGAGCATCTCAGACTGTGTTTCGGTCAATGCACGCGCATTGCCTAGGGTATTGCCT
>Ga0306864_1001117_pt1 | contig 11300 bp, 7 predicted proteins | sample AntRauTorckE5430_FD_190448 | JGI IMG/M metagenome (GOLD analysis project Ga0306864, IMG submission 190448) | Saline lake microbial communities from Rauer Islands, Antarctica - Metagenome Torckler E5 #430 (v2) (version 2) | ecosystem: Environmental > Aquatic > Non-marine Saline and Alkaline >...
TTTAATACTTGGATTTTTGCCGTGGATTGGTTTTTTGGTGGCGAGTCTGTTTCGATTGGGAAAGGAATTTATTAAAAAAGATGAAGAAGCAATTTTTTATGGTAGTTGGTTGGTTTTAGGTTATTTAATTTATGAATTTGTACCGTCAGCGATGGAAATTCCCTCCGCAATTATTTATCCTGCGGTGGCAGTTTTGATGGCAAAACAGTTCTTGGACTTTGAAGCGGCTTGCGCACATTTCAATAATGCACCGATTAATGAACATCTAACCATCAGGGTCAAAAAAGCAAAATTCCAACAAGAAAATTTAGTAAAAACGGCTCAATTATTAGGTATTATTGGCGGTTTCGGTATTACGTTTGTCTTGGCGATGGTCGGCTATTCGCAAGGGGTTGGGATTTTAAGAACCAGTTTTGTTGGGATTTTACTTTGGATAGCTGGCGTTACGGTCGCCATCGGTTTGTACGGTCGCAATAGTCAAATTACATTTTACGGAGCGATTTCTGGCGGTTTATTATTCATGCTTTTTGGTTGGTTATTAGTCGTTCCAGTCATCGAACCTGCTCGTTCGGTCGCCCAACGCTCGGCTGGTATTATGGAGAAATTAGAGGTCGAAAAAGTCGTTATTGCGGTAAGCGATGAATACGCTTTAGCGAGTTTACCTTTTTATTTGAATAATAAATCCGTTGAATATATAATCGCTCCAGCAGATTCTAATTCCCTAAAAACGCTATATCTGGAAGCTCCTAATACGACTTTTATTTTAGACGATTATCAATATAAATCACTCAGAGAAACGGCTAATGCGGAAGCGACGAAAGCCTCGAAAATCATACCTGTGGAGGGAATTATGAAGGGTTTTGGAGCTGGGAATTATTGGATTGTGAAGCGGTAGGGCGTTAAGTTGAAGTTTGATTCTTTGACAAATTCCGTGATAAAACGAAAACCAGAGATAGCTTATATCTTCGTGTCTGCCCCGATTTCTTGATGGCTGAAATATTGACGTATTGACGTATTGATGTTCGCAATAACATCAACACGTCAACTACTATACATTTTTAATTGAACCATAACTTGTCCCAGTTTACCCCGGTTTTCTCGGGGTTTTCTCAGGAAAGATACAAAGAGCCATAAGGTCGTATTCAATTGATTATTAGTACATTATCTTTGTTTACTTTGTGCCTTTGTGGTTCAAATTTTTATTTTGTATAGTGGTGTAATCAACACGTCAATTACTGAGAAATCGGAGCAAACACAAAAAATATTCGACAAGGATAAAAATTTAATTCCCTTTATTAATTTCCCTTATTCAAATGCAAAATTGTATAAAAAGTAATCGTTCCAAAACCGATAACCAACAACCCGTGAAACACCAAAAAAGCGGGATTACCAACTACAATTCCTGCGATAAATCCAAACAGAAAATAGAGTGTTAGCAAAGCTTCAAAGATAGTTGTCCATGTAATTTTTTGAGCAACGTATTTTGTACCTTCAAATGAATCTCCAAACGTTTGAATATTGAATTTTGGAGTACGAATAAAAGCCGATTTTTTACCAGACCAACCTTCCAAAACCGCAACCGTATTATGAAACGATAAACCCATTGAAAGAGCTAAAAATATTGGAAAATATAAAATAAAAATGCCCAAACGATGACTATAACTACCTTCTTGGAAAAATGCCCTAACATTTGCTTCATAATAAATCAACAAAATCGCAAGGGTCGAAATGACAAATAAGCCTAAAAAATATTGTGCCATCGGAAAATTAACTCCATCTAACAAAAACACCAACGGAACACTGGTAATTCCTGCGGTAAGCACCGCCAAAAAAACCGTACTATTTAGTAAATGTGTCGTGCCGTTAATTTTCTTTTTTAAGGGAATATTGGAACTCCAAATTCGCACTAAATTCTTCCGAGCATTTTCGGCTCCGCCTTTCATCCAGCGGAATTGTTGCGACTTCAAACCGTTCATCTCCACCGGCAATTCTGCGGGCGAACCAACAGATTCCAAATAAATAATTTGCCAACCGTTCACTTGTGCTCGATAACTCAAATCTAAATCTTCCGTCAGCGTATCGGCTTCCCAACCGCCTGCATCATCAATCGTTTGCTTCCGCCAAACGCCTGCCGTTCCATTGAATTGCAACAAAGAATTACCTGCAAAACGCCCCTGCTGTTCTACCGAAAAATGAACGTCCAACTGCATCGCTTGCAACTTCGTCAAAAGGGAATATTCTTTATTAATATGTTCCCAACGAGTCTGAACGACCCCTATTTTTTTATCTTCAAAATAAGGAATCGTTTCCAATAAAAAATCGGGACGAGGCATAAAATCAGCATCAAAAATCGCAATCAAATCGCCTTTTGCCAAGTGCGTTGCCTCTTTCAACGCCCCAGCTTTATAACCTTGCCGATTCGTTCGGGTAACTTGCTGAATATCAAAACCTAACGCTTGATATTCATTTACTTTTTTACGAGTAACTTCTACCGTTTCATCTGTTGAATCATCCAAAATATGAATCTGAAACTTATCTTTTGGATAATTCATTTTTACCATATTATCAATCAATCGTTCGACGACATATAACTCATTGAAAATCGGCAATTGAATCGTAACAAACGGCAAATCGGCTGACAGTTTTGCCTTCGATTTTTTGCCGTTTACAAATCCCCCTTTCCCTTTTTTTCCCTTTCGGTAATCCAACCACAAAATCACTTGACTCGAACAATAAACTGCAATAAATGTCAAGGCTAACGCATATATTCCAAATAAAAAATACATTTTTTGGCTACTGGTTTACAATAATTTAAAAATCGTCCACAGAATTTTATACCCTGCGAGAATTGTTCCTCGTATCGTTCCCGAAACCTTTGATTTTCCTGCGGTACGGCAGCGATAATTCACGGCAATTTCAGTCGCCTTCATTTTCATTTTTGCCGCTTTCACTTGCATTTCGACCGTCCAACCAAAAGTCTTATCTTCCATTTTCATAGCGACTAATTGCGAATATCGCACCGCACGAAAAGGGCCTAAATCGGTAAATTTATAATTATAAAATAATTTAATCAAAGTCGTTGCCAACCAATTTCCGAACCGCTGCGGAAACGTCATTGACCCTTTTTCTAAATTGCCCAACGCCCTCGAACCAATTACCAAATCCATATTATCATCAGTAATCGGCTGAATTAATTGCGGTATTTCGTCAGGATAATCTGAATAATCTGCATCAACAAATACCACAATATCAGGATATTCCGCTTTCGGTCGAGCCGCAATATGTGCCATACCTTTCAGACAAGCATTGCCATAGCCCATTATTGGCTGCAAAACGACCGTTGCACCATTCGCCGCCGCTACTTCCGCAGTTTTGTCCGTACTCGCATTGTTACAAACAATGACTTCTCGCACCAAACCTTTCGGAATTGCCGATAAAACCTGTACAATTCCAACTTCCTCATTATACGCAGGAATAATTACATCAATAATAGGTGTTCGCATCGTTTTGATTTTGATTAGCGAAATGTGAAAAATAAATTACGGCATCTCGTTTTTAAATCACGACGATAAATAATTTATAGTTTACAATTCATATTTCACTTGGTGCGGCAAAGCTAACAAAAAACTATTTATCAATATTTTTTTATCAAATTTGTACGGTGCTTTGTCCGACTCCGTACAAAACGAAAAATATTCAACAAGAATAGAAACTTTGAGTACCCGCTTAATATTGGACAATCTCTTCCAGCTTACACCATCCGATTTTTTTGGGAAATACTCGTGGGCTAACCGTATTTGTTTCAAAACGGACAGATATTACTTTATTGGCTTCCTTTTTAAGGTTATAAAGTTAAACCACAGATTTTTCGTTTACCCGTTTTGTCCAACTTTACGTGGGTAAACGAATTTTATTTCTCATAGAAATTGTTAAAAAACCTTTATTTTTTATCAATCTTAAGATACGAAAGTCATTTTATTTTCGTCTAATGTTTTCAATGTACCTTTACAGGCGTTAATAAAAAGCAGTATTTATTTGAAGTGCCCAACTCCTTATTTTAAAAAGGAGGAGTTGGGCGTGAATTAAAAAACACCACCTTACATAATTAATACATGAAATTTAAACTAATTTTCTTTTGGCTGTTTGCAGTGCAATTTTCAGCGATTGCACAATCTTTTACCATCACGGGGCGAGTCATTGACAACGATACAGAAGAAGGCATACCCTTTTGTAATGTTTATATTGCTGGTGAAACAATTGGAACAACGACTGATTTTGACGGACTTTATACGTTCAAATTGGATAAATATTTTGAGAATATTATGGTTTCGGCTTTGGGATATGAACTGATTTCAAAACCAATGCTCAATCAAGCGGAACAAACAATGAATTTTCGATTGATGTCAGCGAGTTTGCAATTGGAAGAAGTCGTGATTTATGCAGGTGAAAACCCTGCGAATGAAATTATTAGAAATATCATTGCGAATAAGGAGGCAAACCGTTTGGAAAATTACGAAAATTATTATTGTCAAGATTATACCAAAGTTGAAATGGATTTTGATAATATTAACGAGGGTTTGGTTGATAATAAATGGATGTCAGATTTTAAAGTCATCTATGATTATGTCGATTCTGTCTCAGACGAAAAACCGTTTTTACCGATTTTTATTAAAGAAACGATTGCGAATACTTATGGTAAAAAAGGCGAAGTTCGGCAAGAATTAGAAGCTGTTCGAGAGTCAGGAATTGGGAATTCTTCGGTTTTGAAATATTTGGATAGAATGCACCAACCGTACAATATTTATGATAATCGAATTAATGTTTTGGAAAAACCGCTGGTGAGTCCATTCGCTAATTCGGGTTTATTTTATTATGAATATTATATTGAGGACAGCACATTCATTCAAGGGAAATGGTGTTATAATCTACGTTTCAAACCAAAACGGAAACAAGAAAATACGTTTTATGGTGATTTCTGGGTAGCAGATTCTTCGTTTGCTATCGTGAAACTAAATATGTGGATGAGTAAAGATGTGAATATTAATTTCATTAATCGAGTGATTATTTTTGAAGAATATACTTTGGAAAGCAATAATTGGACTTTGGGCAAACAAAAAATGGTCATGGATTTTACGGCAACCAAAGAGGCACCAGGTTTGATTGGTCGAAAGACTTCTTCTTTTAAAAATTATACGTTTAATCAACCAGAATTTACCGAAAAATATAAAAAAGCAGATACACAAAATTACGATTTGACGCTCCTCGAAAAAGAGAAATCCTATTGGGAAGTGACTCGGCATGATTCGCTTTCGCAAAATGAAGCCGAAATTTATGAGATGATTGATACGATTCAGGATTTGCCGATGTATCAACGATATTACAAAATTGCGGAAACTATCGGTTCGGGTTATTTGACGGTTTATAAAGGAAAAAATGGTTTTGGCCCTTTGCGAATTGGGCCGTATCCGATGATGTATTATCAAAATGTGGTGGAAGGCAACCGTTTTTCACTCGGTGCATCTGCTGATTTTTTGGATAGAACGATGCGTTTGGAAGGTCAAATTGGTTACGGAACGAAGGATAATGATTTTAAATATTTTATCCAGTATCGTTGGAAACTCAAAGACCAGCCTCGTATCATGTTCGGTATTGCGTACTTGGACGATATTATTTTGACGCATAAAAGTAGTGAAGATTTGGTCGCAAATAATTTGTTTTCCAATTCCTTTCGTCGTGATTTACCGTTGCGAATGGTTCGGGCAAGGGAAACTAAAATTTGGGCTGAAAAATTTTGGAATAAAGGAATGCACGTTCGCCCGATTTTGATGAATCGCCAACTCGACCCTTACGGCGGCGTTGAAGAGAATAGTCTGGGTTTTGAGTATAAATTTATCAATCCAACGACCAATCAAATTGATACGACTGTCAATACGACCGAAATTGTTGTGCGGTTGCGTTATGCGTTTAACGAAAAACGAATCAACGGTAACTTCGATTATCTGGTGATGGGAAGTTCAAAATTGCCGATTGTTGAGTTGATATTTACGCAAGGTATCAAGGGTATTTTGGGCAGTCAACACAATTATCAAAAGGTACAATTGAATTATTCGCATTGGATTTATACGAATCCAGTGGGTTGGTTTCGCTATCAAATTCAAGTTGGTAAAGTGTTTAGTGATGAGGCTTTGCCGATGTTGCTATTGGAAATTCCACAGGGAAATGATACGTATTTTTATGGCGGATACAGTTATAATGTCATGAATCGGTACGAATTTGTCACTGACCAATTTGTCAATGTTCAATTAGAACATCATTTTGATGGCTTTTTTCTAAATAAAATTCCGTTAATTCGCAAGTTGGATTGGCGGTCATTGGCGACCTTTAAAGGCAGTTGGGGAACGATTTCAGATGAAAATATGGCGGCAAACGCCTTGAATACCTCTGATGTCGGTGGTACGATTCCGCTTCGTAGCCTGTCCACGATTCCATATATGGAAGCTGGTGTTGGTATCGAAAATATTTTGAAAGTCTTTCAAATTCATGCGATTTGGCGACTGAATTATCTGGATAATCCGGAGGCTTCCCGATTTATGTTGCAAGGCGGATTTAGTTTTTCGTTTTAATTACTAAACAGATGGAATTTTCAAAATCCCATCTGTTTTTGACGTATAATTTTTTATAGCTTATCGAATATGCGAACATTTTTAACATGGAGTTTTACGGCTTTAGCGATTGTATTCAAAATTTATTTTTTGGATAATCCGACGCAATTATCGGACGATGTCGTATTTACAAAAATTAGCAAAAGCGAAGCCCAAACGCTTTTTGATACGCTTGCCAATTTGGATTATATCGAATTTCGGTATGCGAATAATCACTGCGAAGACCGTGCGCATGCAATGAGTTATGAAATTGCTCAAAAAGGCATTAAAGCTGGAAAAGTATGGATTTTTGTACGGGGTATTTTTGATAATAAATATCCTAAAGTATTGAAAATCAATGATGCGAATAAGGTTGGTAAAAATGGTTTATTGACGTGGAAATATCACGTTGCACCTGTGATTTTGAGCGATAACGGTGATACTTTGGTGCTTGATCCGTCTTTGTGCAAAACGCCTGTTACGCTAAAAGTGTGGTTTGATAAAATGAATGTGAAGGACGATGTGGAATGGAAAAATATTTTCTTTTTAATTAAAGATTGGAAATATCAAACTTATGTTTCAAAGGATAAACACGCTCGATTATTTGAGCCTTGGCGATTAGATGGGGATTTTAAAATGACGAAAAAGGGCTTGTACGAAGGGAAAATTTGTCAGGAATTTTTAAATGAAAATCCGCAAGATTCTATTACTCGACAAAAATCAAAGAAGTTTTCGACCTTGCCGAAAGATTATCAAAAAAAGAAAAAAATGGTTTTAGAAATTTTAAATCAAAGGATTCGATGATTTATTGTTTCATGGTTTCATTATTTCTACCGTTTTGATGTAGCTTAAAATTACCTTTTAGGTTATTAATAAAATACGTTAAAACGACAAAAATAATGAAACAATCGAACCATGAAACTATGAAAAAATCATGAAGTTTACTTTTCAATCAAATGTTCATCATCATCATTTCCTTCTAAATGCAGTGGTTTTATTTTTTTCATTATTGCAGCAATAATCAAAGCTGGAACGGCACCGACAATCAAGCCAAACAAATAACCTTGAAGAGATTGTGTAAGTGACGGTTGAGATGCTTCTTCGACCGCTTTTACGGCTTCATCTAATTCCGCCTCACCCATTCCTGTAAATTCTGCTACTTTTTCAATCATTGCCATTGCTACCTCGATTTGCAAATCAACCAAATTTGGGTCGATAATCGTCATCAAAACATAGAGGAAAGTCATTCCTAAAAATGATGCGACAACGTAAACAATAAATGAGGATTGAAACGCATTTCGGAAAGTGATAAATCCATCGCTGGCCGCTTTATCGTCCGCCACAGATTTGTACATACAGAAAATATAAATCACCCAGCTAATCAGGGAAGCATTGCCAAAAATCATTTTGGGGTCAATAAAATATAATGATAAAGTTAGAATGATATATCCCAAACCCGCAATAATACCGTATTTTATTCCATTTTGCTCTAACATAATTTTAAGTTTTTTAAGTTTCGTTTTATAATAGTTTAAAGTTGAGGAATCCTTATCAAAGTCTTAAATAAAATCGACCAAAGACTTTAACTTTAATAGTAAACGGTTGATAATCCGCAACTCCAAACTAAAAATTGCCTACCTCAAATATGCTTTATTCGCTTGTAAAACATCTAAACTTCCTCCTTTTTGGCTAACAAAAGCGACAACTTCACAATTATCCACATTCCATTCAACAGGTATTCTAAATGTATAAGTAAAGGTAGGCGTTGAACCTGATTGGGTTTGACCAACTGCAATCGCATCGCCAGTATAATTCGTTAACATCGTTCTCAAAACGTGCTGGTGAACGTAATTTGACTCTATTCCTCCTTTTGTTAATTGGTAATCTGCAATATCATTTTCAAGAATCATCACCGAAATCCCTAACGAAGTCGTCACCGTTTCCGAAAAATCTAAATCAATACTTACGCTCAATTGACGGCTTGTCGCTTCATAATTTGGCGTAATATCCACTTCGACTTTTGGTGCTTGTAAAAGGTCTTGGATGATATAACCTGTCCATTTGGATAAACTGATGGGTAATTCGGTTTCGTTTGGATATAATGTGCGGTTTATTGTAGCCGCAGGATAAGCCTGAACGGGGCCCAAAAGATTAGCGTCTAAACTGGTGCCTTCAGGCGTTCTGAAATCGTATAAACTTGAATCATAAGGGTTTGAGAAAAAACCAGCATGGATAGAAACGGGAATGACATAATCGCCATAATCGTCATTATTAATTAATTCTTTGAGTTTTTTGCTGCCGTCGGGGCAATTCACGCAACGAATACCAGTGAACTCTTCTACCAAAACTCGACGACCCGTAGGTGTAATTTGAGAATCGATTGGTGCTACAATTTCTTCGCAGCCAAACGTTAGCATTGCAAAAAATGCAAAAAGCATAAGTATTTTTTTCATCGTTATAAGATTTTTAAGGGACAAGATTTTAAGTCTTTAAGTCTTGAGATTTTAAGTTTTAAGGTATTATAATCACCCTTAATCCTTGAAATCTTAATACCTCAATCCTTAAAATCTTAACACCATTTTTTTTTAAAAACTTGAAGTTGCGGTAAAACGAACGCCACTAAATGCTGGTTCAAAACGGCAAACACCGCCAGTACAAACAACGCCTTCTACTTGCTTAACGTAAGCTAACGTAAATCTGTGCGGCCCTGTATTGTAACCGACGAAAAGCGTTGGATAATGTTTGATTTCATCCGTTTTTTTAGGAACGGTATTAATCATATCCGAAACTGAAAAAGACCAACCTGGCGAAATATTATATTCGAATAATAGAAAACCCCAAGAACCATAATCTTCGTCTGTTTGCATATATTGAGCTTCGATACGGAAGGAATGTTTGCGGGAAATTCGGTAAATAAATTCTGAAAAAGGAACAAACGTTTGTACCATCGGAACACCTGGCTTTTCTTCGTATATTTCTTGATTATACTGCTGGATTTGTAGTCCCGAAATAGATTTCCACTTACTTTTTTTACCTTTAAATGCTGCTTCAAAATAACCTTCCCGATACAATAACCTACCGCCCAAATCTGTGATATTACTTAATGTTAAGGTATAACTTTGTTTTCTTGAAGGTGCGTAAGATATATCTAACAATGCCGCTTGTTCGCCCAAAAACTGGGTTGCTGCGTTGTAACGAGCCGTTAAACGATACGTATTGGCTCGAGCCATCGGCGGAATAAATGTAATCAATCCACGGTTCAATGTTTCGTTTGGCGTCGTTCGCAATTCAAAATAATCGGTTCGTTTTCCTTGAAGTGTAATTCCCAAACCTCTGGTAGAATAGCCCAAACTGCTATAAAGTACGGACCCAGGTTTATTCACATAACCAATGCTACTTTCCGCATTGGCAATCGCTTCAGCCGTTTTGTAACTCGCCTCCACGTACCACGAGAATTTTTTGTATTGCAATGTATTATAAAACGTAGCGGCTAATGTATTATAACTCGGCGTAAAACGCTCGTCAGGAACGCCCGCACCGATATTTGCGCGAATAAGTTGCATCGTTTGCTCGTCCAATGTTCGATTCATAATTCCGATACCGGGTGCTAAAGTCAATTCCGAAGTGTCAGAATATTTCCAAAAACCTTCAATACTTGCTCCGTTAATGACCGATTTATACGTGTCGGGATATTTTCCGTCAGAGTCTAAAGACCCTTTTTGTTGTCCAGTGAGGGCTTTTATTCGCCAATTATCACTCAAATCATAAATTAATCTTGCACCAAGCAATGAATTATCAATAGCTAAAGCCCGCTCTTCAAAAGCACGAAAAATCGTCCCCATTCCGATTTGGTCATAAATATGTCCAACCGTAATATCCAAGTTGTTAAATTTCTTACGAGCGTAAGCATTACCAATACCTACAAAAGAACGAGAGTTTACAGGATTCGGCAAATTAGAATTTTTGTACAAGTCAAAACGAACACCGATGTCAAATCCTGCGCGATTATAATACAAATTCATCCAAGTTTCCGAACCCACAAATTGATAATCATATTGCGGTGTATTCGATGCTCCGATGGTCGAATCTCGTATAAAAAAATTCGTATTATTCTGAAAATTACCTGACAAATAACTGGTTTCTTCCTCTTGTGCAGACAAAATAATACTCGTAAAAAGTAATAAAAAAAGTAAATAGTGCTTCATGGTGAATGTTTCGTATTGATAGGTAATAAAGAATGAGGTGTATTGGTATTTTGGTTTTCGAGAAGAAATACCCGCCTTACCTTAAAACCACTTTCTAACTTTATACCCAAAAAATATTATCAAAATCTTAAAAAAGTGTGGTGAAATTAAAACTATTCAAAGTTATAATAGAAGATTACCATTATTTTTTACCGATTTAACAATTTAATTCCTGAAAGCCATTCGATTATGTTTGGGAATCGTGAGAAATTAAAAGGCTCTTTGATTATTTTTGCAAAGCTTAGATAAGTTGAGATTTTTGTAACGGCAAACGTACCAAAATCAAAATATCATTTTGGTGCGTTTGCCCTTGAACTTAAAAACTAATGGCGATGGAATGCCATAAAATACTGTAATCCTAATAATTCATAGTTGATAATACATCGTTCGTATTTTATAATTTCTATTTTTGCAG
>Ga0306864_1001118_pt1 | contig 11294 bp, 13 predicted proteins | sample AntRauTorckE5430_FD_190448 | JGI IMG/M metagenome (GOLD analysis project Ga0306864, IMG submission 190448) | Saline lake microbial communities from Rauer Islands, Antarctica - Metagenome Torckler E5 #430 (v2) (version 2) | ecosystem: Environmental > Aquatic > Non-marine Saline and Alkaline >...
ATGTACATCAAGATGAATGACTTTCGGACTTTTATCTTTCGAAGGTCGGTCAACGGTTAACGAGGGAATTGAAGCAACAAAAATAATGTGAAGAAGGAGGAAGAACAATATTCTGCATAATATTATGTAATGCATAAAGACGAGCAGTATTGATGCATCCGATCCTACAAAAACACCCTGGTCAATGGTCAAAGATCTTGTTATCTTTTCTGATTCCACGGCGTAACCAACCCCAACAGTATGTTTTTGTACATGATACTAATAGTTTCAATCCTTGGAGAGGTGAATAAATAAACGAAAATCTACAATATCAAAATACGATGCGGAGTAATGAGTAATCAGTGATGAAAGGGCATCATAGGGATAATATATATGCACTGCCATGCATGTTGCTCAAGTTTATTATGTAGTCTTATAAATGTAGATGCATACCTAGAAGTGCGATTAAGCAGGAATTTCATCTGTGCCAAAGAATTGATCTGTTCTGTATGAAGAGAGCCACATAAGATGACAAGAGAGGCGGAGAAATAGACTGGCAACATAAAGCTATTACATACGATAGACCACTATCTGTTTGCTGTATGCGACATTAGGTTGCAAAAAAGTATAACAAGCAAACTGCAGTTTTACAGTCGCTCCTCATTGCACACACTAGAATGGAAATAGCTTATACCCAAGGATCTATGTTCTACGCTATCGACGACATTTTATCATAACAGTTTTTCTCTTAAGATATGCCTGCAATCCTTCCATTCCATACTCTTGCCCAAGGCCACTTTCTTTGTGACCTTGATATGGCGCGATTGGATCATACACACCATGCGTATTGATCCACACCGTTCCTGCCTCGAGCGTGTGAGATATCTCAATTGCCTGTTCAATATTATTGGATACCACGACAGCTGCAAGACCAAATGAATTGTCATTGGCTCGACGGGTAGCCTCCTCAACATCTGAATAACGCTGGCAACACATGACAGGTCCAAATATTTCTTCCTTGACGACTACGTTATCGTCGGTTACGTCCGAGAGGACCGTGGGTGCCACGAAATATCCCTTTGTACCGATGCGATGACCACCGGTGATGAGCTTCGCACCTTGGGAGATTCCCTGTTCGATGTAAGATAGGACACGTTCCATTTGGGCCTGATCGACCAATGGTCCCATATCAACTCCATCCAAAAATGGATCACCCACAGCCCGACCTTCAGCACCTTGTTTTACTAATTCTATGAATTCATCGTAGCTATCTTCATGAATGAAGACTCTGGATATTCCGACACAGATCTGCCCGCTATTGAAGAAATTTCCTCCGCACGCAATTCTTGCCGCCTCTTTCAGGTCTGTGTCTGAGCCTGGGCAAATAATGCAAGGATTTTTCCCACCCAATTCGAGAGTTGTACGAGCAAATCGATCGGAAGCTACTTTTAAAATGTTCTTCCCAACAGCAGCACTCCCCGTAAAGCTAATCTTGGAGATTTTGGAGTGTGCCACTAACGCTTGACCTACGGCACTGTCTCCAGTGACGGCATTGACGACTCCCGGCGGAAATCCAGCCTCGGTAATCAAGGAACAGAGATATATGGGACTCAAGGAACATCGTTCGCTCGGTTTCACGACGATGGTGCATCCCGCAGCCAGAGCCGGCGCAATCTTTGAGACAGCGCCACACAATGGAAAATTGAATGGGAGAATCCCAGCCACAACCCCTACTGGTTGACTTCGAGTATAACACAATCCCACACCGGTCGAGCTAGAAAGGGGCAATTCTGACCCACCCAGTCCACACCCCGAGATGCAGAATGCAGCATGAGCCCTTAAGACTGCAATAGCACTGTTGACATCTGCCATACGGGCGAGAAAAACAGGTTTTCCCACATCGGCTGCCTCGATTGCTGCTACTTGGTCGCCGTCACGATCTAATAAATCGGCCAAGCGATTCAGGAGCTTTCCCCGCCCCGGTCCATCGAGGGAGCGCCAATCACTATTCGGGGCAAAGGCAAGTTCTGCCGCATCTACAGCCTCGTTCACATCACTTTCATCGCCACAAGAAACATTGCACAGGAATTGTTCATTTGATGGATCAAAGGCGCCGAACGACAGCAATGAGGAAGACTTTCGGTACGAATTGTTGATAAAGATAGTCGTACCATCCATCCCACCATTTTCAAATAAATCTGGAGATGGACGGAGCTGATCCTTTTTCTGCTGAATAGCCATGATAATCGCAAAGTGTTGTATACTTGAATGGCAGCAACGATTGTGTGTGTTGATTATCTAGCTTATTCTTCCTTTTTGTGGATGCGTGCCGTGTTCTGGAGCCGTGTGGTGTCTGGTTTCTTATTGATTGTGAATCATTGTGATTGTTCTTTTGATCTCCTGTTATCTACTAGAGATCTCGCGATTTTTATTTTTTATGTATCGTAATCGTAAGGGGGGGGTCGACAGACGTTTTGCTACTTGTAGCTTGGGTTACACCTAAAAAATGCGGAAGAGAGAGGGACGCCGCAACTTGATGATGATTTTACCATGAAGAGTGAGAGATTAGAGACTCACTCAGAGGATTAGAAATACCATATACCATTCCTAGAAAATAGCAAATAAGTGATTATGTATTAGCAGCTGCTAAAGTTTGGGCATGTGATGCCGACACGATACTAGCAATTCTATCGACAGCTTCTATATCCACTTCTGCCCTATGATTGAAGTACATTTCTAGAGTAATTTGCTCTTTTGGCACACCTGCTTTTTCAAGTCCACTCTTAAATTCATTCACCATCCCTCCATTGCCAATAAGGTGATAATGCGTCTCTTCTAATAACGATGTACCATTCGAAGACACAAGAGCCTGTAAGTTCTCTTCACTTGCAGACAATCTACCACTTTCTTGTGATACAATGGCTTTCCAGTTAAATCTTGGGTGGTTTGCTTTCAAATCGTCCAAATGATCAGCATACACAACATCACCTTCTTCTCTATAACACGCAAGCAGCTGCAGATCCATGCTATTTGCATCATCATCTAACAATCTCTCTATAGCACCCACGCATGGACCGACTCCTACACCCGTGCTCACCAGCACAACCCTCTTGACACCATCTTTGATCCCTTCCGCGATGGGCACCTTGAATTTCCCTCCGAACAGTACATTAGTCCTAGGGCTAGCAAGAGCAAACCGATGAGATTTTTCTCCAACGACTTTCACCATTATATCAAAGGAATGCGAAGAAGCCCGTGTGACAGTATAGGGTCCTCTCATAAATCCATCATTTTTATCAATATCTTTTTGACTTTTCTCAGTTCGTTCGAAGGGGTTTTCAAAAAGTGAATCGTTCTTTTCGCCAGCGCCGATTTCAAGAGCGAGGACATGCCCCGGTTCGTATTGGATTGGTAGTTCATCGTTGGAAGTAATATGCAGCAGGTAGGAATAATTCGCTAGTCGGGTTGATTCTGAAAGGGTTGCAGAGTATTTTTCATATTGTGGCGCTCCGCCTTCCGCGTAGATTCGTGTAGATGTGCTGGTAGCAGTCGTGAGCGCAGTAGGGACCACGAGAATATGAGATGCTGCTGGAGGTGAGATTACGAATGCTTGCACAACAGTTGAAGGAAGGACAAACAAAAGCCTGGGTAATTTCATATTGGATTCTGACAAATGATGTGATTCTTCGGTAGGTTTGACCGTTCTGGTCTGTCAATTCGAATATATGTGGTATTCTGATTTCTGATTGAGTTGAAGGAGAAGGCCAGCATCCAGCATGAATACCTATCGTATGAATTCGTACCTGATGAATACCATACCGTAGAAAACTGTAGAAAGGATCAGGTTTTTCAGAATTGAGATTGAAGATGACGTATTTAAGAGCCTCTCGCGCTCTTTGATAAAAGAGAAAGAGATTAGAGATTGACATTTTTTACATCGCTCTCTTCAAAGGGCAAATTAAAAATGGCAAATGCCACATTCCAGTTCATGCCTCATGCCACATTCACATGCTAATTCTAAATCTATTCCAACACACTAAGATATAAATCATGGGCATGGCAATGAGGAATTTCCTAATCCTGCCTTCACTTTATGTGTTTTTGATATCAAGTATTAATAATCCATCGTGGTACCAAACGAATGCATTTAGCCTCACAGTCACAAAGACATCAACACATCTCCTTCGACTTGACACATCCATATCTTCATGTATCCTCTCCATGTCATCATCGTCATCCTCCAACAATGACCAGCAACAGCAGCAGCAGCAGCAGCAGCAGCAGCAACAGCAACAGCAACAACAGCAATCATTCCCAACCGCCGAAAAACACACGAGCCTCCCCTCCAAAACGCGAGCACCCAAACGCGTCACTCTCAGACGCTACCTCCACAACGTCGTCAAAGCAGACACAACCGTACGAGACTTGGAATCCCTATCCCTCTCCATACAAATGGCATGCAAAACAATTTCCAACCTCGTCAACCGCGCTGGAATCAACGCACTCTCCACTCCACCGACCTATCCACAAGAAGGAAACTCGGATCCGACCAAGGAGGAAAATGTGAGGATTCAAGGATTGATTCAGTACGATTATAGGATGAATTCCATGAAGAGGTTGGATCAACTTTCCACCATTGTTCTGAGGAATGCATTGAGATTTACGGGGAAATTGCAATCTGTCAAGAAGGCGAAGGATGAGGATTTTCTGAAGGACTGGAGTGGAGGCGAGGTGCACGAGCATCAGCCGGGGGTGTTAATTGCCAGTACATTAGATAGTAAGTATGTAGCGTACTTTGATCCTTTGGACGGGAGTGGAAATGCCGATGCAGCCATTTGTACCGGTACTGTTTTTGGAATTTTTGAAACAGAGGAGGAAGGTGGTGATGCTGATGGAGTGGAAAGTGATAATGACAGCGACAGCGATGGCGATGATGATGGGATCGATAATGTTGTCCTGGGCGGTGGAGATGGGATGGAGACGGATGTTCCTGCAGAGAAAACAAAAGATGTCCTAGTCAATTCTGTATTGCAGCCTGGAAAGAAGCTAGTGGCTGCCGGGTACTGTCTGTATAGCTCTGCAACGATTTTAGTATTTACCCTCGGAGATGGAACGCATGGGTTCACGCTTGATCCACAGATCGATGAGTTTGTCCTGACACATCCAAATATCAAGATTCCTCCCAGGGGTAATGTGTATAGTTGCAACGAAGCAAATTCAGAGGGATGGTCCGAAGATGTGCAAAGTTACCTTCACGCGCTCAAGAGTGGAGAGAATGAGACAAAGGAACGGTATGCTCTGCGGTATGTAGGGTCAATGGTGGGAGATATCCACCGAACATTAATGTATGGAGGAATATTTTTCTATCCTGGGGATTCCAAACTATATCCCAATGGGCATTTGCAGTTGTTGTATAAGAGTGCCCCTCTCAGTTATATCGTGGAACAGGCTGGTGGCATGAGCACTAATGGTAAAGTGAATTTGTTGGATGTTAGACCAACCAGAGTTCACGAGAGGAGTCCGTGTTTCATTGGATCTCCAGAAGACATGAACGAAATGAAGAAATATATCAAGCATGACGAATAATACAGGTACCTATACTGCCGCTACTATACGAATAACACTACAGTATACAGTATACGCGTAGGAATATTCATCACTAGGATGATGAGTTTGAAATTGATAAAATGAAATAGAAACAACTTTCAGACGCAAATGAGGTTTTATTCACAGCAGCAAAGCCAACACACACAACATGTCTTTATGACTTCATCATTATCTCAATTACATGAACCATCATTGCGATATATGTTCCTTCTTCTATTTCGATTTCTTTCCAATACGCCAATATTCCGCTGTCCCTGGAACGGAACAAATAACATACGAGTATGATCGCTTCACTTTTGTTCCAAGCTCTCAGCGTCCATGTAGGTTCACAATACACCAACCCCGTTTGACCCCCCCCCAGTTCTCTTCCAGGCATGGAACATAATATAATATCCTAATGATCTTGATCTTGTCTGTACAATATACAATTCACAATATTCATGCCATCATGGTGCGTGCAGATAACGAATAATTCTATACTATACTATGAAAGATCCGCAGTCTAGAATCTCGCCTGAACCACTGGTTTGATCCCTTCTGCAGCTTCAAACCCATCATAGCCACTCTTCTCCTGATCATCAAGCACCCCTTCTCTGACATCACCAACTATGGCAACATTATCTCCTCTAATAAGGTACAATCCGAGAGGAACCATTTCAAGAACATCATTGGAATCATCTGATGGCTCCTTGGGCAGTTGGTAGACTCTTTCTTCTGCATCTTTCAGTATTAGATTTTGTAATTGATCGTAGCCTGCAAGAGTCCCTTCTATGAATCTTCCATCGCAAGTTATCACAGAAACTTGTTCTATGGTGGGTTGATTGGATCCATGATGTGTGTGAGGGAAAATGTTGACATGACATGTTATGATAGACGCGAAAGGAATGTGATAGTAACGGGCATGGATTGAAATACAAGTGCCTCTGTCTCTGCCCTTTTCTTACTTACTATCGTTCCATTCTGATAAAGCTGTAGACATTGCTCCTTGACAAAAATTATTCCTTCAGTGAATGCTCGTCCTTTATCGGATATTGCAGTGCTTGCTACTTGTCCGGTTGGCTGACTGGATGGATGGCTTGTGGTTTGTTAGATACCTATTATAAGATGATTAGATAGTATTTGGTATTTGTTTCTCAAGGATTTTCATGTTTTACGTGTGTTGTGTTGCTTTCGCGTCTTCTCTCTCGATGATATTTATTTGAGGTTATGTACCTTTCGGATCATATTAAGACTTTTTAAAAGCCTAATCTCGCTAAAAGTCTTGCGATTGATGATGATCGTTTCTTTGATGCAGATAATTATCATTTTTTGTACAAGACACAAGACCGCAACAACAACTACAACAAACTTATAAGAGAACTCCCCCTTCCACTTTGATTCTATGCAAACAATCACCTTGTCACATACGAAACGCATTTGATTGTAGAAAGTCTTAAGAAGCAAAGCTCAAATGCCGCATGTAGAATTGCCACAAGCCGAATTCAAAGTATGTGTTTCGTAATTCCAAAGAAACATCTTGAGATGTTTCAATGTTGTATTTTGTGTTTTATGTTGTCTCCACTAGTTTTTGTCATTTTTTCCAGATTGCCTGGAGCCTGGACCATATTCTCCTATCGACAGGTAGCACTTTGATGACAGGGCAAACCCACACATCCATACCCATATCCACGCCCACATCATTATAATCAAACATCATCTCACATCGTACTTTCCATAATATCAAATATCACGCGAATCAATCCATTAGGTGGTAATGTTGGGCGACACTAATGTCGGCAAGACGTCACTTGTGCTTCGATTTGCTGAGGGGTACTATCGAGAAAACTCCCGTTCGCCGACAGTCGGAGCATTCTTCATTACCAAACGGGTCCAAACAGACTCTGGCATCACTTGCAAAGTACAAATATGGGATACAGCCGGACAGACACAATTTCGGAAGATGGCCCCCATGTATTATAAAACTGCTGCTGCTGCAGTTCTCTGTTATGATGTTTATAATTTGAATAGCTTTCAATGTGTCAAGGATTGGTTGGAAGAATTGAGTCCAATGATACAAGGTGAGATGTGCAGACTGATGATATTTATGTTTATTTTTCATGTTCAGTTCGTGTTCATATGATCATGTTTAGAGTGATGAATATGATTTATGTGTCATTGGTTACCTTGAATTTTGTGCATCGATTTCCTGCATATATTCCATTGTTACCTGCCTTGCTAGAATCGTGATAACGTAACATGCATTGGCAAAATAAACTGACTCAATTCCATGTGTGTGCCTCTACAATACAGCGGGAAATATTGTGATTGCCATCGCAGCAACAAAGAATGATTTAGTGCACGAGCCGACAACGGAAAAATCACTGCTAGTACCATCGGCTGAAGCGAGAGAACTGGCAGATTCTGTAGGTGGGATATTCATTGACACATCTGCAAGAAATGATGAAAACGTGAACTTATTGTTTCAAAAAGTTGCTCAGCAGGTGCTCCTTGTCAGAAATCAAGGATTAGAAGCAGACGGAATTGATGCAATACAAGTCACACCAGGAGCTAGTATTAACAAGTTTGGCAAGGTGGTGAAGGGGTACCCGAGAAGTGCGGAATCAAGAAATAGCATTGTTAGTTTGAGGAAGAATCACCCGATAAATAATCTGAGCGGTAATAGTCCAAGTAAGCCCATAGAGAATAGAGGCCACAGCCATCTGAGCTCAACTGTTAGTGGTGGTGGTATCACGGAAGAGACCATTGACGAAGTCCGTCCATCGATGGGACTTTGCATGGGGCCTTTAATGGAGTGCTCTTCGACGAAGGGGGACTCTTCGTGTATAATATGTTGATGTAATTCTCAAAGTCGCAAATTGATAGTGCGAAGAACACTAGATCTTTATAGGACTCGTACGGAAGCTGTGGAAGGTTTGCGTGAAACTTATTTAAAAATAGATATGGAGATCTAATCTGTAGGTAGAAAGGGGGTTTGAAAATTTGGTTCTGAATTCGCACAGCAAAAGTGTGACTGCACCATCAATGATTATGACTATGTACTATACATCTATGTCTATTTAATTCCCTCCATCTCCTTTTTGTTTTCCTCCCCCACGGCGGACTTGCTTTTGAGCTAATCTGATTCGTTTTCATTTGCTTCCTCTTGTAGGTGCGATCGTCTGCTTATTTCCACGCAACTGTACTGCTCATGAATAATTGGTTATAGATATGACCAAGCGATATGACATATGGCTCTCATTGAGGCGCTCAAAATGATTCACAAATTATTGGTAGATGCAATACCAGTAGTAATAGCAAGAAAATAGAGCGTACCTATGATTATGTTTCCAATGACAAAAGCGACAACGCTTTTAAAACCTTCTTCCATTTTTTTAGTCGCCTTTTCCTGACGTCATAAGCGCGTGTCATAGCATGCGGTAAAACGTTTTCAACGAAAGTTTTCTCATTTCTCAATCGTCACATCGTCATCACTCTCATCACTCACTGCTCCTCATCACATCATTTTTATATTTTAAACTTTAAACATCTAAGCATGAAATTGTCTACTTCTCTACTCGCTGCTTCCTTCACTGGATTCGCTTCAGCATTTATCACCAACTCGCCTAACAGATTCTCTTCTGGTGCTCTTGCCGCAGTGAAGAAATCAACAGCAGAAGCTGATGAGGATGTGGCTATTGAATATTCAATTGCAATTCCTTTCTTGGAACGTCCCCCTCTGTTGGATGGGTCAATGGCAGGAGACGTTGGTTTCGATCCCCTTGGCTTTGCTCGTGAGGAGGTAAGTCATTCCGAAACTTATATATGTGTATCAACTGGTAATTGCTGGTACATACATCTTGGGCTTCTCATTTCTCAAACTTGTTCCGCATGATAATACACGCACAAGAAACCATCTCACCATTAAAATCCCACCTGAAATAATTGATAGGGATTCCTGAATAATTTCCGCGAGGCAGAAATCAAGCATTCTCGTCTTGCTATGTTAGCAGCAGCAGGGTGGCCATTGTCAGAGCTTCTTGATAAGAAGTTAGCTGCTGCTTTCAACCTTGCACCTATGTTGGATGCAAGTGATCGCGCTCCCTCTCCTCTGGATGGTGGACTCGGAAAGATATCACCTGTGTACTGGATTGCGTGCTTAATATTTGCTGCTGTTATCGATTTTAATGGTACAAACAGGGCGACCTTTAAAGCTGATGGTTATTTCCCTGGGAATCTCGCCTTTGATCCTCTTGGTTTATACCCCGAGGATGATAAAGAGAAGCAAATGTTTTATCAGACTGCTGAGATCAAACATGGTCGTGTTGCAATGATCGCTGTCGTTGGATACGCCATCCAAGAATATGTATATAAACAGGGAGTAGTCGACGAGACTCCTTTGTTCTTCACTCCTTTCTGGAATTAGGTTCAAGTTAAAAGGTGAACCAGAATGAGGATGAAAAGAGTTCATGCACACTGCCCGAGATCGAAATTCAGCCGCGTTGCAATGATGACTGGCGTCGGATATGCCATCCAAAAATATGTATATAAACAGGGAGCAGTTAACGAGATTCCTTTCTACTTCACTCCAGTTTGGAACTTCGTTCAATTATAAGAGCACATCATGATGGTGGCTTCTTATTGTAAATAGCTAAAATAAAACAAATAAGGGCACGTATAAGCTTGACTATTAGGTTTTATCCAAATATAGACTCCCACTGATCTTCAGCTAATTCTAAAGTGCTAACTGCTGCACCAGCGTGACTTCTTCCAATTCTCCTTCTTTCATTTTCATATTCTGAGTTTTCTGCCGGGAGCTCCCGCCGACAAAAGGGACAGGTATTATGCTTCGTAAGCCAACTCATGCAGCACTCTTCGTGAAAGACATGCCCACATAGAGGTAGCCTCATGACACAACTCCCTACTTCGAAGCCCTCTGTGCAAATAATACAACTAGTGGCGCACTTTTTTGCTTCGATCTTCACCATTACTTTATTGCCATCGTTTCCAATTGAGGCTTTCTTTAGTATCTCTTTTATTACATGTCCATCCGAACGTTTTACCATCAATATTGGGATGTCGTCACTAGATGCCTTTTTAGCAGAATCTTTCATGATGTAGGGCCACACAGGAACGTGATTACCGCAGATAACTGCTATTGTACCTAAGGATTTTGCGTTTCTTGCTTTCTGAACAAACGTTACGCCTCCTCCCCGTTCCGTGTACAAGATTGTGTCTCCACTTCCAGCAGAAATAGAAGTGAGAGGAAGCGATCCATGAATCGGCTTAATTTGATACATCTCGCCCGATATTTGAAAGGGGGGATGAGGAGCAAACTCTGCAACTGTCGCGTCGAATTTTAGATTCTGCTTTGTTTTTCCAGTTTGACAATGCTCGATCTCAATACTGGCCTCGTATAGAATGGCACTAGTTGCATCGATGATTATCCGAGGAATTCGTTTCAAACATTCTTTTGAGGTAGGGTTGCCTCTCGTTTGCGCTTGTTGTGGATCCATTGCTTCAGCCGTGGGCGTTTCCCATTCTTCAATATTAGTCCCATGTTCTTGTGCAAAGGAAACATTTCGTGAGTTTTGCACTGGGACTTGCGATGATGGTGGAACCACTAGACGTTCACCACAAACAGTGCAAATCTCATGATGAGAGCTGCAAGTTTCGTCGCAAAGTGGGCAAAAAGATGTTAGCTGTGGCATCTCACTTATTGTAGACAGTGG
>Ga0306864_1001123_pt1 | contig 11279 bp, 10 predicted proteins | sample AntRauTorckE5430_FD_190448 | JGI IMG/M metagenome (GOLD analysis project Ga0306864, IMG submission 190448) | Saline lake microbial communities from Rauer Islands, Antarctica - Metagenome Torckler E5 #430 (v2) (version 2) | ecosystem: Environmental > Aquatic > Non-marine Saline and Alkaline >...
GGGCTGATCGGTAGCCAGTGCGATGGGTTGACGGGTAGCCGGTAAATGTGATGGGCTGATCGGTAGCCAGTGCGATGGGTTGATGGGTAGCCGGTAAATGCGACGGGCTGATCGGTAGCCGGTGCGATGGGTTAATGGGTAGCAGGTAAATGCGATGGGCTGATCGGTGGCCGGTGCGATGGGTTGATGGGTAGCCGGTAAATGTGATGGGCTGATTGATAGCCGGTACGATGGGTTAATGGGTAGCCGGTAAAGGTGATGGGCTGATCGGTAGCCAGTGCGATGGGCTGATCGGTAGCCGGTGCGATGGGTTGATGGGTAGCCGGTAAATGTGATGGGCTGATTGATAGCCGGTGCGATGGGTTGATGGGTAGCCGGTAAATGCGATGGGCTGATCGACGGCCGGTTAACGCGATGGGTTGATCTACGGCCGGTAAATGCGATGGGTTGATGGGTAGCCGGTAAATGTGATGGGCTGATCTGTAGCCGGTACGATGGGTTGATCGGTAGCCGGTTAACGCGATAGGTTGACCTACGGCCGGTAAATATGATGGGCTGATCGGTAGCCGGTACGATGGGTTAATGGGTAGCAGGTAAATGCGATGGGCTGATCGACGCCTATCGGCTGTCGATCAACCCATCGTTAGACGAAGTACCCTTTCAGGGCACTTCATGAATAATTTAACAGACTAAACTAAATATCATGCCACAAGCATATTCAAAAATCTACGTCCATACTATTTTTAGCACTAAATACCGGTTGCCGCTTATTCATCCTTCAATGGAGGAGGCCTTGTACGGTTTTCTGCGTACGTTATTTCTTGCGCAGGGGTGTTTCGTTGTTGAGATTGGTGGAACGTTTGATCACATTCATATTATTCACACGCTATCCCGAACGAAATCCATTGCCGAAGTACTGGAAGCTGTGAAATCTTTGTGCACAAAAGGGATGAAAAGCGAAGGAGTGTTCTCCCAAGGTTTCTGTTGGCAGGATGGCTACGCCTGTTTCTCCGTTGATTACCGTAAGCAGAACAAACTCATTGCCTACGTGCGGAACCAAAAGCAGCACCATTACGGCGGTGATTATAGCAAGATCGTTAAAATGACCTTTGAACAGGAGTACAAGACCATACTTGATGTCTTTGACTGTGACTACGAACCGAAATACCTGTTTCCGACAGAGAAATGAATCTACTGGACTATAACAATTTGAGTAAGTGCCCCGAAGGGGTACTTACTCAACCCGTCGCGATTAGTGCAGTGTAATACAAGTTTTAATGCACCCAAGCCTTAGCTTTTTACGCCATAGCTTCGGTGCTAAAATTCTCATTTCGCTACGGCTAAACTCCGGTTTCAGCGCCTCGCCACGCCGTAAAAATCCGGCGACTTAGCGCATCAAACTTAAATTATACTGTACTAGTTAGAGAGCATAACTGGCATAACGAGCATCATGATTTCCTGCCCACCAGTCTGCTCAGTAGGCAGCAGGATACCGGCGCGGGTAGCGGTAGACATTTCCAGTTTGATTTCTTCACCTTCAATGACACCGAGCATTTCAACGAGAAACTTGGCGTTGAAGCCGATGGTAAGGGGGTCGCCGTTGTAGGAGCAGGCGAGTTGTTCGGTGGCTTCGTTACTGAAGTCGAGATCCTGAGCGGAAACGGTAAGGGAGCCGTCGGAGATGGTCAGGATGACCTGGTTGGTGGTTTTGTTGGCGTAGATCACGATCCGCTTGAGCGACTGCTGAAGGTCGGAGCGGGAGATAAGTAGTTCGTTGGGGTTGTCTACGGGGATGACTGCGTTATAGTCGGGGTAGCGGGCATCGATGAGGCGGCAGGCCAGCTTATTGTCTCCGAAGGTGAAGAAGGCGTTGGCCTTGTCGAAGGAAACGGCTACCTGTTCGTCGGTGGAAGGCAGGGCTCCTTTGAGGAGGTTAAGGGCTTTCTTCGGGATGATGAAGCTGGAGGTGACTTCGCCGGTGATATCACTCAGGCTGTACTTCACGAGCTTGTGCGCATCGGTAGCGACCATTACGAGCTTACTGAAGTCTACCTGGAAGAATACGCCGGTCATCGCAGGGCGAAGCTCGTCGGTGGAGGTGGCGAAGAGTGTTTTGTTGATGCCTTCCTGGAGGGCTAGGGCGGAGACGCTGATTTCGTCGGCGTCGGTGGGCTGGGGGATGTCTGGGTAGTCTTCACCGTTTTCGCCGGCGAGTTTGTAAGAGCCGTAGGCAGAGGTGATTTTGATGCCGTAGCTTTCTTCATCGACGGTGAAAGTGATGGGTTGCTGGGGCAGGGCCTTCAGGGTGTCTATGAGAATCTTGGCGGGTACGGCTACCGTACCGTCGCCGTCAGAATTGACCTCCATGGAGGTGGTCACGCTGGTTTCTAAGTCCGTGGCGGAAATTGTGAGTTGATTGCCTTCAATGACGAAGAGGAAGTCTTCGAGGATGGGTAGAACCGGGTTGGAGCTGATGGCGCCGCCGGCAAGGGTCAGTTTCTTTTGCAGATCGGAGGAGGAAACACTGAATTTCATAGCGGGGATTGGACTTTGGGCAAACTTACGGTTTTAGTACGTTAGTTCGTTAGTTCTTTGGTTTGTTAGTTATCCCCGACTTTACCTGAGTTATCCACATAGGGACGTGAAATAAATAAACCATGCTTCTTGCTCGGCGCCTTTTGACCGCTGGCTTCGTTAAAAAGCCTCGCCAACACTACGGCGTTGTCTACGTTTTTTGCCTCACCAGCAGTCAAAATTCACCAGATCAAGAAACACGTTTTATTTAATGCGCGTCTCATAGGGATAAGATGCTGCGTTTAAAACGGCTGGAGACTGCTTACCTTACTTTTTTATTAACCTTCAAATTGCACCTGCGGCCGCGCCCGGAATCTCTTCTACTAAAAAATTAAATAAGGGGCAAACCATTTTCGTCGAGCCGGAGGGTCCATAGGCTATGGATAAAGGGAGCGGATTCGTCCGAAGCCAGACCTGTAAGAAGGTAGCCGCCGTCCGGAAGTTGTACCAGGTCACCCGCCGCTCCATAGTCAGTCATGCTAAACTCTCGGCACCACCTGATCGTGCCCCTATCGTCGGTGTTGACGACGAAAAGGACCGATACGTCCTGCCGGTAACCTGGCTTATTACCGAAAAAGGTGTATCCACCGTCAGCATTCTGGATCACGGCACTGAGGCTGGATCTTATTGCTGAATACCTTTGTGTCCATTCCACAGTGCCGGCCGGGTTTAACTTGATCAGTGTTGCTTCGTTTGGTACTCCCTGCGCATCGTTTTCCTTGGTTGTTATCCCGATGATGGCACCTCCGTCGGCGGTAGGATGGATCGCGTTGGGGGACCATATTTCCTGACTAGTAATCCCAAGCGGGATACGGGCCCGTTCCTGCCCTTCGGCAGAAAATTCAAGAAGGGTTAGGTCCTGGAAAATGGAGCCGTCTCGGAGGGTGCTGATCAGACCCCAGTATTTTTCTTCCGCCTGTGTTGGTTTGGTGAAAGCAAGCGCATTATCCTTCAGGGTCAGGTCGAAGGTTCTACTCCACCTTTCGGTTCCGCTGTCGTCGAGATTGACGAGCCTCAGGTCGAAAAGATTGTTCAGGATGGCTGTGTTCGTCAAAGAGGTAGTGCCGAATATCATATAACCACCGTTGCTTGTTTCCTCCAGACCTGCGGCGTTGTCGACGCCGGAATCACCGAAACCACTCGTCCAGAGCTCTTCTCCTTCTGCGTCCGTTCGGATGGCCAAGAATTGGGTAATGGAGCCAAACTCCAGCGTCCGGCCGCCTACGAGGTAACCACCGGAGCTCACCGGTATAATCTTTATGGACTCTCCGGAATCGATGCCCAGGTCTTTTGTCCAGGCAATCTCGCCATCGGGGGTGAATTGGGTTAGGTGAAGCCGGCTCCGGTCTATCCTGCCGGTTGCGACTATGCCTTCTGGGCCAAAAGTGAGGTCCGAAACCGTGGCGAGACCGGGATCGGTAAACTGCAGTACCTCCGGACCAAAGGATTGTAAGGTTTCACAAGTAGGCACCGGATCATTGTCCCCGTCACAAGAAGTAAGCAGGAAAAGTGGCAAAAGTAGGGGTAGGTAATTCACGGGTATAAATTAGTTAATTTCATTAAACTTTGAAAATAAAAGTTTTGCGGAGCTTTGTTTATACTGCACAGTGGCGGGCGGTGGGTTGCCGGTTACCGTAAAATAATAGAAGATTGGCTCGTGTCACAGAGGGCATCAAAGCAATGACTTTTTTTAGGAAAGGAGCATAAAGACTAGAAGAAACGACTAATTAGTGAAGGTAAAAGTATTTTAAATTACATAAAAAATTATTTGTTTGTAATCTTAAATTACCTTACATTCAGTTCCTTAACACCCAACCCCTCCGTAAAATTGGGGAGCGTTACGCCTCGGGCCGTGCCGCTGCCGTTCATGCCGTCAACCATGAACTAGTGCTCACCTACTAGGAGGTTGTGCATTATATTGTTGATTTTGAGCAGTTAGAAATTGACCCCGATCGTTATGGCCTGAACTTTCTAAAAGGACTTTCAAAAGACCTGACTACAAAGTTTGGTAAAGGTTTTAGTAGGTCTAATCTTGTTTATATGAGGTTGTTTTACCTCAAATTCCCAAAAGGTGAGACACTGTCTCACCTTTTGACTTGGTCGCACTACTTTGAGTTGTTAAAGCTGGAATAAGATACCGCCCACTCATTCTACGAGCAACAAACCATGATAGAGAAATGGAGCGTCCGCGCGTTGAAACGCTAAAAGACGGCAATGCTTCGTGTTCATTGACCTTAAGACCCGGAGAACCAATCCCGGCGATATCGGGAACATGAACATGTACCTCAACTATTTCGCTAATGAGGAGAACAGCGAAACGGAAAGCCTTCCGGTAGGAATCGTACTGAGAACATAGCAGAATAACCAAGTAATCGGTTTTACGCTTGAGGGGCTTTGGGGTGACTCAGTACCAGACGCTTCTGCCGCTGAAAGAAGAGCTGTAAGCTGAAATTCGCAGGGTTCTGGAGGAAGAATAGTTTTCAGCCATCGTCAAACGTACAAACATACGAAGCTTTAACCATGCTTAAACAGTCGGTTTTATTAGGCTGCACCCAAAGATCGCTGTTATCTTTGTTGTTCTTTGTGACAGTATTTTGGTCCGCTGGTCTACTGGTTCGTTGGAGTCATCCGCTGGTAGATCAAGATATTGACGAACAAACGATCTAATAAATGACCAACATCCATCCCATCCATGATCGGATCGTTCAACGCTCGGAGCGCGAAGCGGCGAACGGGCACCGTGCCGGCGTCGTCTGGCTTACGGGCCTCAGCGGCAGCGGTAAAAGCACGATCGCTGCAGCGGTGGAGCGTGAACTCTTCTCTGCCAGCCATTTTGTAGTTCTGCTCGACGGAGACAATGTGCGGACCGGCCTCTGCGGAGACCTGGGCTTTAGCCTGGAAGACCGCAAAGAAAATATTCGCCGCATTGCTGAAACGGCTAAGCTGTTTGTGGCGGCAGGAGCGCAGGTGTTGTGTTCGTTCGTGAGCCCCACCCGCGAAATTCGTTCTATGGCAAAGAACATCATTGGCGCGGACGACTTCTATGAAGTGTTTGTAAACACGCCTCTTGAAGTCTGCGAAGCCCGCGACGTGAAGGGCCTCTACGCCAAAGCCCGCGCCGGGGAGATCAAAGGATTTACCGGAATCGATAGCCCGTACGAAGCACCTGAAAATCCATTCCTAGACCTTAAGACGGCGGACCAGACAGTGGAAGCCTCCGCCGGAGAAGTGGTCCGAGCTATCCGTGACCAGCTTGCTTTACAGCGCTAAACGAAACAAGAGACTAACAAACTAAAGAATTAACGAACTAATAGATGTCAGCAAACTACCAACTAAACCACCTAAGAGAACTCGAGTCAGAGTCTATTTTTGTACTCCGCGAGGTCGCCGCCCAGTTTGAAAACCCGGTACTCTTATTTTCCGGAGGCAAGGATTCCATTCTGATGGTGCACCTGGCCATGAAGGCCTTTCATCCAGCGAAGATTCCCTTCACGCTATTGCATGTTGATACCGGCCACAATTTCCAAGAAGCCCTCGATTACCGTGATGCACTGGTGGAGCGCTTGGGCGTAAACTTGGTCGTGGGTTCTGTACAGGAAGCGATTGACGCTGGTATGGTCCGTGAAGAAACTGGCTTCAACGCTACCCGGAACTTCCTTCAGACGGCTGTTTTGTTAAAATCCCTTGAAGACGGTAAGTACGACGCCGCCCTGGGTGGAGGTCGCCGCGACGAAGAGAAGGCCCGCGCTAAAGAACGCTTCTTCAGCCACCGCGACGAGTTCGGTCAGTGGGACCCCAAGAACCAGCGGCCCGAACTTTGGAACCTTTTCAACGGCCGTAAGGAGTACGGCGAACACTTTCGTATTTTTCCCATCTCCAACTGGACGGAGCTGGACGTATGGCAGTACCTAGCCGTCGAAAACGTCGATCTGCCGAGCCTATACTTCGCCCACGAGCGCGAAGTCATCCACCGCGATGGTATGCTGCTGGCTACGGAAGGTGACCTGATCCCCCGCCGGCCGGAGGAGAAAGTAGAAAAAATGATGGTCCGCTGCCGTACCATTGGTGACATTACCACCACCGGCGTCTGGGAGTCCGAAGCAGCAACGCTAGATGACATCATCGCCGAAGTATCCATGGCCCGCCAGACGGAGCGTGGAGGACGAGCGGATGATAAGCGGTCTGAGACTGCTATGGAGGACCGTAAGAAGCAGGGGTATTTTTAAGCCCGTTAGACTTTTAGTGCCTCAGTCTTTTAAGCTGCCGCATGTTGGAGGCGAAGCTATTGGTCGTGCCAAATCAATATTCATTCAGCCTCCCTTTGTACCTGTACTTCGGCCTCGCTCAGTAACCACGGCCGCGCCCATTTCACAATACTAAATTAGGATTACTCATTGATCCTGCTTCTGTACAGACAGGGAATGCCCTGTCTCAACAACCACAAAGAAAATGACCTTAGATAACACAGAACTATTACGCTTCACAACCGCAGGCTCCGTAGACGACGGCAAATCAACCCTCATCGGCCGCCTACTATACGATTCAAAGTCCATCTTTGAAGACCAGTATGAAGCCATCTCCCAAACCTCCGCCAAGCGCGGTGAGGAAGGTGTGAACCTGGCCTTGTTGACCGACGGACTGAAAGCCGAGCGCGAACAAGGCATCACCATCGACGTGGCCTACCGCTACTTCGCCACACCAAAGCGCAAATTCATCATCGCCGACACGCCCGGACACATCCAGTACACCCGGAATATGGTGACCGGCGCGAGTACCGCCAACGTGGCCCTGATTCTGATCGACGCGCGCCACGGCGTGGTTGAGCAAACCCGCCGCCACTGCTTCATCGCCAGTCTGCTCCAGATTCCCCACCTGATCGTCTGTATCAATAAAATGGACCTGGTGGACTTTAAGGAGGAGGCCTACAATAAGATCAAGGAGGATTTCCAAATTTTCAGCCACCGGCTGGACGTGAAGGACATCGACTTCATCCCCATGTCCGCCCTGCTGGGGGACAACGTTGTGGAAAAATCTGAAAACATGGATTGGTACGGTGGCTCCACGCTGCTCTACAGTCTCGAGAACGTCCACATCGGATCCGACAATAACTTCATTGACTGCCGTCTGCCCGTACAGACCGTCATCCGCCCCTACAGCGACGAGTACCATGATTATCGTGGCTACGCCGGCCGCATCGCAGGAGGTGTTTGGAAGAAGGGTGATGAAGTGACGGTACTTCCGAGCGGTTTTGCCACCAAAATCACCAAGATCGATACCTACGACGGCGAAGTTGAGGAGGCTTACCCGCCGATGTCCGTAACCCTGCTGCTCGAAGACGACATCGACATCAGCCGCGGCGATATGATCGTGCGCACTAACAACCAGGCAGAAGTTACCCAGGACGTGGAAGTGATGCTCTGTTGGTTTAATGAACGGCCGCTGCAGCCAAACGGTAAGTACGCCATTATGCATACGACCAAAGAGGCACGGTGTATGGTCAAAGACGTCCGCTACCGGCTAGACATCAACTCGCTGCACCGCGACGAGGACGATAAAGAGATCAAGATGAACGATATTGGTCGCGTTCTACTGCGGACGACCGCGCCGCTTTTCGTAGACAGCTACCGTAAGAATCGGATCACGGGATCTATCATCCTGGTGGATGAGCAGACCAATGAGACGGTTGCTGCGGGGATGGTTATATAGTCTTTTAGGTCGTTAGACTTTTAGACTTTTAGGTGCGAGGATGGCTTTGGGGCTGTTCTCGCACTTTTGTTTTAGGGAATCTTTAATCGTTGCTGGGCGAACGTTGTAACTCCTCCGGGTATCTTTGTTGTGCGGGCAAAATCTGCGACAATCCGCGTCATCCGCTAACATCTGCGATTCAAATTCTATGCGCCAACCGACCATCATTCTTCTTGCGTTGCTTACCCTCACCCTGGCTTCCAGCTGCTACGAAGACAACATAGCCTGCCTCGACTCTGACGCAACGAACTACGACATCCTCTCCGACGAGGCTTGCCCGGATTGCTGTGAATACCCGTCCTTCAGTCTGGACGTAGATCGCTTCTGGGCCGACTCCGTCTTCCGGACTACGGACGTTTATCCCGACGGAGTGGGCAACCAGATCAGGGTGCTCAACTTCCGGGTCTACCTCACGGAGCTGGAGTTGGTCACGCAGGGTGAAGTACTTCCGACGCCGGTCAACGAGGTTGAAGTGGGCGTGATCAGTGGCAGCGATACGGTACTGACGGACTTCAACGCCAACCTGATCCTTCTGAATGCAACGACCAGTTTAACGACGAGTACGGTCGGTCGGCTTCGTGTAGGGACGGAGGCGCTGACGCAGGTGCAAGGAACGTTAGGAACGGCGGATGATTTCCCTGCCATCGTCCCCTCTACTGCACCCGCGGCCTCGCCCTTATCTACCCAAGCCGGATTGCTTAACTTCAACGACGGCCAGGGCTACCTCACCGCCTCCGCCGAATACCTCCTAGTCGCTACCGATGACACCATCCGCGTAGACCTCTACAACTCCGAACCTTTCGTTCTCGATTTTCCCGGAGCACTGGAGCCCCTGCGCGGCGTAAACCTTACCCTGGAGCTTGCTGCCGATTACCGCGCGGTCTTCGGCTCCACTGATCTGACTGCTGATGAAAATACGGTCGCGGCTAGCATTTTTGCTGGCCTGCGGAACTGGTTGGTGGTTACCGGAGTCCGATAGAAAGTAGTTGGTAGGATGTAGTTGGTAGTGCTGCCGCAAGCATATGCTCCAACGTGCGACAGCCCTATTTTCTAGTTCTCTATTTTCTATTTTCTAACCCTTCCCGAAGCGCCCGGATCTCCTCCGTAAGCAAATCCACCTTCTTCTCCAGCTCCTCATTATTGTCCATCATCATCTCATCGATGAAAACGGCGTTGGCTAGGCTCATGCCGAAGATACCGCCCAGCACGACTACGATGGCGAAGTAGAAGCGTGTCATTCCAATCATCACTCGGCTGTCGGTAGTACTCACGATGGCGGCGGGGATTTCGTTCCAACCCTCCAGCGTAAACAACTGAAAGATGCTGTAGATGCTCACCAATGGATTGCCGAAGTACTGCGGTGCGACGTCAGCGTAGAAATGGCAGGTGACGATGGCCAGCATGAAATTCATGAATATGAGGGCCATAAGCACGAAAACCGATGCTTTGATCGCTCGCCCGAGGCCTAGCATCACGTGCTCGATATTAGGGATGAACCGTAGGAAACGGACTAGGCGTACCAAACGGAAAAGGCGAAGCAGGATCAACAGGCCGGTCGCCTCCGGAACGGGGAAAAGGCCTTCTAGGAATACAGGGAGGCTGCCCATCACGATGATGAAATCGAAACGGTTCCAGGCGGTACCGAAGTAGGCTTTCGGTTTTAAAACTACCAGCTTAACGATCACCTCGATCAGGAAAAAAACAATGAAAGCATGGTCGATGGCCAGTAACCATTTGTTGTTTCGGCACTCCGGGAAGTAGAGCGCGAAGATCACCACCGCGTTGATGATGATGGCGGTGAGCATAGCGCGCTCGCTGAGGAAAAAGCGTTTTAGCATTTTAAATTGCGGGTTTCTGATTGCAAGTTACAAGTTGAAAAGAACTTGTAACTTGCAATCAGCATGGAAACAATTGTAGATTACTTCACCACCATCCCTTCCGCTCACCGCAGCCTGATCCTGGTGGCCGGCATCACCATTTTTTGGCTGATCGAAAGTACCGTTCCTCTTTTTGCCAATTCTTACAGAAAATGGAAGCACGCTGGGGTGAATTTTTTTTTCACCCTCACAACCATCGTCGTCAATTTTGTCCTCGCGTTCATTCTTGTGAGCACCAGCGAGTGGGTGGTTGTTGCTGACGTTGGTTTGCTGCAGTGGCTGAATTTACCGGTCTGGGCTGTGCTCGTCTTGGGGCTGCCCTTGCTGGACCTGATCGGGGCCTACGCCGCACACTGGACTGAACACCGGATACCCGTGCTCTGGCGCTTCCACCTCATTCACCATACGGACCAGCACATTGACACCACCAGTGCTAATCGCCACCACCCCGGGGAGAGCGTTATCCGCTTCGTTTTTACCACCGCCGCTGTACTTGCTGTTGGTGCACCGATCTGGCTGGTTTTTCTCTACCAGAGCATGAGCGTGGTGCTTTCACAGTTCAATCACGCCAACATTGTGGTGCCGAAGTGGCTGGATAAAGTCCTCTCGCCCATTTTTGTTACGCCCGATATGCACCGCGTCCACCATCATTATCGGATGCCCTACACGGATACCAACTTTGGCAATATTTTCAGCTTCTGGGACCGTGTTCTCGGTACCTACTCCGAAGTAGATAATAGCAAACTAATCTACGGCGTGGATACGCATATGGACGTGGCGGACCATTCGGATATTGGGCAGATGCTCAAGATCCCGTTTATGAGGCGGGAGACGCTGAAGTATGACGTAGAAGAGGACCTATAGCGGAAAGACAACTTTTTAGGTGCGGCCGCAGGTGCAATTGGAGGGATGAAAGAACAATGAATAGTACCCGGATGGATTGCTTGGCCACCAAACGAATCAACTACGGCTTCCAGATGAGGAGCCCGCTAGGTACTCTTGGTTCAAACCGAGTACTCTTAGGTGGCAGACAATTTCCCGCTTCAACTTCGGAAAAGAACGTTGCTACCGGAAGTGGAAAAC
>Ga0306864_1001124_pt1 | contig 11271 bp, 4 predicted proteins | sample AntRauTorckE5430_FD_190448 | JGI IMG/M metagenome (GOLD analysis project Ga0306864, IMG submission 190448) | Saline lake microbial communities from Rauer Islands, Antarctica - Metagenome Torckler E5 #430 (v2) (version 2) | ecosystem: Environmental > Aquatic > Non-marine Saline and Alkaline >...
TCATTGTGAACTGTTTCAAAAAAAAGTTATTAGGATGGTCCGTTGAGAGATCAAAAGGTGTTCGTCTCTTTCACGAGGAAGGGAACTCAGATTTCTCTCCTCTCCTCTACGATACAAAGACCAAGGTAGCGATTTCCCAATAGCAATGTCTACGAGCATATTACGTGCGATGAAATTGTATGAGTATGAATGTGAGTAGTTACCGACTCTTATAGTTGTGTATAGTGTTCTGGCAGAGTCGAATCCACGGAGCTAACAGAAAGGCTTGTTCATATTTGATTACATACCTAGATAACCAACGGAAAAGTTAATTTACCTTTCTTCGTTTCCTTGGGAAGATGACGGTGGGAATGGAATAGGATGATAATTCACGACGATTCCACTGCACTCTGTGCTATAATAATCTTCTAATCAAGCTTGTACCAAAAAAATATCGTTACAATCTCCATTATTGTCGAACTCCAACGCTATAATTCTGCAGACGTTGTATTTTCAGTGAGAAGAACATATTCTCTTGTACTACTTCCTAACGTGATCACATCGCCCTTTCGTAGCTCATAGTACCTCGCATCATCTATCCGCACCCCATTAATAAAAGTGCCATTCGTACTCCCCAAATCCATGAGGTAAGGCTTACATCTCAATCTCTGTTCTCTATCATTCTTATCAAGCAACGCACGATATTGAAGCACACAGTGTTGCTTCGATAGAGAAGCATGATGTACTGCAACATCTGCCACCTTGACCTCCCGTCCAAAGAGATATGCTGATTGTTTACTAATATGTAAGACTTCCAAGAGATCCCCTTCACCTTCACCACCACCACCAACACCAACACTATTCCCTGGTTTTCCTCCTTTTTCAGACGCTTTTTTGAAAACATACAATCTCCATCTGGTGAGCGGAGTTCTAGCCTCTGGCGGTTCGGAGAATTTAAGAAGTACACCATTGTACACATTTCCCGTCTTATCGTCATTCGCGAGGGCTCCAGAAAGACCAAAATTCGGTTTCTGGACTTCTTTCTCTTCCTCCTCCTGGTCTTCCTGGTCTTCCGTGTCACCATTCCCCCACGAATATTTCGCATCGCCCTTTTCTTCTTCCTTGCTGAGTTTACCGCGCTGCCGTTTCGATTGTGGTTGATAATAATTGGTGCTCTCGTCGTCCTCCTGATGGTTTCGTTTGTCATTATTTTGGTTTGGACGGGCAGCAGGACGAGAGAGGTTATTGTTATTATTTGCTCTCCGATTTCGATCATCATCTCCTCGTTTGCGCTCTTTTTGAGAAATGTCTTTTTGTTCCTGCCTCTGTTCTGCAGAAGCAATGAGAGCCTCGAGGGCTTGATCGTCGGATACGCGTGCTGATGCTGATGTTGTTGTATCATTACTTTCATTTGCTGCTGTTGGGCGCTGGCTGGGCGGTCTGTGATTTGCATTGTTATCGGAAGGTCTGTTGCCCCATCTGCTATTCCCCCCTGAACGATGACTCATTGATCCTAATGACTGTTTGAATACAGTTTGGATAAATGATAACAATATGAGATGGCGGTCTGAACAAGGTGGTTCAGTCTAAACTTATTAGCGAGAGCAATGAGTAAATGAGTAAATGAGTAAATGAGTAAATGAGTAAATGAGTAAATGAGTAAATGAGTAGATGAGAGACGGTTGTTTTGTGTTGCTTTTCTGTGCTTTTGTCACTCTTTACTTTTTACTTCTTGTTGTCGCCTTTGTGTAATAACTAGTAAATAACCTATTATAGTGCGACATCATAATGACCTCTCTTCGCATTTCCAATTTTCATTCCTTCTCACTTCTCTCCCTTCTTCTTCATCATTGCCATTATTATTTTACATAAAAAACAGCGGACCGTTGCACACAGCTATCATCAGCTCGGTACGATAAAACAACAGCTAAAACAACCAACTTGGGTCAATATAAACAAAGACAAAGACGATCCAAGTAAACGCAAGTCATATCTCGCTGAATTCTGTCTTCCAACCCACCATTCCAACCCCCTCATAGTGCTCAACAGTTATATATTTCCAGTAAAGTATGGAAGAAGAAGGACTAGCAGGAGCAGTGCTCAAGGAACTCCAACAAGTGGCAGAGAAATTTAAAGACGAAGATGATGACGATGGATTCATCTCACCCTATGCCCATCTAGAAAAATCCGCTGTGCTCCAAGAAGCCAGGATCTTCCATGATTCCATTTCCGTCCGTGAAAATCCTCGGAAATGCTGTACCGTTATTGCTCAGCTGCTCCATCTTCAGAACACGGGACAATTTCTTGGTTCTACAGAAGCCACCGAGGTCTTCTTCGGGGTCACCAAGCTCTTCATGAGCGATGATGCTTCCCTCCGGAGAATGGTGTACCTCTTCATCAAGGAAGTAGCCGAAACATGCGATCCTGATGATGTTATTATTGTCACCTCTTCCTTGACAAAGGATATGACCTGCGATGTCGATCTCTACCGTGCGAATGCTCTTCGCGTACTAGCGCGCATCATTGATTCCGCAATGCTTGGGGCTATCGAACGTTATGTCAAACAGGCCATCGTTGATAGCTCAGGACAGGTTTCCAGTGCTGCACTTGTTTCATCCCTTCATCTCTTTGAAAATGCCCCTGAAAATGCTGTCGTTGTCAAGAGATGGATCGGTGAGGTTCAGGAGGCTGCCACGAGTCCTAATGTTATGGTCCAATATCATGCCATGCAGCTCTTGTACAAGATCAAGTCAGGTGATCGTTTGGGAGTGTCCAAGTTGGTGCAGCAGTATAGTACAAGAAACTCACTCAAATCATCCCTTGCTGTTGCTTGCCTCATTCGTTACGCTTGCAAACTTCTGCACGATGAAGTTGCAGAGGGTAGGCTCGGGGAAGGATATCAGAATGGATCTCACATCTGTGCCATGGGTTACCAGTTTCTCGAATCCAGTTTGAGGCATAAGTCCGAAATGGTCATTTATGAGGCGGCTCGGGCAATCTGCTCTCTTCCTCAGTCAGAAGCGCAAGATATTAACCCCGCCATTACCGTCTTGCAAATGTTCCTCTCGTCTCCCAAACCTGCTACACGCTTCGGAGCGATGAAAATCCTGGCCGGTATTTCCAACACCCATCCCCGTCTGGTGTCGAAATGCAACGAGGATCTCGAGGCTCTACTGTCCGATCCCAACCGTTCCATCGCAACTCTTTCCATTACTACTCTTCTCAAGACTGGAAGTGAGAATTCCATTGATCGCCTATTGAAGCAGATTTCCGCCTTTCTCACTGATATTGCTGATGAGTACAAGATCACCGTCGTTAGAAGTTTGCAACAACTCTGTTTCACTTATCCCAACAAACATCGGATCCTTGTCGGATTCATGTCGAACTTCCTCCGTGAAGAAGGGGGATTCGAGTTCAAAAAGACAATTGTCAATAGTATCATTGCACTCATTAAGGCCGTTCCCGAGACTGCAGAGTCGTCCCTTTTGCACCTTTGCGAATTCATCGAAGATTGCGAATTTACCATGTTGTCAACACAAATTTTGCACCTTCTGGGAGAACTTGGACCCAGGACCAGTGCACCTGCTCGCTACATTCGTTTCATTTACAACCGTGTCATGCTCGAGAATTCTGCAGTGAGAGCTGCGGCGATTGGATCTCTTGCTAAATTTGCAGCTAGTTGCCCTTCCCTTCGTGCTTCGATTGTTACCCTACTGAAGCGTGGACTAGAGGATGAAGATGATGAGACAAGAGACCGTACTACTCTCTTGATGAGTGTGCTTGAGGATGCAATGGAGAAGAATCCTTACATTCCTCCATCGGAGGATGAAGTCGCAGATGCTGATGATATGCCCAAGGATGAACCAGTGGAAGGAGATACCGCTGCGTTTGTTTTGCTGGAGGGTATGCCCATGTCATTTGATAAGTTGCGACGAAGCCTAATGGTTTACCAATCTTCCCCTGGATCGATGGAGAGTGCAGAGGCTTTGACGTTTACTACTTTGCCGATTGTGGAGGATTCTCCAGAGGATACTACTTCCTCTCATGATAATGGTATGGATGCTATTGGGCTTGGATCTAGAGATCTACCCATCAATGGTGTTGACAAGGAAAAGGTCGATCCCGCTGCAGCAGTATATGCTATTCCAGAGCTTGCTGCACTCGGCCGTGTATTCCGTTCATCCGCACCCGTACCACTTACAGAAAGCGAAACAGAATATGTCGTTACCTACGTCAAACACATTTTCGAGTCGCATGTTGTGCTTCAATTCTCTGTTCAGAACACAATTGATGATCAGCGCTTAGAAAACGTAACTATTATGCTTGAAGCTCACGGAGATTTGTTTGAAATCACTGGCGAAATCCCTGCAGAGATCATCAAATATGGCGAGACAGCAAATACTTTTACAGTTCTTCAGCGCAACAAGGATGTGCCAATTGAGGTTAATGCTTTCACTTGTACTTTGCACTTCAATGTCGTCCAGGTTGATCCTACATCTGGCGAAGCCGAGAGTGAAGCATTTGAGGAAGAATATCCTCTTGAAGATCTGGAGATCTCTACTGCCGACTACATGGCAAAGGTCGCTGTTCCCGACTTCCGAAAGTCTTGGGAGAACATCGGAAACGATAATGAAGTATTGGAAAAGTATGCACTATCATTCAAGAGCCTTGAAGATGCTGTCGCAGCGGTCATCACTTTGTTAGGAATGCAGCCCTGTGATGGCACTGGTAATGTGAAGTCAGAAATCGGCAAACCACACATGCTGCACATGAGTGGAGTGTTCATTGGCGGCAAGTCTACATTCGCAAGAGCACAGCTTGTAATGCAAGGCGAATCTGGGGTTATTCTGAAGATTGCTGTGCGTAGTGACGACGAACACGTTCCTCGTATGGTAGCAGATTGCATCAGTTAAAATTTTCAAACAAATACTAGATGAAAGAGTTATAATCTCTAAATTAATCTCGCAATGAGGAAGTAAATACCTCGTCATTTTATCCGTTCGCGACCTCCTCTAAGCTAGCTAGCAAGTATACATTTGTCTGATGAATTGTCTTTCAAACTTTTGGGGCAATGTACAGTATTATGAATTGTGAGTATAATTGATTTTCTTCATCCCTATTGGTATGGGTGTTGACAACAAAGCTCGTCGGGAGTGGTACGATACATAAAACAGAACTGAAAGCAAGAAGCAAGCGACGAGCGACGACGCGACGACCCAACCCAACCCTTTTCCTTGTTTTGTGATCACAGTCGTAGTGTATTAACGGAGGAGAACGGGATTGGTAGGCAGCACAAACTTCAAGATTCATAGTGCGTGCCAAGGAATACTCGTACTAAAACTAAACGAGCCCCACACATCCAGCATCATGGCTGATGAAATTTTAAAGGAAGTAACAGGTGGCATTGCTAAATTGTTCAATGAGGAAAAGCCAGAACTCTACGATAGGCCATACCTGAATGTGAACAAGGCATTAACCCTGCTAGCAGCTCGAGACTTCCATGACTCCAATATAGTCAGGGAGAAACCGAAGAAAATTGTCCAAACGATCACCAAGATCCTTTGCCTCCAGATGACCACGACAGAGAATCTATCACATGTCGAGGCTACGGAAATATTTTTCGGAATTACTAAATTATTCGTCTCGAAAGATTCGGCATTACGACGAATGGTTTATGTGATTCTCAAAGAGCTATATATTTTGTGTGATCCATCAGATGTTATCATTGTTACCTCTTGCCTTACAAAAGATATGACTAGCGACGTTGACATTTATCGGGCTAATTCTCTGCGAGTACTTGTTCGTATTCTTGATTCTGCTATGCTAAGCGCTATTGAACGGTATGTCAAACAAGCAATAATCCACAAGTCGCCACTTATTGCAAGTTCTGCACTCGTCTCTTCTCTTCATCTATTCCACAGATCCGCAGAAAATGCGTCTATCGTAAAACGATGGGTAGGAGAGGTGAATGAAGCTATGAAAAGTTCTAATAAAATGGTGCAATATCATGCAACACAATTATTTTATCAAATCAAGGCAAATGATCGCTTAGCTGTGTCAAAATTTGTTCAAAAGCATAGTGGAGTAATCACGAATGGATCTTCAGCTGCATCCAGAATTAAAGCTAGGGTGCGATCGCCGCTTGCTATTGTATGTCTCATTCGGTTTACATCAAAATTGTTACAAGAGGAAGTTATTGAGGGAAGAGTAGCACCAGATGGGAGTATCATGGATGCTACAGAGATATGTACTGTTGGATATCGATATTTGGAATCGTGCTTACGAAATGAATCAGAAATGGTATCGTTTGAGGCTGCAAAGGCAATATGTGCGCTGCCGACACAGGCACCAGAGGTTATCTTGCCCGCTTTATCAGTACTGCAGCTCTCGTTGTCTAGCTCGAAACCTACATCAAGGCTTGCTACAGTAAAAGTGTTATGCGGGTTAGCATCTGTGCATCCTAATTTAGTTGCTAGATTTAATGAAGGGTTGGAAGCATTGATTGGAGATTCAAATCGCCTGATTGGGACACTTTCAATCATGACATTGCTGAAAACAGGAACGGAAAGCTCTATGGACCGATTACTAAAGAGTATCTCGAAGTTTCTGTACCATATCGCAGAAGAGTACAAAATAATGGTTGTGACCAGTCTTGAAAAGCTTTGTGTGAATTACCCTACCAAGTTCCGCATAGTAGTTGGTTTCATGTCAAAGTTCCTGAGAGAAGAGGGCGGGTTCGCATTCAAAAAATCTATTGTCACAAGTATCATTTCCTTGATGGACCAAATTCCTGAGACAAAAGATGTAGCTCTACTTTACTTGTGCGAATTCATCGAAGATTGCGAATTTGTGGCTCTATCTACACAGATAATTCATCTGATAGGAGATTATGGACCGAAGACTTCAAGCCCAGCCAGATATGTGAGATTTATATACAATCGGTGCATCTTGGAGAATGCGATGATTCGTGCAGCTGCTGTCTCAGCTCTCACTAAGTTTGCAGTGTTATATCCTCGCCTCCGTGCTTCCATATTACCCTTGCTCAAGTCATGTCTATTGGACGAGAATGACGAGACTCGAGATCGTGTCATATTAGCCATAACTATGCTGGAAGATTCTATGGAACAACGAAGTCTAAATTTTTATTGCAACGACGATTGCAATGAAAATGACGCAAAAAAGCAAGAAGAGATTGAATCTGGAGAGTCGTCTGAGCAAGACATTGCAGTAATTGCTCTAGCAACAAAGCTTCCAATGTCTTTTGAGAACTTGTCTCAACGGCTGCACGCCTACAAATCAATTCCTGGAGCTATGGAGTCTTCCGAGCTACTATCTTACAGCACGCTACCCATTATTGAAGAGTCATTAACGCTAGATATACAAATGGTGAACAGCGATATCCCAAAAGACTTCTCAGGAAATAACAACCCATCGTTACAACTGGCGGGGGAAATTGGAACAAATCTGGATCCATCATCAGCTATTTACACCGTTCCAGAACTAGCTCCCTTTGGTCGAGTTTTCAGATCTTGTACGCCGCTGCCACTCACCGAACCCGAGAGTGAATACGTTGTGACATGTGTGAAACATATTCTAGATCATCACATCATTCTTCAATTCATAGTTCAGAACACAATTGAAGTCCATCGATTACAAAACGTCTCTGTGTCAATCCATACTGATTCTGTAATCTTTGAAGTAGTGGGAGAGATACCGACACCCTCTATTCGCTACGGAACCAGTGCAAATTGCTTCACAGTGTTGGAAAAGAAAGGTCACGACAATGCCCAATTTTCTTCCTGCGCATTCAGCTCAGAGCTCACTTTTTCCATTATTTCAGTCGATCCTGATACAGGCGAGGATGAGAGTGACGATGCTTACGATGAAGAGTATCATCTCGAAGACTTCGAAATATTTATTGCGGATTTTGTTGCAAAAAGTGCCGTTCCTGATTTTCGTAGAGCATGGGAGGATATTGGCAATGCTAATGAGATACTGCAGAAATTTGGTCTATCTGAGAAGACAGTTGCAAATGCTGGAAATTCAGTAATTGAATGCATGGGCATGTACACTTGTGACGGGACTGGACAGATCAAACCTGTCACAAAGCAGCACATGTTTCATCTCAGTGGAATATTTTTGGGCGGTGTGAAGATATTGGCCAGATGTCAGATTAGTACGAGTAAAGATGGATCAATTGTATTGAAGATAGCTATTCGAAGCGGGAGAGGAGACATTTCAAAACTAATGTTGGAAAGCATTTGTTAGTTTTAGAAGAATTTTTGAATAGTTGCCAACTGGAGTTGTGGACGAAAAGAAATAAAAGATGTCCAATCTACCACTGCAGTTCCAAGTACATGTATGCAACGACGCGATCTTATAGAAATTGCTGAACTAATGGTATTTCTTTAAACTGTTTCTTACATGTTTTCCAACAATGGCTGTGTACGCATGCCTTCATCTATTCCCAACAAAGAATACCTGTTACGGATCAATACACGTAATCTAAGACATAGGAACAGCACTACTGTACAAAACTGTAGATAAGTGACGGCAAAAGCTCCTCCAAAATTTTCAAGATAAAGTTCAAAATAGAAAAATAAAGTAGCACTTGAGTATTGGTATTAAATTATGTGAAGGACGGTGGTGGTAGACATGAAAGATCGTCTTTTCATCTCATGTAAATTCTGGATGTAGATCAGTACATTACAATACGAAAACTCACTCCAGTTTTCGTTTAGAATACAAAAAATTAAAGTTCTCATTTAAAAAAAACAATAAATATGTTCAAGGCTAAAGGTCTGGGGTCTGGGTGCGTGCTGGGTGTCAACCTTGCTTTCACATAACAGAAGGACTGCACTCAGTCCTCAGGTCCCATTCGTGAAGACAAAAATCCATTCCATTGTGAGCACAAACCATGATCCTACCAAAATCTGCACAAATATGTCTGGTTGTCTTGCAGAAGATTCCAGCCATTTTATCTGTTGCCGGATCTACCATGATCATTTCATCATTCTTAAGGTCAAACAAAAACCGCCGAAATACCCAGCAACGAATAGTAGCCGCAATGAGTTGTATTGATCTGTGTGCCTCTTTCACTTGGCTTACAACAAACCTTTGGATACCAAGATCCTATCCAGATTTCCCTTTGACTGTCGGAAATGACCTTACGTGCAACATACAGGGCTTCATTCTACAGGCAAATACCAGTAGTATTTTATACAATGGATGTCTGTCAATATACTATCTACTTGTAATCAAATTCAATTGGAAAGGCCGGAAGGTGGAAAAGATAGAAATTTTGTTCCATGTCGTTTGTGTATCATTTGGCATCATTAGTGCCTCGGTAGCAACTTCCCTCAACCTCATGAATCCGGCCAACTGGAATTGCTGGATCTCGCCTGATTTTGCAACGATTCCTGACCCCAATAGAAAACTAGCCAAAATTTTGCAGTGGACAATATTTTACATTCCACTGTGGATATCTATTGCCCTTAGTGCTGGCTGCATGATTATGATTTATTTATATGTGAGAAACACAGAGATTAGATCCATGCGTTATCAAAGCACCAGAAGCGGACCCAGTGGTAATGGTAGCTACCGGCTCAAACGGACCAGAGAGGTTGCTTTACAGGGTAAGCTCTTTGTAGGTGCCTTTGTCTTGACATGGCTTTTCCCCTCAGCGGCCAGATTCATTCAACTTATTGGCAAGAAGGCACCTAATTGGCTCATTGTCTGTGCTGGAACATTTGTACCCAGTCAAGGATTCTTTAACGCTATTGTACATTTTCGTCTTCAATTTGAGAAACAGATTATTGATGATCCCAGTAAAACGAAATGTCGAATTATTCTCGATATAATTCAAGCAAATATGTTCCCCTTTTGCAAAAGTGATGGTTTGCCGCTACAAGACAACAGACATAATTCTGAGCCTTGTCTTGACAGTGATGAGAATGCACTGAGGGACGTTTCAAAATTAACAGATGTCTCTGACGGCAGGGGATCCAAGGATCATTTTAAAAGTCTTACCTGGGGGGGAAAAAGAAAGGCATCGGCATCATTGAGACAAGAGGAACATGAAAATAAGCCATCTCTGAACAATCCGACACACTGCGGTGATCGTGTGCCGCCCGAGGGCAATGCGGAACTGTGTTTAGGCCTTCGACAAGAATCAATGGAGAATACTACACTGCCGCCGAAAACTTGGAATGACACGATGATAAAGGAAGTGCCTCTAAAGTGCTTCAGAAGGATGTCAAATAATCATCTCTCATGGCGTAGAAGTAGAAAAGAAGAATCAGATTTAACCAGTGATCTGGGTGCACACGATTGGAGATCTCTGAAAGCAAGGGGAGTGAATGTAATCAAAGCACCGCCAACAAAATACCATAGCAGCGATGAGACCAAAGCGTTGAAGGTATCTGGTGTGAATGTAGTGAAAGAAACAGAATCATTTGAAGCTGATACCAAATCTGTACTTTCTACCAGGGATGAGTTTGATAACACGAAGACCACTTCAAGTTCCTTACGAACACTAGACACAGGCCAGATAGGGTCAATGATGGTGGACACGGAATCATAACATTGATATTGTGTTTAATCACAGAGAGCTCGTCCTGCTCTTCCGATAGCGAAATTATGCTAAATGACGAAGAAATGCTGACTGTTGAAAAGTACAAGATAGCAACACCAATAAACACTCAATTTGCGTTTCATTGTAGAATGTTCTGCATCATCATCGTTGAATTGAAATGTTCATTTAAACATCTTCAGGGCCCGAACCCTATGTGATAAAAATAAAGCCACTGCGCCTATACGTAATACATGTTACATGGTTTTGATTAATTATGAGTTGTTCCAAAAAGGTTATCACTTCCTTTCTTTCCAATTGGTTGGTAGGATCTTCCTTTCTAGTTGTAGGCACTATGCACTTTTGCTTTCCAATTTGTTCCACGATCCGCCATAATCATCATCAATGGTACACATCATATTTCGACAATAACTTTTCCCTCGCCGTGCAAACTTCTTTGGTAGCCGATTGGCCAAGAAAGAGACGAGTCGGGGTGAAAAGGGCAGGGCAAAAAATAAGGCTGGAACGAAGGGAATTCGCAGGGTCCAACCAAACCAAAAGAGCAGGATATCCATATTTGCACTGGCCGCAAGTTTCGTGCCGTACCCACGAGCAAATAGTTTATCTATGTGTGGCGAGACTCTACCAATTCGATTATGCTTGAGAAGGAGAGGAACATGAGGTCGCAACAGTACCAAGTGGGGACCAACCACATCTAGCTT
>Ga0306864_1001125_pt1 | contig 11266 bp, 11 predicted proteins | sample AntRauTorckE5430_FD_190448 | JGI IMG/M metagenome (GOLD analysis project Ga0306864, IMG submission 190448) | Saline lake microbial communities from Rauer Islands, Antarctica - Metagenome Torckler E5 #430 (v2) (version 2) | ecosystem: Environmental > Aquatic > Non-marine Saline and Alkaline >...
AGGCCACTTTTCCTGACTGGTTATTCACCATCGTCAGCGTCGTACTGCTGGCGGCAGCCATGTCTACGCTTGACGGCTTACTGGTAGGAATCTCGACCATTACCGCCAACGACCTGGTGCTGAACCTGCTCCGCCGGAAAGGCAAGGGAGACGAGGAAAAACAAATGGTACTGGCGATGCGCATCAGCCAGCTGGTGTTGGTTTTGGTTGCCGTGGCCGCGTTTTTTGTTGCGCTTCATCCGCCACCGCTGCTGGGCATTTTCGGCCAGGTGGGGGTCTACGGGCTGGTGCTTGCGGCGGTGCCTCCTTTGCTTGCCGGCGTCTTGTTTACCAACGTTCACAAAAGCTTGGTTTGGTTTTTTTCCGCCCTGGCCCTGCTTATTCACTTCTCTCTTTATCGCTACGGAACCGGATGGTTTCCTGACACGACACTAGCCTTTGCTAATCCCGGCGTGACGGCGACCATTGCCATGTTGGTAACGGCCGTCCCCTCCACATTAATTTCCTGGGCCCTGCGCAACCGGCTGGCATATCAAAAGAACTAAAACAGCTATCTATGCGAAACGCGAAAATCAGTGCGTGTGGCGCTTATGCCCCCGCACGGGTCATTCCTAACGCTTATTTCAACGAACTACTCGGTGAAGACGTAGACACCTGGCTACGGACCAACGTAGAAATATTTGAACGTCGCTGGTCTGCACCCGACGAAAGTAGCGCCGACCTGGCGGAACACGCCGCCCGTATGGCTCTCGAACGGGCCGGTCTGCGGGCCGACCAGCTAGACCTCATCATCGTCGCTACCGATACACCAGAATTTATATCCCCTTCCACTGCTTCCGTTATTCAGGATCGCCTCGGGGCCACCAACGCCGGCACCTTTGACGTTAATACGGCCTGTGCTGGCTTCGTCACCGCCCTGGACATCGGTGCCAAGTACATCAGCAGCGATGATGCCTACGATCGTGTGCTCATCATCGGCACCTACGCCATGAGCAAATACCTCAATATGAAGGATAAAAAGACCGTCACCCTGTTTGCCGACGGGGCCGGGGCGATGGTGTTGGAATGCACCGAAAAAGAAGGGGAGGGCTTCCTGGCCAGCGAACTTCGCTCTAAAGGAGAATACAACGAATGGATGGGCATTTACGGTGGCGGTACCCGCTATCCGGTAACTCCCGAAAGCATCGCCGACCACCAGCACCAGCTTCAGTTCGTGCACAAATTCCCCAGAGAACTCAACCCCATTACCTGGAGCGATATGGCCAGGAAGCTCTCGGAACGGACGGGCGTGACCCCCACCGAGGTCGACCACTATTTCATTACCCAGATCAACGTCAACGCCATCCGGGAAACCCTCAATCTTCTGGAAGTAGATCAGTCTAAGGCACATACCATTATGCACCACTACGGCTATACGGGCTCCGCCTGCATCCCGATGGCTTTTAATGATGCCTGGGAGAAAGGGCTGGTCAAATCGGGTGAATTAGTGTACTTTATTGGCTCGGGAGGTGGATTGGCCTTCGCCAGTGCGGCTTTCCGGATGTAAAAATCAGCCTTATGCTTGTTACGGATTGGGCCGCCCGCTGGGCGATGTATTCGCCAGCGTCCATTGCCTTTACGGATGGGGATACCGGTGAAGCGATTACCTACGGTGATTTGAACCGGACTGGTGCGCAACTTGCCGCTCATCTACGATCAGTCGTCGGTTTGCGGCATGGGGATCGTATCGCCATGCTGGCCGAAAATAACCTGGCTTACCCGCTCCTCTTCGTAGCTGCCCAGAAAGCTGGCTTCGTCCTCGTCCCGGTTAATTACCGGCTTAGCGCACACGAGCTGGCTTATATCCTGACGGATGCAGCACCAGCTCTTTTGATCGCAGAAGCCCAATTTGCCGAGTTGGCAAATGCCGCCTGTACTCAAGCCGATCTTACGCCTCCTCACTGGTTATTGGAGGAGGTATTCGCCCGGGCAATTGAGGCAACGGAATCAAGTCTGCCATGGCCAGCTGTTACCGAAACAGACCCCATCTTCATCCTTTACACTTCCGGCACAACAGGTTTTCCGAAAGGAGCTTTGTACACCCATCAGATGTTGTTCTGGAACAGCGTAAACACGGCGCTGTCTTTGGTCATTAATACGGAGAGCCGCACCCTCAACGTGATGCCACCTTTCCATACTGGTGGCTGGAATGTACTGCTTACCCCACTACTTCACCGGGGAGGACACTCTATTTTGCTAAGGAAATTTACCGCCCACCGGGTGTTGGAATTACTGGAAAGCAGCCAGTCCACTATTTTCATGGCGGTACCGACCATGCTGCGGATGCTGGCGGGTGACCCTGCTTTTACTACGGCAGACCTCTCCAGCCTACGATACATCATCGTTGGCGGAGAGCCTTTACCCTTACCGGTAATCAAGCAGTGGCACCGGCGGGGAATTCCAATCCGCCAAGGATTTGGGATGACGGAGGTCGGGCCAAACCTCTTTTCACTCCACCAGGACGATGCCACCCGAAAAATCGGGTCTATCGGTCGACCAAATTTCTATGTGGAAACCAGAATAATTGATGAGGCCGGAATAGATTGCCCAGCCGATACCCCCGGAGAGTTGCTGCTGCGCGGTCCGATGGTTACGCCGGGCTACTGGCAGAATGATGCGGCCACCGAGGCCGCTTTTCAGGACGGATGGTTCAGAACGGGGGATGTTGTGCAACGGGATGACGAGGGATATTTCTACGTCGTGGGTCGCCTGAAGGAAATGTACATCTCCGGCGGAGAAAATGTCTACCCCGCAGAGGTAGAACGGTGGCTGGAGAAACATCCCGAAATCGTGGACGTAGCCGTTGTCGGCGTCCCCGATGAAAAATGGGGAGAGGTTGGAAGCGCCTTCATCGTCTCTCAACCTGGTCTCACACCCACAACGGAATCACTAAGTGACTTTTGTCGGCAAGGGCTGGCCCGTTACAAAGTCCCGAAGTACTTTATTCTGGTCCCCGAACTACCCAAAAATGCAACGGGTAAAATTGATCGCCGGGCTTTGGTGCCGTCGCAATACTAATCAACTTCGTCGTCAGTCTTATAGGATGTAACGGTGTTTTGATGCAGACAATGCGAATCATGGGCTAAAACTGGCGAACTGGACGCCGCAGCGTTATGATCAACAAAATTACTTTGCGGCGGGCTTAGGACCTCCGAGCGTCCGTTCTTGGCTCGTTTAGCCCATGATTCGCAGAGACAACTTAGCACCGTAATTTTGAAAACCTAGTGTTTGCCAGAGTGAAATGAGAGGTTTCGTACTTCAAAATACTGTCACACCCGTCTTATAGGCTATCATTTTACGGCACCGCCACCCCAGAAAGTGCAAGATATCATCGAGAACATTCGTATTCCCAGCGGGGGGGAGAGGCGACGAGGCATTGTGCTTTGAAAAGGTGGAGTACCCCCGGTCTACGGTGTACACACATCTTTTCAAGCAGCCAGAAACATCCTGATGTATAATTTTAATTAACTGGTTGATAGACTGTTAGAGCTTTAGACTGTTAGCAGATATCGCTTTTCGTGATGGACTTTGACACTAATGGACTAAAATTATAGCAGCCTATATAAGTTGTGAATTAGTAGAATAGAACACCTTTAACCTCCGCTTGTAAACTTGTGTGTACACCATGTAGCGGGAGTGCCTCCACTTTTCAATTCATAAAGCGTATAATTACGGAGACTAAAAAATACCGATCATGAGTAACTACCACATCAAACACCTCGAAGAATACTGGCAGGTGTACCGCAAATCAGTCCGTAACCCGGAAAGCTTCTGGGAAGAGATTGCCGAAGAGCATTTCCTCTGGCGCAAACGCTGGGATGAAGTCCTGAGCTGGGATTTCAGCAAGCCCGAGGTCAAATGGTTCGCCGGCGCGAAACTCAACATCACCGAAAACTGCCTTGATCGCCACCTGGCGACCAGGGGCGATAAAACGGCTATCCTCTTCGAGCCCAACAGCCCCGACGAGCCGGCTCAGCACATCACCTACCGGGAGCTGCACGAACGCGTCTGCCGCTTCGCCAACGTCCTGGCCGACCAGGGCGTAGGTAAAGGGGACCGCGTCTGCGTCTACCTGCCGATGATCCCCGAGCTGGCCATTTCCCTGCTGGCCTGTGCCCGCCTGGGAGCTATTCACTCCGTCGTCTTTGCCGGCTTTAGTGCCACCGCCTTGTCTACCCGCATCAACGACTGCGATTGTAAACTAGTGATCTGCTCCGACGGCTCGTTCCGGGGCAATAAAACGATTGACCTGAAGGCCATCGTCGACGAAGCACTGGCGCAGTGCCCCGGCGTGGCAACCTCCCTGGTCGTCAAGCGCACCGAGGGGAAAGTAAGCATGAAAGGTGGCCGCGACAAATGGCTCCAACCCCTGCTCGACGCTGCCGACACCAACCGCGCCGCCACCATCGTCGACGCCGAAGACCCGCTGTTCATCCTCTACACCTCCGGCTCCACGGGCAAGCCCAAGGGAATGGTCCACACCACCGGCGGCTACATGGTATACACCGCTTACACCTTCAAAAACGCCTTCCAGTATCGTGAAGCCGACGTGTACTGGTGTACGGCCGACATCGGCTGGATCACCGGTCACAGCTACATCGTGTACGGCCCGTTGGCCAACGGTGCGACGACCGTCATGTTCGAGGGCGTCCCGTCTTACCCGGATTACGGCCGCTTCTGGGAGATCATCGAGAAGCACAAAGTCACCCAGTTCTACACCGCACCGACGGCCATCCGCGCCCTGGCCAAGGAAAATCTTTCCTTTGTGGAAAGTCATAATCTGAGCAGTCTCAAAGTCCTCGGCAGCGTCGGTGAACCGATCAATGAGGAGGCCTGGCACTGGTACAACGACCATGTGGGGAAGAAAAACAGCCCCATCATCGACACCTGGTGGCAGACCGAAACGGGCGGCATCATGATCAGCCCGATCCCGTACTCCACGCCAACCATCCCGACCTTCGCCACCCTGCCCATGCCGGGTATTCAACCGGTGTTGATGGACAAAAACGGCAAAGAGATAGAGGGCAACAACGTGGAAGGCCGACTAGCCATCAAATTTCCCTGGCCATCAATTGCCCGGACGATCTACGGCAACCACGAGCGCTACCGCGATACTTATTTCACCGCTTACCCTGGCATGTACTTCACCGGTGATGGTGCCCTGCGCAATACCGTTGGCTACTACCGCATTACTGGCCGGGTAGACGACGTCATCATCGTCAGTGGCCACAACCTCGGAACCGCCCCCATTGAAGACGCCATCAACGAGCACCCGGCCGTAGCGGAAAGCGCCATCGTTGGCTTCCCGCACGAGATCAAAGGCCACGCCCTGTACGGTTACATCACCCTCAAGGAAACCGGCGAAACCCGCAATCACGACAACCTGCGTAAGGAAATCAACCAGCTGATCACCGACCGGATCGGCCCCATCGCCAAGCTTCAGAAGATGCAGTTTACCGAAGGCCTGCCCAAAACTCGTAGCGGTAAAATCATGCGGCGGATTCTGCGCAAGATCGCGTGTAAGGACGCCTCCAACCTGGGCGACATCAGCACCCTGCTTAACCCCGAGGTGGTCCAAAGCATTATTGACGAGTCGTTGGCGTAGGAGGCTACCGGGCCGTGGCAAGATCGCGCTACGCCGTCTCCATGAGCAGGGAAGGAAACATTTTAGTCAGAAGTCTGACAGTCAGGAGTCTTCAGTAAGGGTCAAGGTACACCTTGCCGCTAAAGACTTCAGACTGTCAGACTTCAGACTAAAATGATCCGCATAGTCTACCATCAGCTTATTCACTATGCGAGGGAGTAATAGAAGCTATACTATAGTCGGTCATACGAGGTGATTTTGCGCTCGCGGAGCGAGCGCGGCCCTTCACAAGCGAGGCCAGTAGGGGCGATCCCTTGCGGTCGCCCGTACTGGTCCGCATTTTTTCACCTCTTATGCCCGACAGGAGTATAGCCCTACGTTTGTGTAGTGGTGTGGACTTCAGACTGTCAGACTTCAGACTAAAATGATCCGCATAGTCTACCATCAGCTTATTCACTATGCGAGGGAGTAATAGCAGCTATCTTACGATTGCCCCGCCAAAGGGTTATCTTGGGCGTGCATCTGACGGTTCAAATGTAACGAGCGGCCTCTCCCGGTTGCCCACTGCTATACCGCACCGGGCACCATTTTCAACGACAATCCCCCTCCCATGGCCAACAAGATTTATCAGGAAAAACAACGCTTTCACGACTGGTTCATCATCGTGCTGCTTGCCCTGGCGATCATCGCCCTGCTTTACGGGGCGGCCTCCTATTTTTGGAGTCCGCAAGGAACCCTGCTGTACAGTGTGGTGAGTCTCGTTTTGGCGGCTGGCCTGGTTTACGCCATCTACTGGCTGACGAGTTTGCGCTCGAAGCTGACCATCACCGACGAAACGATCAAGTTCAAGATCAAAGGGCCTACGGCGGCCAGCAAAAAAATCGCATGGGAAGACATTGAGTCCTGCACCATCGTCAAGTCGCCCATTCTGGCGAAGTGGGACCGCCCCAAGGTGACGCTCACCGATGAGAAATTCTACTCCCTCAGCGGCCGCAACGGGCTGATGATCAAGACCAAAGGCGGTGACCACTACTTCATTGGCTGCGAAAATATCGGAGAGCTGCAAACGGCCCTGAACGGCGAAAAGGCCATCTGGGAGGTCGTGATCGGTAGATAAAACAAGCTGCTGCCCGGTCTTCACCTCATAAAAATCACTCCTCCATGCATAGTACCTCTTTGAACAGCCTGATAATGGTGTTGCTTGCGGCCACTGTTTTTGCCTGCGACGCTTCGCCAGCCGTCCGGCAGGTAACCTCCATCCCCAAGGAGGACTGGGCCAAGCGACAAGCGCGCATCAGTTCCCCCGACTCTTTGCTGTCGGGCAGCACTTACTTATCCAGTTACTCCGAAATTTACACCAAGTCGGAAAACCACACCTTTAGCCTCACCGGCACCATCAGCCTGAGAAACGTCAACCTCAACGACACCATTTACATTGACGAGGCAAACTATCATAAAACCAGCGGCCTGCAAGTACGCACGTATTTTGATGCGCCGATCTTCCTGGCGCCGATGGAAACGGTTGAGATCATCATCACGGATGACGATATCGAGGGCGGCACGGGAGACAATTTCGTCTTCCATTGGCGAAAACCTCCCGGCACCAACGATCCTTTTTTCGAGGGCGTCTTCATTTCCGTCTACGGGCAACAGGGCATTTCCTTTGCAACGAGCGGAATTCGCATTAAGTGAAAAAGCGTTTGGGCGCGGTGCGCAGGTGCAAGGATATGTTGAAGGCAACGACAAACGGCACGGCGAGGCCAAACCTGACGGTCATGTGTTGCTATGCCTGAGGCTCGCTAAAACGAGCTTCGGGTTATTTTATGAAACCCGGTTTAACGTGAGGTTCGGACTACTGGCGTCATTAAGTGACTGATAATTAGTTCCTTGCGTTTGTCAATTTTGCCACCTGTTAGTTCGTTAGCGTTGGGACGCTTAGTACTCCCTATTATACCTCCCCCTCGGTTTTCCCATATGATTTTCATGATGGCGTTTGAAATTTGGTGATCAACAATGTTCGTATTTCTTCATCAAATACTCCATCATTAAGTTCATCGATGAAGCCATTCACCGCGTCGATGAGCTCTTGTTTCATAGCGTAATATTTGCCCGCAAGTGCTTCCTTCTTCATAAATTTCCACAGGCGTTCAATCAAATTCGAATTCGGTGAGTAAGGAGGCAGAAAACCCAGATTTACCTCATGCTTTTGGCGCAGCTTACCACCAAATCGCAGCGTTGATAACTGGCGTTGTCCATGACCAGGTAAAATTGCTGGTGGGGGTGCTCTTCGCGTAAAAATTCAATAAGTTCACATACCGTTATGGAATTGATGTACTTTTCCCCTGTAATCGAATAAAGTGAGTGAGCTGTCATAGAATTGGGTTGACGGGGATTTAACCGTTTCCGACTGTTGTTTGACAATTGTTATGGCCTTCCGGCCTGAAGTAGATGCTTCGGTTCCACGTCCGGCTATGCGTTAACATCATCGGTAAGATTGAAGGAGCGGAAAAGGTATTCTTCCGGGCAGCGTAGGTCGATGCTGCCATGAGGACGGTAGTTGTTATAATTAGGAATGACGTGACCATCAGCCGTTGCCTCGGTATTGGGGGGCATCTGGGCCTTTTTAAGCGATTTGGTAGTGGGTTATGTCTATTTTGCCCCATCCGCCCGAGAATCCGTAGGCTGGTTCTGCTGCCTTCGTCTTCTACGGCCAGCTCCATGCTTTCGAGGGCGAGGGTGAGGGATACGTATGCCCCTGCCGATTGTAAGCCTTGCAAATGAATGCACTATCCCCGGGATCACCCGCCCGCCAAATGTTAAAGTTTTGATCCGGGGTCATCTGCCTATTGTAGCATCGGAAGATTAAGCTACCTTCATTATGGGGCTACGGCACCATCTGGGTCGACCTGTAACCGAACCCATCATGGCATCTCACGACTGAGCGCCGTCAGATTTTCACCTGTTTACTGTCTTATTCATGAAATTCCTTTTTTCTTCTCTTCTCTTCTCTTCTCCTAACTATGTTGGGGTGTGAGCAAGAAAGCCTCCTGCCGGAACAAGCTCTGGCTGACGTTCAGTCGGATGATTTCACTTGGTCCGCACCGATTCCAGAATCCGTTACGCTTACCGATATACGCGCCACGGTCATCAACGGCGTGCTGTCTTTCGCTACTGCGGAAGACTTTCGCGTAGCGCAACATGCCGTGGCTAAAGCTACCGATGCCGAATATTCGGCCTGGGCTGATGCTACCAGCGGTTTTTTTCCCCAATTCCTGCGTTATCGCGCGCTCGTGGAGACGATGGAAAATCGTCAAACACCGTTTTCCGAGGAGGATTTGACCAAGTCTGATAAACAGTTTATACGCATCGACGCAGAAGGCCGACCCACCCTACGCTATCCATCCCTGATGTACGCCCGTTTGTTAAACTACGAGGGGAAAGTATTGATCAACGGTGACCTGAACCTCTTCACCGAAGCCTACCACATGATGATTGATGAGGCCGACCCCGAGAAACTAGCCATCGGGTTAGCTACCCTCACCTCTGACTATTCCGCTGGCATTATCGTAGAACCTTTTCAGGGGATGGATGAAGACCCGGAACTGGAAGACCAGAAAGTACATCAAGCAAACTTTAACTGTCCTGTTATCAGAAACTCCGCTGGTGGTTTTTTTGCAGACAGGACGGACAAGCAAACCCTTTCGGGGAGTAGGCAGGAACTGCGCAGCACGTGGCTGATGCAAGTGACAACGCTGACCTCGAATAACAACACCGGAGAACTTACCATCCTCTACGAAACGTTCATCAACTTCGAAAACTGGCGCCGGCAGGGCCTCACCTGGAAGCGCACTCAGCCCAATACGTTGGGTTCTTACTTTCGCGATTCTGGTGATGTCTTTGAGGTAGACGTGATCTTCTTGGATCGCATCCAACAAGTCTTCGTTCCGGGTACAGGAAACATCACGGTTGCCAGCACGATCAACGCTACGGTGTCGCGCCACGCAGCAATCAACGGTGCTGTTGACATTTTGACTGGAGGAGAAAGGATCAACGGTTCCAACGGTGGCACCTACGTGTTCGACAACGAGATGCTCACGGGATTTTTTACCCCCGGAACCGGTGCACAGTGGAGTATGATTTACAGCCTAAACGACGGCACCGCATCGGTACGTTGGACGGATCGCGGTAATCAAGTAACGAGTGATCCGATGTCTACTGAGTTTAACTGTCAGTAGCAATTACTTACCATACCAGAACGGTAGCGGGCCAAACAGCTCTATCTGGCCCGCTACCGTTTTTCTTACCCCCTCAACCCTTAAATATATGAAAGACTTGCACTGGAACGCTTTGTTCAAAGTATTCATTATCTCCTTCTTGGCTATTCCAATGTTTTACTCCTGCGTGGACCGCGAATTCGATTTTCAACTGACGGAAACAATAACTGGTAAGAAAATGATGGTGTTGGCGACTTTGGATAACAATTTACCCCTTGTCGTTTTGTTGTCGAACGTGCTAGTCGCAAATGGCCAGCTCATTGATTACGCGGTTGCGGATGCTATGGTTATATTGTACGAAAACGATATAGCGATAGATACCTTAGAGCGTCTCGTACTACGTAACAATAATAGCCCTTTATACGCTGGGATTTATTTCTCCCAAAATTCCTTCTCCTTGGCTGAAGGTGCGGATTACCACATAAGTGCAACCGCCCTGGGGTACGATGGGGTGGAATCCGAAAAGGTCCGATTTCAGAAAATATTCGGGCCAAATTTCGATGCTCATCATTTATTTCTCGATACGGTTTCCTTCGCTAGGGATTCCGCAGAAGTACATACAGTTTTCGACTTTGAATTGGTTGCTTCCGCACAAGGAGAACTATTATTAGAACCTATTTTCAAGCAGAGAGAAAGGAATACTGACTTTGACTTTGGTACGGTACCCTTGTTGATATCCTTTAATTCAAACTCTGAGTATTTAATATTTGGAACGCCTCTTGGTATTAATTTGGGGCCGGGAACCTATAGAAAAGATGTATACCGAGGATTTACCTCTGTAAGGCAAATTAATCAATCATGCAAATCGGTTATCCACCGCACCGAACATTTCCTTAAATTCGCCAAGCCCTTTAAAGAACAGGAGCGCGAACTGATCGGTGGTTTGAGTGCTACGCCGGCCCGATTGCCCAACAACATGATTGGTGGTTACGGGTATTTTTCCGTGCGCGACCGCGTGATTGATTGTAATTACTGATGAAGAATTACTTGATCACTTTACTGGCGCTGCTGCTGATCCCGCTGGGCCTCAGCGGCCAGTCTTTAACGGGGCGGGTCGTAGATGCGCGTACCCGGGAGGCTTTGCCTTTTGCCACTGTAATCCTGCTCCCCAACCGGGCGAGCGGCTATACTAACGAACGCGGAGAATTCGCCCTGGCGGGAGGCTGGGCTGCGGAGCGCGACTCCTTGCTAATTACCTACGTAGGCTATGGTGGGCTGCGCTTGCGCGCACTGAGCTATCTGAACGGCGACTTCACCGAGATCGGGTTAGTGGCCAGCGTTGAATTGCCAACGGTGGAAGTAACCGTACCGATTGACTACGTCGGCAACAGCAGCAGCGTGCTGAGCCCGCGGATTTCGGAACTGGAAA
>Ga0306864_1001129_pt1 | contig 11254 bp, 10 predicted proteins | sample AntRauTorckE5430_FD_190448 | JGI IMG/M metagenome (GOLD analysis project Ga0306864, IMG submission 190448) | Saline lake microbial communities from Rauer Islands, Antarctica - Metagenome Torckler E5 #430 (v2) (version 2) | ecosystem: Environmental > Aquatic > Non-marine Saline and Alkaline >...
TGAGGCAGCGTCGACGAATGAATTGATGGAGAAGCTCCCACGCATGCGTTCCTTGGTGAACGAAATCCTACGAATCAAGGGACCTGTTGCCTTCCTTGGTCTTGAGAACGTTGAGCCACTTGAGATTGAAGGAACAATGATTCCTGCCAATAGCAATATTGTTCTTGCTATGCAATACATCTCTTGCCAGGAGTCAAAAGTCATCGGGAAAGGCACCCCACCTGGACCAAGATTTGCAAATCCACGTGACTTTTGCCCTCGAAGGTGGTTGATTGACTCTGACGGAAAGCCATACGATGGTGACGCATGTACGGTTTTAAGCCCTGCTTTCAAGACCGGTTTTAGAGCATTTGGCTCTGGTATGAGAGTGTGTCCTGGAAGACTATTGGCTGAAATTGAGATTCTGATTCTTCTTTCGGCGATCCTTTGCAAGTTTGAAATTTCATTGGAAGACGGACATCCTCCAATGGCTTTAATCACCAGTTTTACTGAGCAACCTGATATCGACATTCGCCTTGTACTGAAAGCAAGGAAGTAATGATGATTTAAACCGCATCGATTTCAACACATTGCACACTTGGTAAAAAACAGTAGAATCAATTTTATTAAGGAGTGATCAGCGGTGATTTCTGATCAGTTCACTCCATAAAGTTTACTATTGTATTGTAGTACTTGTGTAATTGGCAGTATCAACATCATAAAATAATTAAGAATGAGGCACAATCTAGTCCCATAATGATGCTTGGTGGGACTCAATACTTATTAGTTTCATCCCAACTTGTCGTGTGAGAGGTGAGAGATGAGGGAGTTCACAACAGTTCACACAACATATATCACATATCACGTCGCACAGTAGTAGTTCATAGATATACTGAAGACCTTCCATTACCCACTAATTACCAGCTTCAGTGACCAGTAGAAAGGACACCTTACATAATCGTCATGTCAGACTCTGAAAAAAACGAAGCAGATGCCGTAGGAATGATTGCTCCAATTCAGAGTCAAGATGTAAGAAGAATTGTAGCAGGACAAGTGATATCAGATCTTGCGAGTACGGTGAAAGAACTCGTTGACAATTCTCTCGACAGCGGAGCAAAGAGTATCAACAGTGAGTGCATTCATATTTGGAAGAACGTGTGTGTTGCTGTATCTTAGGGTGTGCGCAGATGACATCTCACTTCTAAATTCCTTGGTACAGTTCGTCTATTCAATCAAGGAGTTGATGTCATTGAGGTTTCTGATGATGGCTGTGGAGTTCCTGAGGAATCAAGACCAATGCTTGCAATGAAACACGCTACTAGCAAGATAAGAACGTTTGATGAGCTCTATGCGAACACGTATGAAGACGGACAGATGCAATTGAAACAATTGGGTTTTCGGGGAGAAGCACTATTTGCATTAGCTAATATTAGTCAGAATCTAGTCATTTCCACACGGACTGAGAATGATTCCATAGGAGAGAAAATGGAATTTAGAAGCGACGGATGTCTTGATTCGAAATCAAGAGCAGAAATTCCTAGAAAGGTAGGAACAACGGTAGCTATTGTGAAATTATTTGATGCCTTGCCGGTGAGAAGAGCTGATTTTATCAAGAGAATCAAGAGTCAGAGGGCAAAAATGTTGAGATTGTTACAGGCGTGTAAGTAAACATCCTGTATGGTTTCTTATCGAAATATTTTGTATTTGCATTAGACTCACTGCTGTCCTTATTTAGATGCTGTGCTTTGTGTAGGTGTCCGATTTAATTTGATTGATATAACAGGCCGGGTTGGTTCACCGAAGTGTAAAACAGAAGTGAAATTAAGCACAAGTCTAAATTCAAAATCAATCAAAGAGACAGTATCTCAAGTATTTGGATCCAAATTCTTGGCGGGTCTTTGCCCAGTAAGGATTGATTTGGGATCACTCATTATACCACCAAACGAGTCAGAAATTGAGAGTGTAAATAAAAACATGTGGAGAGTAGAGGGTCTCATATCAAAGGCGCCTGGGACAGAAAGTAAAGGTAAATCTGCAAGAGAAATTCAGTTCTATAGTATAAATGGAAGGCCTGTTGACCTGCCAAAAATCTCTAGAATAATCGCAGAAGCATGGCGACAATTTGAAACCGTGGGCGGAGATTCGTCGAAGAAAAGGCCAGCGTGTATTCTGGGCATCTACTTACCAAACTGCATGTTTGATGTGAATGTGGCTCCTGACAAGCGTGAAGTTTTTCTTTCTGAAGAAATCGCACTTTACGACACAATAAAGACGTCACTGGTGCAACTTTGGATGGGGCAAAGTGATGGTAAATTTGTAGCCAACGAAGCACAGGATGAATTGTCCGGGAAGAAACGGCCGATTCAAGCCATTGAAAGTAAAACACAATTTTCTCAGCAGTCACCTCTCCCAGTAGACCCGTTACTTGAATCAACACAAGGACCAATTCCATCAAGTGATAGGCACACAAAAAGAAACGCATTCACCAGAGCTAGTATTGGAGAAGCTACAACTGATTTTGTCTATCCTCATATTGCAAGTCTAAGAAGAGGTGAGGAGTTACATATCAGGGATGCTGATAATGAAACATCGTTAGAAGCTGCAACGCCCGAGAATGAAGAAACTAATATCATTTCATCTCCTGGACGTGATTCTCTTTCAATTTCAGACCAAAAGAAGTGGAATCAAACCAGGCTTCAATTTAGTCCTTCCGAATCTGGAAGTCTAAAGGAGAGTATTGGCATTCTAAGGTCATCAAAATACATAGGTTCTACACCTGATCAAGAAAGCAAAAGAGAAGATGGTATAAGGTCAAAATCAAAAGTCCATAGCAGCAGAAGCCTTGGTAGCTCTGTATCAGTAGACGAATCACCACTTCTCACCTCACACCAAAGGGTTTCCCCCGTAGAGGACATGTCAGATCTAGGCAATGTAAATAACATGACCCCCATAGAATCTCCATGCAATCAAAAGTCAATTTCAATAAATGACGCTGCGAATGCAAACGAAAGTGAACCCTGCAATTCGAATATTGAGCGGACATATTCAAATGCCAGCAGCGAATCAGATACTTCAAACAAGGACAAATCTGTGTCTAAGGAAACAAAGACACCAACGCCAAATGGGACAACCATCGTTATAGAAAATGTAGTTTGGTCAGAGTTTACCCAATCATCCGTCCTCGGACAGGCTCGCGCCGCAAGAGAACGGTCAGTGGATAGAAGATCAAGATTAGCAGATGCCAAGAAAATACGAAATTGCATTAGCAAACAAGGGGAATACCAAGAAGACGACGGAACTCTATCTCTGTCAAAGGATGACTTTGTCACAATGAACGTCATCGGTCAATTCAATCTAGGATTTATTCTCGCTGTAGGTCAAGATGGCCAGCTTTGGATTCTAGACCAGCACGCATGCGACGAGAAATACAATTTTGAAAAATTGTGTAAGGAGACCAAAATCCACGAGCAGAATCTCATTGCTCCCCTTCCACTTGAACTGTCGCCGTCCGAAGAGAATTGTGTGCTAGAGCATCTTGGTATCTTTGAGAAGAACGGATTCCGATTTAATCACGACCGTAAAAAACCGCCACGCCATCGTCTCTCGCTCACTGCCGTTCCACACAGTGGCTCAGGCGGTGATGGTCGCAAGGCGGTACAGTTTGGTCCTCGAGATGTGGGCGCTCTCTGTGCTCTTCTTGGCGCTGATGGGGCATGTAGCTCCAATGGTTACATAGCAGGATCCGGTTCGGGAGCTGACGGAGCTGGTAAGTCTGGGAATAATGCCGTGAGGCGTCATGCAGGTATGGGGACTGATACAATAAGGCTCCCGAAGGCAGTGGCCATGTTTGCGAGTAGAGCATGCCGAAGCAGTATCATGATTGGGGAGTCATTATCGCAAGGTAAAATGAATGAGGTCATTACGAAGCTGCAAAAGTTGGAACACCCATGGACATGTGCGCATGGTAGACCAACAGTTCGACACGTAAAAGACCTTTTGGAACAAATGTGCGAGGATGAAAATGGTATTTAAAATGCTTTTCATCATCATTTTAACATCAAACTATCTTCTAATTTGATATCATAAGCATTGCATAATGCTCAATGGAGAAGACGTATGGGTTATCAACTAATACCTTTAAACAGTACTTGAAACGCATATGGATTTTGCTGCATTTAAATTTAGTAGTTCGCAATTGTTGAAACAAACGAATTTGATAGGTTTGTTTGATGCTCTTGATGACTGAGAGTTCTAACTTTTTAAAACTCTGTCGTATGCTTCCTGTATGCTTGCTGTCTACCAGTAAATGACGAGGAAGACCAGTATAATGATCACCATCGACATTGCCAATATTATCAGAAAGTTCCTCTTGCCTCCGCTCTTCTTGATTAATTCCCTCGTTTTCTTTGTAACTATTTCAAGATTTGTTGTTGCTTTATCCAATTCGTTATCCATGTCATCCAACATGATATTCTGCTGATTCAATTCCTCGTGTATTCCAAGACTCAACGTTCCAAGCCTATTTGCGCTCTCTGTGAGCATATCTAATCCATCGTCTTGATGTTTCATCTGCAGCTGCTGCTGCCGAATTTGTTGCGAGATGAAGTCATCTCCCTGTTCGCTGTCAGAATCGTATCCAACCCGAGAGTAATTATGACGATTGTTGTTGAACATTTTCTCGGATGTTTTGTCTATTCGTGAGGTCATACAAGGAAAATCTCGTGCAGTTTCTGTTACCAACTTGACCCCTTTGGAAGAATCCGCTCAAGCTCAATTGAAAATATATTAAGTTGGAAAAGGACCGTACACGTAGTACTCCGATATTATGAAGTTGAGATTGTGATATTAAGAAGGTATCTGCTGTTCGAACTATCAACTGCTTTAAATAATAAGAGAGGATAGAGCTGGATAGAGGATAAAAGATTGATGCTTTTTGTCTCTTTACCCCCCCCCTGGGTAGATACAATCGAAGGGGGGGAAGTAAGTCAAGCTAACATTTCATAAAATACAACTCATAGAACGGTTGTAGAGGTTATTATCCTCACAAATTCCATCAAAGGTGGATATGTGGATATCAGCTTAGACCATTGATGATGTCTACTAGATACTAGATATATGATGTTTCTGCGGCAGAGAGAGAGCTTCGTCATGTGCGTAGGTAATATCACGAAATTTGGAGCTATATACAATATCTTTCGAAATCGAAGTTTGCAAATATATTTTCTACATTTCATTCAGCCATACTTTGATTGTCTTGTCATATGACGAAGTCACGACAGTATCCGTCTTGTTGCTGCTAAACATATCTCTGAGTTGGCCTTTGTGCGCCTTTAATATCTTGACAATCTTCGTGGAAGCAATATCCCATACGCACATGCTGTTGTCTTCCTGTGTGTTTCCATAAATATATGTTCCACTACTGCTCCATGCAACTCTTGGCTGACTAAAGCCATCATTCTTGTGACCATATAAATCCCGAATGATATTGCTAGTTCCGACTTCAATAATGATATTACGTGAATTATCTGTGGCTGCACATAGATATTTTCCGTTGGGGGATAGGGCCAAGTCCATGATTGCAAATGACACGTGGCTGTCAAATCCTCCAGTGACGGCTGAGAAGTGCCAATGGCAATAATGGAATGGTAAAGAAGGTGAGCTTAGGCACGGATAAATAATGTGGCCAATGCATTATAAAACGACAATGTGACAATTTGAACTTACATCCATTCACTGAGTGCTTGGTCATCTTGAAATTATTCTTGAGATCAAAGTAAGATAGATAGGATGTTTCTCGTTCGTAGAGGCACAAGATATCTCCTTCATTCACGAAACAGACTGTTTCAACAGCTCCAGCTAGATGAAGACTATTGACCATCTCAACTGATGCATTCTTGAAAAGGCCCTCAGCACCACCTTCCATATCATCATCATCATCATCATCATTGTCCACAAGAAGAGTAATTCTAGTAATTTGAACTGTTCCATCTGCTGAAGCACTCGCCAGTAGACCAGACTTGGGAGCGAACGTCAATGACTTGACATATTTTGTACACTTGATTTTATCTCCACTGACAATATTCAATGCCCAAGCCTTGACCTTCCCAAAGACCAGCTTATATCCAATCAAATGCACGGAACCATCCATACATCCTGCCGCTACGATATCTTGCTCCGTCGAGAAGGATATACAAATGACGGGAGCAGTGCAGTGCACTCTTGCGGCTCTTTGGACCGTGTTTATGGAAACGTCGTCTCCCGGAGCGAGAGCTGACCCCCATGACATGATGGATACATAACTATCGGCCCCGCCTGTTCCGATGAGGGCATCGGATCTATCCAATGCGCAACAGAGTGGATTTGATATTCCATGGGCGTTTGGAAGGGTGACAGCTGGATCAGTTGGATAAGTTCCATCACCAGAAGAAACAAAGTCATGCACCGGTGTTGTCTGATCATGGTCCATATCAGCATCAGCATCTCCAAGGGCAAGATTTGAGAAAGAGGGCAGAGCAGCGTCTTTGCGATACATGTCAACCTCGGCTTGTAGTTGGGCATTGGTGAGCCTGAGATCTTTGATCATTTCTATTTGTTCTTTTACTTTTGCTTTGATGAGTTTGTTTTCTTCCCGTGCAGAGATCAGTTGATCTGCTGCTCCGATGTCTCCCATTAGATCCATGATGCGGGATTATCCTGTTTATTATATGGTCCGTTCTCCTTCTGCTACTGTAGTATAATAAGAGACGCAAATTAATTTATTAATCAGTCAAATTAGTTGTAGTTTCAGTTTGTATTTTGTATTTTGTATCATACCATAGCGAGCGTTTTTCATGTGCAGAAATTGACAGATGACAGACGATGACGATGATGGAAAAGATTTGTGTTGTTCAATTTTAAAAGAATGAACAAGTTGAGAATGAATGCCAAAGTAGCTACTACAACATAACAACATACATACCTATAGAGGATACATGATACAGAAGTAGTGTACCATATCCCCATACAACACCATACATACATACACTTGAGGCACAAGGAAATTTTTTGACAGCATTAGACTTAACAATGTTTGTTCGTTTTCTTCTGACTTCCTTCTTGTCGCTCACTACTATCGCTTCATCAGCAGCCTTTCAGATGCACAGATCCTCCAAGAGGAGACATGAACCCACCAATATTAACATCAACATCAACACCAACACCAACACCAACACTCATATCAATAAGATAGCTTCGCCAGTACCTTCGAACCGAAATAAATCATCAGTTGTTCGCCAAGCATCCATCGATGCAGAAATACCTGGAATCAAACGCAAAAACCGATCCAATCTCGATCTAAATCTGCCATGGGGAAACAGACAAGCGTGGGCATTGAAAGATTGCGTGAATAAATATCTAGTTGAAATCCCACAATTAGAAAACGACAACGGCAACGGTGACTGCACCTATGTCATGTGGAGAGCCATGTCAAGAGAAAATATAGAACTTGCAGGCTACGATATTGAATTCCTTCGAACTAAATATGCACAAATGATGGAAGAAGAAGATGACGATGACGATGACGATGGAGGTGCCCCTACCCCAGCCAAAGCACCGGGTGCCCTACCGTTACTCGATAATTTTGAATTTGAATCCAATGGTGGGGTATCCGGAAACATTCAGGGATTGCGAGGGATTGCTGATGGGACTATTGCCCAAACCTCATCTCTAGCATATGTGCAACTCACAGTTCCAAGAGGATACGTGATGACCGAGGATGGGAGTTCTGCATATGAATTGGGAAGTCCGTTGTCGGAAGAGAATTTTTCGATCGATATTGCAAGGATGGATATTAATGTTAACGCTGATGATGTGAAGAGGAAGCTGAAGTCTGGTGCAGAGGAGACAGGGAAGGTTGCTTCTAATATTGCACTTAGTGTTGGTGATGAAGAAACAACAAAGATGCTTTTCAACCTCGGTGCTACTACTGCCATCTTGCTTGGAGGGGCTACTGCAATGAACATGCTAGCGCACCATTTGACAGTGAACGTGTTTTGGGTTTGAAGTGGTGTGCAATTGAAGGTGGGCAAATAGTAGAAAACAGCAGCACCCACCTCTAGTTAGTAATTGAATCAATGAACGAATTGTATAGATACGAAGCCTACGATTTTCAATTTCATTGAAGTAAGATCTTTCGCCTTGCTGAAAATCAAATCATGAATATATCATTTGAGCTCCCTCAAAATCTATAGTTTATACGTGGATACCGCGGAACTAGCTGCAAATACACTTCTTGGCCTGTGTGCATGCCGGATATCATTCTGAGCGTCTACGCTTTCCCTTATTATCCGTCCTCCTTCCCCAAATCGTTCTACTAATATCACGTTCCTGAGAGCTGAGAGCTGAGAGCTGAGAGCCAACAAGTAAGAATCACGCGTCACACATTCGATCGCTTTATATCATCTACACGTCCAAAACGTCCACTAATTCAGGAATTCCTTTATTATTACGGACTTGGCCAAACATACACTCTCTTTCGATTGTAGAATTTGCTTGCTATTGTTGTCGTTCCTCATCGCGTTCACAATTGCTAGTTCATGAACCTGCAGCAGCTCACCATACAAGCCTTATCTCTCAATTCTTCTTCGGTGTACGAGTAAGTTAGCGAGGCAACAAAGGTTCTTTACATGGGTCTTTCAAGGCAAAATGAGATTCTTCATGAGAAGCAAGCAGGTGCTAAATCTATTTCCAGATGCACCTACATCTACGACTCGAAGAGCTTTTCGTATTTGTTTTCTGCTAATGAGGGAAGCCTGAGCTAATGCAGTCTCGAGGTGATCCACAGTAGGTCCAAAAGGTAGAAAGAAGGAACACATCATCAATTCGTTGACACGTAGATGTTACACCCTATTCCTATGAATGTGACCAATCCGAAATAGAGCACATTGTATTGTAATATATATAAAAATTATAGTAGGCTTATAGATTATTTACTATTAAATTATTCTGAAGGAACTATCTATATCATTCCAATCCTTCGACTCAAGGAATTTGTCCGGAGACTCCCTAGAATTTGAACTCTGCGCTTTCGGTCCTAATCCACCCCAGAGTGGAAATCCACTTTCGATGGTATTCCAGTTCTTTTTCTTGAACAGAGGATCTTGAACTTCGTGTTCTGCTGATGATTTATTCATTCTGCCCTTGAACAGTAAATCGACTGTTCTCTCTCGTCTCTGCAGATATCCGTCCGGCCATTCTAGCTGTTTGGCATCGCGAAGAACTTGTCTTGTAAAGACTAGATCGTGATCCCTCATACCAAGGGACCTTCCGTTTTTTACCATGGGAGTTAAGATACTGAAGACAAAAAGTGTGTGAGAATAAGTTAGACAAGATGCAAACCAGTAAAACAAAGAAACGCCCTATAACTTACGCATCCACAATCCCTGTATCGGGAATAATTTGCCATTCGTTTCTCATTTCTTTGTACAGTTTATAGGCCGCTTTCGATGCTTCTTCAGTGCCAACCTTGAGTAGAGATGAAATCAGTATTGTGTACGTAACAACGTCAGGCAATATGTAGCTCGATCCCTTTTCTTTCTTTTTCAAATTAGCATTCAAGGCTTTAATTGCCATCCTAATTCGTCTACCTTCGCAAAATGCATTCAAAAGCGCATTAAAGGCAATTACATCGGGTTTACCAATGACACAGTACGCCGCGAGAGCACCTTCGAGATCTGAGGAATGCGCACATGCACGAATTAAGGTTGTAGCGACTCTCGCGTTGTCTGAAGCAACGAAACCATTCACATCCATTTTAGCAATCAGCGATTTGGCTTCTTCTACCCGAGATGGCTTGCAATTACCGAGCGCATCGACAAGGAGAGAGAGCGTAATTTCATTCGGATGTATTCTTTTGCTTAGCATTGTGTCAAATAATTCCAGCGCGTCATCAACTGCTTTGTTATAAACATCCTGAGCCTCCTGGCTTGGTTTGAGGTGGTTGCGACTGATATCCTTATCCTTATCGAGCATACCTGTGAAGAATGCATTGTATGTTACTACACTTGTTGTAATACCATCTGATTCGGTCATGAATGAGAGCATCTTCTTCGCTTGATCGATTTTGTTTGCTTTAGCAAGAGCCCCAATTATGGACGTATACGTGTATTCGTTTGGATTAACACCATGATGCTTCATTGCTTTGAATATCTCCATGGCCTTGGCCAGCCTTCCACTCTTGGCATATCCACCAACAAGCTCTGTATATGCCTCGACATTTGGATGCCATCTTGTCGACCGTCTTGTGTTTGAATCATATGATTTAGTTTCAACACCAACAGTATATTTTTTTAGAATTGACTCTGCCATGTCAAAGTTCTTGGTTGCAACAGCTACGCCCACGAGAGTGTTGGTAGTAACTGCATCCCACAATTCAGCTGCATCCATCTCCTTGGATAGAAGCAAGGCTTTATCCATGTCCTCATCCCTGACAAATCCCTTGAGCATAATATTGTATGTTCGTAAGTTTGCTGTGGGGAAAGCACTTCTTTGTTCCGCGCCATGAGGCGCAGCCTTTGTCAAAATCTTAAAAGTTGAGTATGCCTTGGAGACATCATCGCAATTAATATATGCATCAATCAGACTATTATACATGATGATGTCAGGGTCGATTTTATTCACTTTGGCCCTGATCAGGACAAGATCAACACTCTTAATATCACGCAGACGCCCATAGCCCTTGATCAAAATGGAATATACGACGGGAGAGAGCGGGGGTGCATGCTCAGTGCGCAATTGCAGCCCAACAACTCTCCGTGCCATCTTCATATCTCCAATGTTCACGAACCCATTCAGTACCATGCTAAAGTCTCGTTCATCCAAAGCAACTTTCCCATTATTGGTGTTGTCCCCACCATCCGATCTTTGTTGAATACCAACTCCAGTGCACAACCGTTGCAAGATACGAAACGCAGCATTTGCCTGCAAGCGACTATCCTTCTCAGTCACATCGTTATTTTTCCTCATGAGCACATTGAGCGATTTCAGTGCCTGCAGAGCGAGCGGCCGGGGTATCGGTCCAAGAGAAGAAACTTGCAGGTCCATCATTTGCAACCCAAACTCCACAGGATGCCACGATGATCGATGGGAAAATGTTCTAGTTGTGATTTGTCGAAAAGCGTCATGGACAAGTTTGATCTCGTCAGTGTTTGCATGGTCAGCGGTATTGAGCATGTGATTCATGAGTTGTCGTGTTTCTTGCCAATGAATCTTTGAATGAGAAGCCATTCGTTTTCTAATT
>Ga0306864_1001130_pt1 | contig 11241 bp, 12 predicted proteins | sample AntRauTorckE5430_FD_190448 | JGI IMG/M metagenome (GOLD analysis project Ga0306864, IMG submission 190448) | Saline lake microbial communities from Rauer Islands, Antarctica - Metagenome Torckler E5 #430 (v2) (version 2) | ecosystem: Environmental > Aquatic > Non-marine Saline and Alkaline >...
AATACCTGGAGGGAACGAAGAGGCTGCGATACAGTCACTGGGCCATTCTTGCCTTCTGCTATGTCAAAAAGAAAAGTTTGGTGAAGCTAATAGCCTCATTGCTTCAACAATTTTGCCACTTTGTGAGAAACATGGTTTGCACTATTTCCGGTGTTACTTTTTGCTAAAGCAAGCAATGATCTACTTGGCTTCTTCACCAGATAATCCTACAAATGCACTTCCTTCTTTGCTTGATTGTCTAGCTCTATCAGAAGAGCAATCAGTCGATCCTATTCACGCAGCAGCACTTAGCCTCCTTTCGAGGGTATTCTTGGAGATGGGCAACCTCGACAGAGCCAAAGCAACGATGAAAGCTGTTTTGCCAATACTGCTTAAACATGGACATATTTATTTCCAAGGACAAGCTTGGCTAACTCTTGCGAAATGTTCTCTCGCTGAAGCCAAGGGTTTTGGTAAAGATAATGATGAGTGCAAAGATCATACTCCATTGTTACTTCGTGCGCTCTCAGAACTTCAACGCGCAGCCATAGCGTTTGAAAATATTAAAGACACTTCACCTCTACGAGAAGTTTATTACTTGATTTCACAAGTATGCAACGCAATTCCCGAACATGACGATATCAGGGACAAAGCAGCACGAAGCTTCATTGGCTTGAACAAAGCAAGGGTTTCTTCGTTGAAACCGACGTGGCATGACGCCCTTTCTGACATTTTGAATTACCGACGAGAGAAAATAAACAAATAAACTAAAGGAACTATTTAGAGCACAGCATCTAAGCTACATAATATTCAAAATCGCAATATTTCGCGTCTTCCTACAAGCAATTTCTGCTCTTGCGTAGATTATTTGTAATTGCTGCATGGATAGATAGGCACATCTTGTTCTGTTTTATTGGAAAATTCCCCGTCATTGGTAAATATGAGTCGATGATTAAAACCTATGCTTGTACTATGCCATTGAGTTTGCACATGAGAGTAATGAGTCAACCTAAAAAATGGTTTCATTATTTCTTCTTTTCTTTTTCCAGAACACGTTTCATCATTCATCACTCATAAAGAACTACCGATAGCCCAATTAAGATCATCACAAAAAGGCACTTCAGATGAAATTGTATTATACTCATATCCTGGCATTGGCCTTGACACCAGTGTGTTCGTTTCAGATCGCTGGAACTAGACCGGGTGCGATTCGAGGATTCCATGATCATGATGGTATTGTTAGTACAAGAAATGACTTTTCCCCAAGAAAGCACTCTGAGCTCAGTGCTTCCTCAACATTGTCTTCGCAAACTAGTCGTCCTGTTGGTGCAACAGATGTAGAGATTGTAGGAAATGTGGTCTACCTACTTCCGCACAACGCAAAGGATGTAGAATCAAAATTTGGTTCATCTTCTCCTTATGGGAATCCTTCCATCATGGAAGCATGTGAACAACTGCAAAGAAAGGCAAACTGGTTCTCAGATGGCGTAATCAAAGCTGATATAATTCTATTGCCGGAAAATGAGCAAGACTTCAACAGTATTAAAGAAGCAGTTGTGAATGCAGACGCTTTAATTGCGCTCAACATTAGTAGCGAAAATGACCTAAATTTCCTCCGTGATGTATTTGGTACAAGAAAGAGCTTGGGTAGAAAAAACATCTGCCAATATGCACTTGATTGTGAAGGAGATTTGAAACCGCTATGTGCTTCGTACGACCTAGAGTCGCCGTCTTTGGGAACTATGATTCCTTGGAGTGATGATGCAAGCTCAAAACGAATGGAAGGTCAAATGACGGGACTATTTGATAGATGGACTGCGGACGATTTCACCTTCTCTTTGATGTTATTTTTCAATCAGTTTTCCGGAAGTTCCATTGATTGGGTCAAGTATAGCATTGACGCAACCTGGGTAAGTTTATCTTTGGTTGACTGCATTGTGTATATTGCAATCAATGTCTCATAATGTTCGGGTCCTTTATACTCATCTAACATGGACTCATTTTCTTCCCCTTTTATCTCCCCCTAAATAGGAAAAGGGTGCCGTACAGAATGCTGGAGAATTAATCAATATGGTCACCAAATGTGGTGACTGTATCACAGAATGTGTTCAAGATGAACAATGCAAAGAATGTTTGGATGCATTGACAGCTGTCGATACACGAGACCAGGTTGCCTCATACAGAACACTCGTATCGTATGAATCAGAGCTACTAAGAAATTTCAGTTTCTGCATTCTGCAAAAGAATAATATATTCAACTGTGAAGCAAAAATTCCAGAGTTTCCCAAGGTCACCCCTATGCAAACATTCAGAGGCAAACCACTCACATCAGAGGTTGCTAGAGGAATTTTAGTTGGTCACTTAGATGATGAAATTGCGTTGGAAGATAGCGAAAGAACGGACATTTCTTGGAAGGTTGCAGCAGGAGCGAATGTAGCTTATGACCAATTCCCGTCGCAAAATCAAATATTTTATGAATCTGTCAACAAGAAAGCCATGTGGTACGATCCTGTCTTCAGAGTAGAAACCATCGATGGAAGAAACGTATGGTGTAAGCGTCACTACAGAGTTAGAGATGGTAAAGTTCCAGGAACATTTCGTTTTAGTGTGTTGGACAATGTAAGTAGTGTCCATCTGCGACGGTGACGTTCAATTGTAAGGTCTCCAATTTCATGTTCACTAACAGCGCCACAATCTAGGGAGTTACATCTGATGAGTCCTGGACCATCATTGATGTCGCAGATGATCTTTCCCACATAGTATTCCACTATGCTGGAGCTGCACGTGCCGTAGGCCAGAGATATCTAGGAGGTCTATTATGCACTGCCGATGGTTCCTTGCCTTCTGAATCTGAAAGGGGGCCCATTTACGAAAAACTTCGATCATGTGGTATTGATCCGTGGGAACTCTTTGAGGTTGACAACAGAGATGATACCCCCGGAGCGATTGATGCTGGTCCAGCACCACTGGATTTCTTCCGCAAAGATGTTCTGCAGAAAAAGCAAGAAGCAAAGAACTAGTAACAATAACCCGTAGCTTACAGAATTATCGAGTATGCTGAATGGATATAAGCCCAAAAGGCATGTTCTGAAATGGATTTAATAATAATTACGAACAAAGGTGTATATACCAATATTTAGCTCCCTTGTCATGTTGCACCTTTGAAGTTAAGGCTACCCACAACTTCCTCTCGCTTATAACTGAAATCTATATAGATGCTGATGATCATGACTCCGTGAAGGATCCTGTTAACATCGTTTTGAATTCTTCGTATGTAATGCGTTCTTCAGGTGCATTATCAAGGTCCATAATATCTTTCGTTGCGTTCTTTCCTCCCAAGACGTCAATCAGCTCATCCATGTGCAATGAGTTGTCCTCGGCATTCCTAAAGTGATCAAACGCCATCCTAATTTTGTCTTCTTTCATCAACAACTTCTCATCCATCATGGCAGAGAGGAAGTCTTTCCAATTTAGTTTCTCTGCACCAGTCAATGATAAATCTTCTCGTAAATTCCGTAGTCTTTCAAGAAGATCTGGTGAAAAGTTTTTTGAAGTGAGAGCTTGGTCAAGGTCCTGCAGGGACATGCTCCCGTCTTTATCCAAATCAATAGACTCAAATATTTCTCCGAGATTGCCTACTTCGACAGGAGTCAAATGCGTTGCAATGTAACCCAATGCAGCTTTCTTGAGCTTCTGCATCCCCATGTAAGAATTGAAAACCTGACTGCGTCTCATACTATGCTTGATACGCTGCGGGGTGGTGCTGTCACATGATGAAAAGTCAAGTATCCATTTGTGCTGCATGGCTTGAGATGCTGTCAACCTATCGAAGAACGAATTGGAATGAATATGCAGATGTATATATAAATAAGTCATTTGAAATGAAAAATGTGCGATTAGAACTGAAGTAGACAATCTTACCTTTGTGATGGATCAATGTTCAAAAGTTGACAAATGAAATCTTTTGCGGCGTTGCTAATAGTATCCCATTCTGGAGAGGGGAAGTCAAATTTTCCAGCCCTCACAGAATCAAATATTTGAGTGTCTGAATCGCCATAAAATGGTGGATAACCGCACAACAGAATGTACGAAATAACACCAATCGACCAAATATCACAGCTCTTCGTGTACTTCCTTTTCAAGACCTCCGGTGCGACATAGTAGGGCGTTCCAACCTTTGTCTTCATCATACTACCAGGTAGGACTGCGTGCCGAGACAATCCAAAATCAATAATCTTGACTGGCGCATCATCTGCATTGGACGCAAACAGAAAATTCTCAGGCTTCAGATCTCGATGAACAATTTGTTTTTCATCGTGACAGTATGCAATGGCATCCAATATGCATCCAATCAGGTTTGCAGCATCCTTCTCAGAAAAGTGACCTGCAGGACTTTGTGTTTTTTCGATGATGCGGTCGAATAGTTCGCCACCGGTACATAGCTCAGTAATGAGGTGAAGGTATTTAGCATCTTCGTGCACTTCGACTAGTTTAATAATATTGGGGTGATTGACCTCTTTCAGGATGGTTATTTCTCTCTTTAGCACTTCAATCTTGCTCACTTTGCTCTTCCTTATGCTTTTAATCGCGTACCATTCTTTCGTTTTTCGGTCCATACATTCGCGTACGACTCCATAATGTCCATGACCAATTCTAGAGAGGAGAGAAGGATGGTGATGGTGGAAAAGGAGAACAGTAAAGGGTTAGTTAGTTAGTCCACGGATGGGAGAGAATCACATGGAAAGGTGCCTCATACATTTGCAGTATTGTTCGACATCAATTTTCCAATTCACCTTACTCACTCTTTGGGATTAATATGGTATCGTTCCTTCACGTTTGAAAGCACGTCTGTAATCATGAGAGGGTCGTTATCATTATGAAGTGTTTTACGCGCCGCAGTAGCCTGACGAGCGAATGTGTCACTGCTCATACTCGTTTCCATCGGTTGAGGTTTCTTACTCTGTCCACCCTTCTTGCTGCTATTAGACGATGTACCAATGTCTTTTTCAGTAAAATTGGTATCCTTTTTGTCCTGCTCTGAAGACGTATTGGGCTTCTTCTTCTTGCTTCTTCCACTGCAGCCCGATGATGATTCGTTTCCCATAATAAATGTGGACGGGTACAATAACAAGATATTTAATGTGAAGGGATGGTTGATAATGAGTAGGCAAGTGGATTAGGTAGGTGGGTAGTTGTGGGTAGGTAATAGAGTAGAATGATCAACCTTGGTCAGTTGTATAGTACGTGGTGGTTATACTGAATAGGTAGGTATGTACAGAAGTGCGGCCACAAGTATTTATGACACAACACGATCAATTGCGAATGAGAAGCCTCTATTTTCAATTTTCAGACCAACCGAGCTTTTGAAAGTGACAAAGTGTTCCTCACTGTTCCAAGGAAATATCCAAAATACTCTGTTATTTCCCAACACCTTGAATCTTTTTGACTTCATTTTGAATTTTTGACACGAGTTTTGAGTTTTATCCAACAAGGCCAAAAAAGCCAAAGCCGATCCTCCAGCCTCGAGCCTCACGTTGTCTATTGTCTACGATAGGTACCGGTACCTGCCATACTAACTACCACTCACTATTCACATCATCATACTCTCAGTACTCACCCCCCAGCCGCCACAAATTGCAAACTGGATCTACCATTCCTCTCGTCAGAATCAGCTTCAAGTCTGACCATGCGCACATTTCTTACATCTCCCATCACCATCCTCTTGGCAATCGCTGGCAGCAATCATCTCGTAAATGGATTTAGCCTCGAGCCAAAAGCAAGCACTGCCGCTAGATCCAATCTATTTCGAAGACATGGAGAGGAATCAAAATCATTTCGTCAGGCCTATCCAGTATCCCCTCGAGCATCGCCATCTCTCACTGCACTGAATCTATCCGGTGGATCCAAAGGTGACATCTCATCTCCAAAGCCATCATTGTCCCGTGAATTGATAGCAGAGTTCATTGGAACATTCATGATTGTACAGATTGGATGCGGCACTGTTTGTGCTGCAGTATTCAAAGGCGCACAAGTTGGCCTTTGGCAAATCGCCGTAGTATGGTCCATCGCAGTTACCCTGGCCATCAGCTGTACTGCTGCTATTTCAGGAGCGCACTTGAACCCGGCCATTACTTTGGCATTTGCGACAGTGAGAGATTTTGAATGGAAGAAAGTTATTCCCTTCATTATTGCACAGGTGTTAGGGGCTGTTGCAGCTGGAGGGGTTAATTTTGCCCTGTTTCGTGATAGCATTGCTGGGTTCGAGAAGCTGAATGGTATCGTGCGAGGTGCAGCTGATAGTGTCCAATCTGCATCTGCATTTGGAGAATATTGGAGCGTGTCGAATTGGGGAACGGCTTTTTTTGCAGAAGCGTATGGAACTGCGATACTGGCGTTTGTCATCTTTGCATTGACCAATGCAGATAATGAGACCACTTCCAAGCATCCGTTCTTGGTTCCTCCGTTAATTGGAGCAACTGTAGCAGCTTTGATTTCGGTCATTGCGCCGCTTACTCAGGCAGGTTTTAACCCAGCTCGCGATTTTGGACCAAGGATTATTGCATTGTTGGCCGGGTGGGGTAACGTAGCAATGCAGGGGTGGTGGCTTTACGTAGCTGCTCCTTTCGTGGGAGCTCCTATCGGAGCATGGGTCGCTGACAAGGTTCTTTACCCAAAGAACTAAATATTTCAGTTATAGTAATGCACATTATTTAGTCTATTATAATCAGTTCTCTTGTACTGTATTCTGTGATGATGTGTATAGATCAATCAAGGAAAACGTCAAAATCATCATCGCTAGAATGACTTTTGAACGAGTTGCAATCCTCCATTTCAATGCTGCTTTCTTTTGAAAGAGATGACTGTGTTGAAAACGTTGACTTCAAGTCATCGTCTTCATATTCAAAATTGCCATTCTTCATGACAAAACATTTGTCGCCTGAGACTGATGAAATCTCTTCAGTGTCAACACTCTCATCCGGACCCATTGCCTGTTGATTATTGATGAAATTTTCGAGATCGTGCTGAGAACTAGACATGGAAACGGAGTCGTCATCGTTATCGCTGGATATCTTGTCTCTTTCTGCGTCTTGGGACTGTGTCACTACTTTCGTCTGCCTTGCTGTCCTCTGTTTCTCCTTTGCATCATTTTTGCGGTCTTTCTCGTATATGAGTAATGAGTGGCGGATCAAGCTCTCGAGATGTTCTGTGAGGTCATCTTGGATCTGCTTCGATGGATTGTCGTCTTCATTTTCATTATCCGCAAACCCCACATTGGCCAAAGACTTCTCCCTCAGTGCTATATTATTGCAGTTGCAGGTTAACGATGAAAGGGCAAAAGCTAGAGTAGGAATGTAGATTACCTCCCTTTCTGTCTTTTTCAGTTGGGACGGTGTGAGCAAGAGGGAAGGGTTTGTCTTTTGGAGACTGCGCAGACAGCTATTGAGTCCGGCTTGAAGGGCAGCATTGATTGAATCGTCGTTCATGGGAAGACGCCCCTGCAAAAAAATAGAAACAATTTACTTCTTAGCGTAGGTATGTTGATCAAATTAGACGAGAATACTTCATATGAAGGCAGCTTACCTTTGATAGTGTCGGTAAAGGTAGCTCTAACGATTTTGCATTCAATTGGACTATAATAAGAAAATTGCCGAGGCGAAGTCCAGCAGGTTTGAGAGACATTTTTCGATTCCTTTTCCTTTTCCTAGTAGCTGCGGTCGACTGCTCATGTCCGGGAAAAGAATGATCATCGTCTTCTGAATGCGATGATTCGTCGTCACTGAGTAAAGTGTGAGTATTATTCATAGTGAAGAAGGGGGCAACGTGAGCACTGTCACCCAAGGAAAACGTTGGTACATGCAGGGCTTCGAACATCGATTTGTTTCCTTCACCTGTTCCAGATAACGATTGCACTATTGCAATTTCTAACCCAAAAGAGTTCCACAAAGACTTATGTTGCAAACCTCTAACTATACCGCATGCTGATGCTTCCGCACTGTCAAGCATGGGGATACGATTTACCATGCGAATCAACATTATCTTGGCTTTGGAACGGTCAATTTCGGAACAGCCATCATTTGGAATAGCTCGATCATTTCCCTCTTCCGAATAAAACGCTTTCTCTTCCTCGTCAAATGCGCTAATGATGATATCAACGTCGAGTGTAGGAGCACTGTCGGCCATCTTTGTGTCAATGACATCACTCCTTCGGATCTTTTGGGAGGAGTGCGCTACATTCGCTAGTTCAATTGGTTTCTTCAGATAAGCACCAACAGAATTTTGCATCTGAATCCTCCTTTCAAGATTCACGTCTTCTTGTAACTTCCGAGCAGATATCTCAATACGTCGAACGGCTGGTCCTCGTCTACGATCGGGACTCTTCGATGGCGATATAAAGACATCTTCCAACTCCAAGATGCAACCGTTGTCCTCTGTGTCAAGATCATTCTTGTCGATGTTTTTGGTATGATTGCTTTCAACTAAGCCACTGTTCTGCATTTCCTTATTATCGGGCGTGCATTGATGATTGTCAAGGAAATCATAGAAATCTTTACTGCCTTTCGTTTCCTCGTCTGTTGTTCCATTTCCAGGTTCCTCCTCTCTTGGCTGTTGTATTACCTTAGGTGGGCTACTGAATTTTGGGATAAAACAATTTTCTTTATCTTGGGTTTTCTTCAACTCTTCAGTTGGTGGTCGTATGAATAGAGGTAACCTTGATAAGGAAGGTGCCATTACTTCCAAACTGCATTTGAGACCCAAACTGAGCTGAAATCGCGCAAAATACTCAGCAAGTCTGGGCCAAGCCTCTGATGCTCCAATTCCTCCCGGTAAGAGTAAACTGATCGAAGTGCCACTACCTTCAACATTCTCCTTTTCAATATTGCTCTTTTCGACACAAATAACAGAATCTCTGTCCATGTCCACTACAAACTTTGCCCTTGTTATGGAAGAGGATCCCCGGACAGTGGAGGTAATGACTGCACAAGAATTTGGAACCAAACGTTGTGCGTGCAACAGGCAAAGAGTCAGGCCAATACCGTACCGGCCGGCTGTTTCAATACCTTGGGGATCTTTGCCGCCTAGCTCATTAACACCTTTGCTGGAATTGAACACCGACACGCGTTTTTCAATGTCGTCCATGCCGCACCCATTGTCGTTAACCTCCACTCGCAATAGCTCACGATCCTCATTGGCATCGTCAGCAATAGATGTTTCCACCTTTTCAATATTGACTCTAACCCGTTTGATTGTACTTTCCTCACGATCCGTATCACATATATAACCACAGGCATCGACTGCATTGTCCACCAATTCTTTGAGAATCTGCGCAAAAGCGTCGCCGCTACAGTTTGAATTACCGGTTCGTCGCTTTTGCTTCTGGGATTTTCCCGTTGTCACGTTTTCGCGTGTTTCGTGTAGTAGTCCTGTTTCGTTTCCAAATCCACCAAGGGCAGGATTACATCGGAATGCTCTCAGTGCCATGTTGTACTTTTGTTTGTATCACTGTAGATATTCGAAATGTGAAATGTGGTTATAACTTTGTAGGTTGTTGTTTGTTTGTTGTTGTTGAATTTGTTGAGCAGCGAGAACTTTCACTTGCGCGCACAAATCCAATTTAAAAAATACCGGGAACATCAGGGAACATTTATTTTAAAAACCGCACCCACCACCGCGCTCGAAACTTTCACCGAGGAGGTCGTCGTCGTCTTTAAAAAAAAACACTCAAAACCTAAAAACTCGTCATTTCTCTCGCTCATCACTCTCTACTCTCTAGTATTCGCTCTCTGCTCTCTATCACAGTAATCGAATCGATACACTCACCCATTGCATTCCAGTATGGCACAGATCATCACTAGACTAACTGCTGCAAGGGCGAAAATTGCAGCGAACATCAACGCGGAAAGACGAGACAACGGTGCTGATCAAGCTAGTACTAGTCAATCAGCCGAAACCAGTCCTTATTCATCGCGCAGAGTCTCGTATTCGAAACGTAAAAGACTCCATGAGTGCAACAAGAGCCAGTCCCAAAAAGATGAACCGGATACGAAGCGCTCGAAAAATACTGCGTCAAATGAGAAATTCTTTTGTCCAATTTGCTTGAATGTGGCTAGTGATGTACTTGAGTCATCCTGTTGTGGCAACCTGTACTGTAGGGAATGCGCTGGGACTGCTTTCAAATCAAATAAAGCGTGCCCCACATGTCGCAAAACTCACGCTGGATATGGCATCCCTGAGAGTTGGCAACATAGCAACTGGATCGAGCGGCAAATCAACGAATTCGCTCCAAAATGCGCTTGTGGACGCAACATACCCAAAGTGGAACTACTCGAGCATGGAAAGGTCTGTCCGAAACTAAACCTTCCATGCTATAAATGTGATGCCACAGGATCTTTCAAAACAACTACTGGTTCTACAATGAAGTGTGACGCATGTCAAGGAACTAAAGTGCTTTTGGGCTTTGAATGGAAAAAATGTCTGAAGTGCAAAGGTAATGGTGCGTACAAAACAACTGTTTCGCCATATAGATCGCATTGCCAGCCGTGCAGCGGCATCGGTGCACTCAAAGGGAAGGACTGGACAAAGTGCACCAAGTGCAATGGCGCAGGAGCCTACACCACAGTTGATCCAAAGGATGGAACTGTAAATTGCACTGCCTGCAATAGTAATGGTGTGCTGAAGGGTGTGGATTGGACGAAATGTCTCAAATGCAAAGGTGCTGGTGCTTACAACACAGCTGTTTCCCCCTTTAGAAAAAATTGCGAGCCGTGCGAGGCTCGTGGACAGCTCAAGGGTAAGAGCTGGACGAAGTGCTTCAAGTGTAAGGGAAGGGGTGCGTTGAATTCAAAGCATTGCAACGCATGTGATTCCAATGGTGTCTTGGCTGGCGTTGATTTGACGAACTGTGCTAAATGCGAAGGTAGTGGCTCGTTAGCTGTCCTTACGCCACGTGTGCGCGTTATCGACTGTGATGCTTGTACAACAATGGGCTACCTGAGAGGACTAGGGTGGGTTAGTTGTAAGAAATGCAAGGGGAATGGGGGCCACGCAACCAAATCTGGTACGATCGTCAACTGTAGCACATGCAACGGGACTGCACAGGTGAAGAAGCGCCATTGGTACAGAAAGGTGGCTCAATACGACAAAAAGAAACCAATGTACTCCACCAACTCCTCCTAATCGCGCCCATGTCTGAAGTTGTGCGTGATTGTGAAGAAGTTATGACTTCAAGAACGAAGCTCAGGCAGAGTTTGAAGATTTCTGCCG
>Ga0306864_1001131_pt1 | contig 11234 bp, 8 predicted proteins | sample AntRauTorckE5430_FD_190448 | JGI IMG/M metagenome (GOLD analysis project Ga0306864, IMG submission 190448) | Saline lake microbial communities from Rauer Islands, Antarctica - Metagenome Torckler E5 #430 (v2) (version 2) | ecosystem: Environmental > Aquatic > Non-marine Saline and Alkaline >...
ACAAGATGAGGAATCAAAGAGCGATGATAATCGATATTTTGTGGAACATAGATTTTGTGGCGTGCTCTTTAGATTCTGCTAAACGACTCGTTTTTCGTCGATGCCAAATTTGGTGCTACCAAAAAAGCAAGTAGGCAATACTGTCATATCTAAATAATTTATTGAAAGGTGCACGTTGACTTCGAGAATGGTTTTTACGCGCACCTATGGTACTGGAGTTTAGAGTGTATTATGTATTATAGAGAGGTGAACGTTAAAGCAACGTTAATTTTATTTTATTGTTTGCGATTATAATAGTATGACTAACTGGCTGCTTGTGACATCAATCTGACATCATCATCTGACCTTCATCAACATTCATCTCGAATCTCGATCGTGTTTCTGAAGTTTGTTCTTGTTGTCCAAGTACGATAATACTTATTATGTAGTATCATTGAGCAAAGCTGCTGCTGGAAGAAGAAACGTGTCCCCTACGCATTCACAAATCTACCTTTAGTTCGGACACTATTGCTGAATACAGAATGACCAAGTTGAAGGATCGAGTACAGCAAATAAAATCCATGGGGAAAAAGATCAGTCTGTGGCATCTCATTGAAGAGCTAGAACAAATAAATGAAGAACATTTAGAAGAGTCGGAACGACGGGTGATGGTAGAAGAAGCAGTCGATGCATGCAAAAAATCAATCAAAGACCATATTCAAACATTCATCATGGAGAATCCTGACGCGAAGTATGAGGAGTGGATACGAGAGCTACATCCTGATAATGCGGAGTATGCAGATGCTGAAATAATTGATCATAGGTTTTATGCAGAAGACAGTGACCATAGGCATATATGGAATGAACATGTAGAGCAACTAGATGGCTGCGAGTATAAAAGAGTGAAACCGAAGCAGGTTCATCCACGGTATGATCGGAAGCGTCCATGATATTTGATATGATGGTGCATTACATGTTGCTTTGTGTTGTCAGTCTAGTTCATTATTTGTTCATACCGCCAAAAGGATTGTATGATCTCGAGTCCTACCAACATGATGTGACGAACCGTTCATATTAGCACTCGAAATCGTGTATTGCACCATCAGTCGATCTACAACATTGAACTCAACTGCGCAGAGCAAACAACTACATTGCCGAACGCAAAGGGAAGAAAGGAGACTTTGACTTTATAGATTACCAAATGATACACTCAAAATTCAGTGAGAGAGAACAGGAAACAAATTTGAGTTGGAAACAACTCTTTCGTCTTAAAATAACTCATATAATATATAATATATAAACCTTATTTATGCGTAGTGCAACAAGTCTCCACAAAAATATTTTGAACTATTCATCCAGATCGAAAGCCTCCTATAAAACCAGCAATAAAACCAGCTCCTCCTGGCATACCGAACTGCAAAACTTCCATGACTTTATTCATTGCATTTTCCCCGTCCTTTCCATCAACCTTACCGTCCCTGTTAAGATCCATGACTCTTTCTACGTCCTTTTGGAGTTGGGTATGATCTACATCAATATATCCAGCATATGATAAAGTCTGCAATGCTCCAAAGCCAAGACCGAACACGATAGAAGCAACTTTTCCGACTTTTTTGAACGCAAAACCAGATGAGAATCCGCAGACGAACCCGTAGGATATATCTGTTGGCACTCCTGTCGCAATAGCGTCATTCACTTTCTCCCCAACAGTTTTTCCTACCGAGTCTAGGTCAATGTTAACACTTGAAGTTATTGTGGATTTAATTTTGGAGAGGATATCTTCATCTTCGTTCTTCTTTCCTTGACAGAATGCAATCGCCGAGGATGTGGATGTTGTGAGAGCAGTTGAAAGAGCGATGGATTTCATGATGCTCTTCTTGTTGAAAATTTGCGCGGTGATCACTCTATACCCGAAGGCGTTCATGATTTCCAATTGAGGTTGGGCTACCGAGGAGAATAACGACTAATGTCTTTCGAGCGATGTCTAATGAACGCAAGTGAAAGTATGAGGTACCTGCTGTTTTAATGGAATCAAATGGAAAACGGACAGAAACGGAATAGATTTTTGGCATGAGAATTGTGGAATAATTGCTCTTAACCTATTATATAATATGATCAATTATGTCCGTTAGAGTTTTTGAATCTGGCATTTTGATGGGACAGAATTACGGTGTCTTCCTCTTCTGTCTTGTGTCTCTAATCTCTATCGTATTTATCAATACTGATACCAACAGTCAGTCGTACTTTCAACTTGCAGTACTTACCATACTACTGTTGTTGCATAAATAAGGGCATGACTGATGGCTGCGGTCATTCTATTCACAGCACCTATTCAAAAATGAGCAACCTCGCAAGCAACGAAAAGATTCCACCGTTTGTAATCAAGGCGGCAATTACTGCTTCAATTGGTGGAATTCTATTCGGCTATGATATGGGAGTTACATCGATGGCTCTACCACAATTGATAAACACATTCAACCTCACCGAAAGGCAGCAAGAAATGCTCGTCTCATTTCTATATATTGGATGCTGCATTGGTGCAACAGCGGGTGGTTATCTCTGTGATCGGCATGGAAGAAAGAAGATGATTTTAATCACAGATTGTGTCTTTATTCTTGGAGCAATTGTGCTTTATTCCGCCTCCACATTTGATATCGTACTACTTGGGAGAATCTTAATTGGTTTCGCCGTTGCAGTGAGTGGGATTGCAGATGTTGCATACTTGCATGAGATTTCACCGAAGCAGTTCAGAGGCGCTATTGTTTCTTGCAATGAGGCCTGTATAGCTCTCGGGTTTATGCTGAGTTATTTGACGGGTTATGGGATTAGTGTTAATGCTCCAAATGATGGATGGAGATATATGTTTGGAATAGGCGCGGTAATTGCTATGTTTCAATTTGTAGGGATGATGTTCATGCCAGAATCGCCTATTTGGTTGAGAGATAATAATAAAATGGAAAGGGCCCAGAAAGCTTTTTTTCAAATGGGTGTTGGCACGAGGACTATTAGCGAAGATGCGCATAATAAGAAAGAGAATGGGAATGGTCACTGCGGTGGCTCCAAGAGTAATCTGTTTGGTAATGAAGGCGATGATGAGTTGAATTCCCCAAAAAGCTATTCATCGCTAAATGTGGAACATCCTGTTTCTAGTGAAGATGTTCCAGTACCAGAGGGATTGACTGTGCTCACTATGCGCAAGTATTTCCGGCAAATCATCATTGCTTTCTTTCTTTCAGTTATGCAAAACTTTTGTGGGCATCCAAATGTTCTCAATTTCGCTCCTGAAATCTTTGCTCAAATTGGATTTGATTCATATAACGGGAGATTGGTCATTACAACCTTTGTTGGTGTGGTGAGTGTTTTCATATTTTACTTGATCGGGGTGATTTCTATCATTGTCCTTTGTCACGAATTTTAACTCAAACTGCTTAACAATAGGTCAAATTCGTTACTGTATGCTATGCCATCAAACGAGTCGAAGTATATGGTAGACGATACCTGCTACTCTTCGGAATGAGTATCATTGCATTCTCTCTTTTTGTGCTGTCAATAACATACATTTTTAGAGGTGGCGGTGAAATGTCGACATTTGGGAAAATAGCAGCGACAATATCAGTATTTGGAGTTGCAGGAGGGTATTCATTAAGTTTTGGCCCGTTGGTGTGGTTGATTGTATCAGAGCTGTTTCCGAGTAGCATTCGAGGAAGGGCGTTGGGAGGAAGTACCATATGTACATATGCTGCTGCTTCTCTAGTTTCGTACACGTTCTTATCGGCGCAGGATATAGCATTGTATTTTCCGTTTGTAATATATTGCTTGCTGACATTAATTTCGATTGGATTTGCGTATGTTTACATCCCAGATACAGCGGGGAAAACTTCTGAGGAGATCCATCAAGAACTGGCAATGTACTGGGGTTCAAGGAGATATCGTCCTCAAGCTTCGTGCACAAATGTAAATCAAACCAAGTATAATAGAGAAATTATATAAAACATCACTTAATTTGCCCAACAAGTATCAAAAGAATGCAATTAACATTGATGTGGGCGCGCACGTTACGAACGTACAGTTTGTTTTGAGAAATGTGCACTGACATTTACGTTAAAAAACGTTATGAATATCCTTCTTTTCTTCGTCACTCATGTGAATGCGAACGCTCACTCACTCATCACTCGAACTCACTCACTCACTCACTTTATCCTTTCGTCATCTTTCATCGATCGTCTTTTTCCTTTTATTCCTTACTCTTATAGTAGAGGAACAACGCGACAACTAGACCAGCAAACGACCCAATCAGTCATTAGAACCAACACAGCAAACGGCATGATTAGATCGCCAATTATATCGTCTAGATGTAGATCTAGCTTTGGAACTGTCAGGCGGCAGTTCATAAATCGGCGGCATAAATATCATAAATCCTGCTCTTTTGCACCAATAATGAGAAATGATGAGTTTGCTTTTCAGAATTCAATGAGTGGAAGAGAAACAACTTTGCATTTGAGCAAACTGAATTCAAAGAACTTGTCTGCATCCTCATTTCTTATTGGGAGATCATTCAGTACGAAAAGTCAAGAACTTCGTGTAACTGAAAACGGTTCATCCATGAGTGGTGCCATGCATACTGACAAGGATAAGGATACGGATGTGGATACAAATATAGATGCACAGACAAATACCGATATGAAGACGAAGGTAACACAGCCACAAATAATGAGTCGAATGTACGATATTGCAAAACCAGAAATGAAGCTAATCATTGCAAGCGCAGCAACTCTTGGAGTGACAAGCTCCATTACTTTGATCCTACCTTATGCATGTGGGCACGTCATTGATATGACAATGCTTGAAGCAGCAGGAACCTCAAAAGACGCATTCTCACCTTTTACAGTAGCATTTGGGTTATTTGGATTGACTGGTGCTGCAGGATTAGGTGTGTATGCAAGATCCCTCATGTTGAATATTGCAGGAAATAGAATAGTGAGCAGAATGCGACGACAACTATTTGGATCTATTCTTTCTCAAGAGGCTGCCTTTTTTGATAAAACAAAGTCAGGTGATTTGATCTCGAGGCTCTCAAATGATGCCCAGTATATCAAGTCTGCTGTGACAACTGAGGCTGTGTCGGGACTCAGAGGGATTGTGATGTCGCTCGGTTCTACATCTCTTTTATTTTATACTTCTCCTACTTTAGCAGTGATTTCACTTCTTTCGATACCGCCTGTATTTTTGTCAGCGCGTATCGTTGGTCGAACTCTACGAGATAAACAGAAGGTAGTACAAGAGTTGCACGGCAAAGCGACAAATGTTGCAGCAGAAGTGTTTGGTGGGCACAAGACTGTACAGCTTTTTACTGGCGAGAAACATGAACATGATAGATATTCCAACGCAATCAATAAAGCTCATTGTAAGGAGATCCAAGTTGGTCGGACAAAGGCTGCATTCGATGGGATTGTACATGTTGCAGCTAATGGTGCTGTATTGCTGGTCTTGGGCTATGGTGGGACTCTTGTGTTGGCTGAACAAATGACAGCCGGAGAATTGACTGGATTTCTAATGTATTCGCTCCTGATGGCTGGGAATTTTTCATCTCTGTCAGGCACATATACAGAAATGATGAAGAGCGTTGCCGCGGCCGGGAGAACTTTTGACATTATAGACCAGATTCCAATGATTCCCTCGTCGTTTCAAAACGTGAATAACGAGGTGAGTTTGGCTGAGTCTCGATTTCAAACGAAGACGGGGCCCCTATCCATACGCTTTGAGGACATCACATTCTCGTATCCTACTAGGAAAGACACTCTAGTTTTAGGTCCAAAATTTTCTTTGAACGTTGTTGCTGGCGAAAATATTGCAATAGTGGGAGGCAGCGGTAGTGGGAAGTCGACTGTTGGCTTACTCATGACAAGGTTGTATGATTGCGATAGTGGAAACATTTTTGTCAACGACGAAAATATTATGAATCTTGATCCAGCCTTTCTTCGAAGACAGATTGGTGTTGTTTCTCAGGAGCCTATGCTATTTTCAGGATCTATTGCGGACAACATTAGGTATGGTCGACAAGATGCCAGTGATGAAGAGGTTATTGAGGCAGCCAAGGCAGCGCATGTAATGCAGTTTGCTAATACTTTACCTGGTGGCTTAGACACTCAAGTTGGCGATCGAGGTAGCCAACTAAGTGGTGGTCAAAAGCAGAGAGTTGCGCTTGCTAGAACAATATTGAAAGATCCTCCAATCGTCATACTTGACGAGGCAACATCGGCGTTAGATGCACAGAGTGAGTATCATATAAACCAGGCACTGAAGGCAATGACAAAGGGAAGAACAGTAATATCAATTGCACATAGATTATCAACGATAAGAGAAGCCGATAAAATTGCTGTACTGCAAGGTGGGGAGGTGGTGGAAACAGGAACTTTCGAAGCCTTGATAAAATCAAAAGGTCCGTTCCACAAACTGGTTCAAAAGCAGCTTTCAGACATTTAAATTAGATATTTGAATAGGTTAAATTCGTTCAATTATCATCAATAAGAATGCCAAGGTATTTGAAAAATGCGAAAAACTCTGTAGTCTTCTTAAACCTTGCATAGCTATCTCTCACCATTAATCGATATATCTCGTCAGCTGAATTCGTAAACAGGTTGTAATGAATTGCCGACTCTTCAATGGATGTTTTTAGTGAGTAGGGAAGATTAACTTGATGCATCGAACCATCTGTGACGTAAAGAAAAATAATTTCCTCCGCTTTTGCCTTGCTGCTTTCTGGACTTTGTTCTTCTTTAAAGCTTTTTTGGAATTCATTTGCGGCAATCCAAAAGTCGAGGTTTTCCTCAGCAACGCTCTTTCTCAAAAATATTCTAAATATCGACATGCCAAGTGAATGTGATACGAAATGCCTCAACTCGGATGATCCTCGAAAGAAGCGGAGAGTGAATTCTGCTAAAGAGTTTTGATTTTTACCAAAGATTGCGGAAAAGCTAGCCTGGTCAATGCTCAGAAGTATTGACTTGCTTGTAGATATTACTGTTGCCGACCGAGGCAAATCGCTGACTAGAGCCATTTCACCAAAGTAGTTCCCAGCAATCAAAACACCAAGGCTCCGTATTTCGGGACTGGAATTTTCATTACAGTCTTCTTCCATCTCCCCTTTTTCATGTTCTTTTTCTACTTTTACTTCTCCGTGTACAATGATGTAGAAACGATCGCCTGCATCTCCTTCCCTAAAAACGACCTCGTCTATTTGCGTGTCGTGTACTTCAACACGACTTGTCAGTAATTGCAATGTTGCTGGGGGTATTCCTTCCAAGAAAGGGACTCCCAAAGAGGACAAATTTGAAACCAATCTTTCCTTCATTAAACTTTGCATTTTCACTTTAATTTCAGGACAGACTGCACAAAAATTCTCGAAGGTTTTCTTTCCGACAGTTACAAAAAGTGACTTTTCTCTGGTACGGATGGTACTTGTTCTATTAATGTTCGCAAATAATGAAGTTTCGCCAAAGTAATCACCACTCTTTAAATCAGCTATATCAGAATCTTGCCTTTTCTGCTGATTTCCCCATTCCAGTGACTGCTGCATCACTGTTGCGTTTCCAACCCATTGAGGAGCAAGTACTGTTGACTTTCCATTGAGCACAATGTAGAGCTTATCACTGGGTGAATTTTCTTCAAAGACGGTGCAATTTGCATCCAATGATTCGTATCGGCACATTGTTGCCAAGACTGTCAGCTTTGTAGATGTTAACTGTTGTAAAAAAGGAATATTCGCTAAATATGTTTCAATATGAGAGCTAACGATGGTGTTGAAAGGGGTTGATAACTCAGGATACGCAGTCAGGAATAACTTCAGAGCAGCTTTATTACTGCACAAAAGAAGGGAATCTTGACACGCCCTGGTCTCAACTTCTTCAACAAAACTTTCCATTTTCTTTGTTTGGGGAGAAAGCTGTTGGATATTCGATAATTATAATTAGTCTCTTTATTTGTGATTTTGGACACAACGAAATGAATCTGCAATGTCTCACCTTTTCAGTTGCTAGCCGCTGCTCCTTAGGTTTACTGATTATATCACCCGGGCGTTTTTTACATAAATATCCTTTGCTTTCAAGTCTATATTTTGGATCTGCCATAGTTGTAGAAAGGTTGAGCTCGCCTTTTGCAATAATATACACTAAATTTTCATTCAGTGTGAGTATATCTCCTTTTTTCACAAATACCGTTGTCGGGAAGCATTTGCCAAATTCTCCCAAGGTACTCACATCTAGATAAAGAAAGAATGGAGTTCTTCTAATGTGTTGCACACGCTCATCTAGTGTCAACCGCTTTGTCCTTGAAACTGCTCCTCCCATTTCTTCTTGAGCTAAGTATCGATAATGTGTTTCCCGGCCTAATTTTGCTCACGACTCCCATTTTTCTCAGACTTGGCTGATCATTACATCATTACGTATCTAGCAAAATATCCATGATGGGGCTCGCCAAGAGATTCATCGTATGATTGAAGTTCAATATGGCAACCTGGATACAAAGGAGACAATTCTTATAAAAATTTTACACTGTCACAAAAACTCCACTACGTTCTGAAGTTTTATCGAGCTCATGTGTCGACAAAATCCTTCCCTTTCCTTTCATCAAATTGTTGAACTCCATCTTGAAGGTCTTCAATAGGTCTTCATCGGCTACCGGCTTTTTATAATTATCCTCAAGAAGCTCAATTGCGGTTTTAAGCAGTTTCATGCAGGAGATTCTGCCTTCTTGGTTTGGTTTGTCCTCTGCAGTATAGGTAGCCAAAGTCCAAATACATTTCGCCACAGCTTCAAAGATCTCAGGTCTAAACTTTCTCTTCTTTGCACAATGTTGTAACTTCTGTAGCGAAGAGTTAATAACCGATGATAACAAATTCAACGCTTCGTTCATTCTTCCAAGCTCCTTCAAACAACGGGCTAAACTGCACGTAGTCGACATGACATCCGGATGGCAAACACCAGAAGATACCCAACCTCTTAGGGCTTTTCTATAGAATTTGCCTGCAGTTGCCCAGGCAATTGTGCTACCAGAACTGTGCTCGGCACGGACCAGGTGGTCAATAGTATGTTTAGAGACGGTCGACAGACTGGAAGCAAGGACGGAATACGAGTCGCCAACAAAACAAAAATATAAACATTTCATCGGATGGTTACCCCGTAAGAGCGACATCATTTCTCTTTCGACTAAAGTGTCCATAGATAATACAAAAGCTTTTAACATTTCAAGATGATCAAGTCCGACAAGTTTGTAGTACTCTTCTCCATCATTTTGAAACTCATCCTTCAACTCCATATTCATGGAGTGCATCATCATACAACCGTCTTCTTGCTCGTTTAGATACATCATGAGGCGGTTTCTTGCCCTTTGACTAAACCTGATTGATCCTTCCCTTTCTCCGTTTTCCATCATTGCTGCTGCTAAATCAATAAGAGTAGTGATTGTAATCGGATGATACAGGGGAAGATGCTGTTCACATCGAAGAATCAAAGATCTCAGGACATTTGTTGAGGAACTCCAATCTTTTGAGAGAGCGTGAAAAGAAGCGAGACTGGCAAGTATCTCAAAGGGGCGCTCCAAAGATTTATGGAGGTCGTGACTCTTCCCATAATTCAACCAACCCACCATACCTACTGCATTTGAATGATCAATGATGTCAATACTTGTTGCGAGCGTTTTAATCGCGTTTTCTTTATCAAAACTCGATTTCGTTATAATGAAACGTTCCCTATAAATGCGATGCAGACAAAGGTAACTAGCAACATCATGGGGGTCAGCTTCAACATCCCCACAGGCAGAATTTATGACATACTCTGAAATATCAAACTCAGTGATCAAATCAAGTTTTTCCAGTAGATAATCATTTAAAATGAGAGTTTCCGAGTGAACTGATAACTCAAGGAATTCTTGCAAGTGCTCGAACGTAAAAATAAACTCCGAAAAAGAACAACTAGTTGGGATTTCAATGAGATCAACCTTCTTTGAGAGCAAAAAACTAGAACATAAAACGCCATCAGTCGACTCCTTCTTGTGTTGTTTCTTCTGGGCAGCAAGGGCAGCTGCAGCCGCTATGCCACCACCAGCCAATGGATTTAATGATCCCTTCGGTTTGTCATCATTAGGATCATCGTCCTTCTTATTTTGTATCCTCTGGGCAGCAAGAGCAGCTGCAGCCGCTATGCCCCCACCAGCCAACGGATTGAATGATGCCTTCGGTTTGTCATCACTAGGATCATCGTCCTGCTTATTTTGTATCCTCTGGGCATTAAGGGCAGCTGCAGCCGCTATGCCACCACCAGCCAATGGATTGAATAATCCCTTCGGTTTGTCATCATTAGGCTCATCGTCCTTCTTATTTTGTATCCTCTGGGCAGCAAGGGCAGCTGCAGCCGCTATGCCCCCACCAGCCAACGGATTAAATGATCTTTTCGGTATGTCATCACTAGGATCATCGTCCTTCTTGTTTTGTATCCTCTGGGCAGCAAGGGCAGCTGCAGCCGCTATGCCACCACCAGCCAACGGATCAAATGATCCCTTCGGTTTGTCATGAATAGGCTCATCGTCCTGCTTGTTTTGTATCCTCTGGGCAGCAAGAGCAGCTGCAGCTGCTATGCCCGCACTAGGCTCATCGTCCTGCTTATTTTGTATCCTCTGGGCAGCAAGGGCAGCTGCAGCCGCTTTGCCCTCACCAGCCAACGGATTGAAAGATCCCTTCGGTTTGTCATCACTAGGCTCATCGTCCCTCTTGTTTTGTATCCTCTGGGCAGCAAGGGCAGCTGCAGCTGCTATGCCCTCACTAGCCAATGGATTTAATGATCCCTTAGGTTTGTCATCACTAGGATCATCGTCCTTCTTGTTTTGTATCCTCTGGGCAGCAAGAGCAGCTGCAGCCGCTATGCCACCACCAGCCAATGGATTTAATGATCCCTTCGGTTTGTCATCACTAGGATCATCGTCCTTCTTATTTTGTATCCTCTGGGCAGCAAGGGCAGCTGCAGCCGCTATGCCACCACCAGCCAATGGATTGAATGATCTCTTCGGTTTGTCATCAATAGGATCATCGTCCTTCTTATTTTGTATCCTCTGGGCAGCAAGGGCAGCTGCAGCCGCTATGCCACCACCAGCCAATGTATTTAATGATCCCTTCGGTTTGTCATCACTAAGCTCATCGTCCTGCTTATTTTGTATCCTCTGGGCAGCAAGGGCAGCTGCAGCCGCTATGCCACCACCAGCCAATG
>Ga0306864_1001132_pt1 | contig 11224 bp, 7 predicted proteins | sample AntRauTorckE5430_FD_190448 | JGI IMG/M metagenome (GOLD analysis project Ga0306864, IMG submission 190448) | Saline lake microbial communities from Rauer Islands, Antarctica - Metagenome Torckler E5 #430 (v2) (version 2) | ecosystem: Environmental > Aquatic > Non-marine Saline and Alkaline >...
ATCACCTTAACATCATAGACATAGAAGGTTCTATATACAATAGAATTAATTGGGTCTAGTTTTATTTTCTCTATTAAATTATTCTCTGTTTCATAAACATAGAAACTTATGTCATAAAGCTCGCCATATACATCGTATCCTTTGTATTCTATAATGTTTTCATTTTTATCAAAGATACAATGGCTAGTATTTTTTGCATTTACTCCCACTTTTAATATCGCATTTTCATCACTTAAAGAGGCAGTAGATTCAATTATACCATATGATTTTATTAGGTCATTCGGAGCTAAATCATTTTGTGCTTTAATATTTAAAAAGCCATTTATAGATAAAAATACAATGAATAAAACTCTCATTTTTTTAATTTTTAATAACGCCTAACGTCCGCAACAACGTACGGTGACAGCTTTTGCTGGCACTGGAAGTTGTTGCTTTTGTTGGCGGTAGTTTTCTTTTTTTATCCGTTTTTAGATTAACGACTATTTTCTCTAAAAATACTGTTTTCAATATCTTCAACTGAACTTAACCATTTTTCTGGTAATTCTTTTTCTTCTGTTCCCATAATTGTTATTCCTCCAACTATTGCACAAATAGTATCTCTATCACCTAAAATTGAAACTGCTTTCCATAAGGCATTTTCAAAGTTATTTTGATTATGTGCTGCACACCAAATAGAAAATGGAACAGTATCTTTAGCTAAAATCTTTACACCATTTCCGAGAATACTTTTTACTGTTTCTGTATGATAGCTATAAGGAATACTTATAGATTTATTTATTTTAGCTTTCAAATCCGTTTCTGGTAATTCTTCAACTATCAGTTTAATATATTCATTTGGCTCTATTTGTTGATTGTGAAGATAATTTTTGGTTGTAATAGCTGTTACTATTGAAACAGCTATTGCTCCCGTAATTCCTTCAATATTTGAATGAGTAACTTCGGCTGAATTTTTAGCTAATTCTTTTACTTTATCTAAATCGTCATAAAAGTACGCACCAATTGGACTAACACGCATAGAAGCACCATTTCCCATTGAACCCATTCCATCAAATGCTTCTCGTGAAATTTTTCTCCAATTTTCTCCTTCTTCAATTGCTCTTAAAATTCTTCTTGCAGTTGCTCCATAACCTCTATTTGGGTCTAATTTATGTTTTATTGAAAATTGTTTTGCTAAGTCATTTTGATTTATTGTACCATTTTTTTCAAGTTGTTCATAAACTGCTATTGACATCACAGTATCATCAGTAAATTCCCAAGATGTTTGAGGCATTATTTTTTCACGGATACATTTTTCTATTGTATTTGTTTCTCCAAAGAAGCTTTCTCCAAAAGCATCTCCAATCGAAACTCCTTTTAATGATTTTCTTGCTAATTCTATTCTTTGGTCTTTATTCATCTCTTTTATTAATTACCACCAACAGACGGGCGCAAGTTGCGTTGTTGGTTTTTGCCGACAATGAACAATTGTGCATTGTTATTGATAGTTTCTTTTTTTTCTTTTCAATTGTCAATAACGTCTCGCAACAATGACGGTGACAGCTTTTGCTGGCAATGGAAAATATTGCTTTTGTTGGGTGTCGTCTTATTTGTTTTTATCATTCTTTTTTAATTCCCGAAATCCTTTTGCTTTACTTTTTTCAAACCTTATTCGCTTATAAACGTCTTCCTGTTCTAAGTACTTTATCGCCTTTTTATCATATATTGTAGTATAAGTATATAGTTTGTATCTAAAATTTCCTCTGTCATCAAAAACAATATGAACAGGTCGAACGGCAAGAATATTACTTTCTACTGTTCCTCTCTCTGAAAATTTCATCTCATAAAGGATTACATAATTAAAGTATTTACTACTTACAATTCTATTAAAAGTATCTACTCTTTCAAATTGTTTAAATGTCTCAGGGTCGAAGGTTATTATAGTATCTATAAGGTTGTAAGTTTCTATTGTATCTTGTGAATAATATCTGATAGTATCCTCTAACCATACTTTTTGAGGATGACTTAATGTGTGTTTGGAATTTACTAATTTCTTGGTAAGTTCATCACTCAATGATACTTCCTCACAAATAATTATACTGTTGGTTATTTCTTTAGGTTCTAATTTTTTTTGTTCCTTTAAAGGGAGCCATATTTCTTTATCATTATATCGATAACGTGGAGAAAAGTCTTTCAAATCAAAACCCATAGTTTCTACTAGTTTAGGATTTAGTTCTTCGACCTTTAATGTTAATTTTTGTGTTTCCGTGTCAAAATTCCATCTTTGCTTTAGTTCGTAATAAGTTCCAAGGTCATATTTAACAGTGTTTTTTGAGATTTCCTTAAATTCTTTAGGATAATTAACTTTGAATAGATTAGAAACGAAGTTGGTATCAACCTCTCCTTCTATAAAATTTTGAGTTCGAACTGGCATACCATCAATAAACACTATTTCATATTTATCTTCATATAATACTGGATAATGATAAACGAGTTTATTTTCATAATTATAAGTATATTTCCTTTGCGACTTATTTTGATACTTTTCTCCCCATAAACATTCTGGATTAAGGCATAGTTTTGTTATCGTGACTGTGTCTTGTGCAAAGGTTAAAACTCCTAAATGAATAAACAGTAGTATTAATTTTATCTTTTTCATATTTTATCTTTTGATGACACCCAACGTCCCGCAACAACTGACGGTGGCAGCTTTTGCTGACACTGGACGATGTTGCATTTGTTGCCTGCTGTCTTATTTTTTCATTACCTACTTTTGGGCTTTGTCTTGCTTACGTTATTATTTTTTTATTTCAGGAAAGCAATAACGAAATAAATTCCCATAATTATTATTGCAACAATTCCTATTATTATAAGTAATTTTTTGTTAGAAGATTTATTCATTGCTTCTACCATTAATTTATTATCATCTCTGGTCTTCTGAAATTCTTGAGTAAGTAAATTTATTGCAGAAGCATTATCATTCATCTTCTGAATTACATTTACATCTTTCTCTGTAATACCAAGTCTTCTTTCTGTTAATAGCTTAGACGCTTCGGTTATATGAATATCATATTTACCAATGTATTCTCTCAAAGGTTCTTCTTTACCGCTTTTTTTTGCTGCTTCAAAAGCTTCATTGTCTTGTTTATCTCGTTTTAGTTTCGTCAGCTTATCAATAATTTTATTCTTATATTCCTTGTTTTTATCTCCGTAAACTCTGATATATCTCGAAAGGGTGTCAATATCTTCGGTTTCATTAGCTTTCGCAAACTCTTCTTCTAACTCTTTCAAGTCATCTAATTCTTTAATTCTCGTATCTGCTTCTTCTTCAAATTCTTTTTCAACCGATTTTCGTTTGTATTCATGCAAAGGCAAACTTTCTCCTGTTGATAAGGCTTCTAAAAATACAATACCGTCTTTAGCTTTTCCAATATTTAAACCTGTTGTGTCTTTATATTTACCTATGTATTCCTCAAATGCTTTTTTAGTTTTTAGTTGTTTGGCTTTTAAGTAGTCAATGTAATCATCTACTTTGTCGTGGTTTTGAGAATGGTTTATTTTATAATCTTCCAAAACCTCAATTTCGTTAGTTTTGACAGCAATATTAAAAGCATCATTACTGTCAATTGTTTTCTGCATTTTTTCCTTAATATCTTCAACTTGACTTAATTGAATGCCTTTGGGATATTTTGATAAATAAGAATGACATAAACTCAACTTGTCTTTAATTTCTGTTGCCTTAATTATTTCGTCAAAAAGTTCTTTAGACCTTAAAGTATAGTCTAACTCTTTAAATTTAAGTTCTATATCAAACCATTTATCATCCTTATCATTTTCGTATTCATCTAAATATTTTTGGCAAATTTCAATTGAATTACTGTTAATCGCATTGTCATATTGCGATTGTTTAAGTTCGTCTTGTTCTATTCGTTTTACATGGTCTTTAGCTTCTTTGAGCATTAAACCATTTGTTTTGTATTGAGGATGTTCGAGGTATTTTTGATATTGTTCTTTGGTTTTAAGGCTGAAATAGAGGTTTAACTCTTCAGTTCTTTGGAGTGCTTTATCATAGAAATTATCATTTTCATCGAACATTTCTATCAAATCTTTGAAGAGGTCTATTTCCTTTCCTCGTTCTGCTTCAAAAAACATTTGTTCTTCTTTGTTGTCAAGAGCTTCTTGAACCTCTTGAACTAAATCAATTGCAAGTTCATCCTCAGAGTATAACTGAATAAAAAATTTTAATTCATTAACCTTATTACTTTCAATAGCTTTCTTATACTCTTTCTCTTTGGTAGTTTGATATTCTGTTATTATTAGTTGAGCTTCTGTAAAAACCTCTGAATTTGCTTCTTTTTCATCCTTCTTAAACTCTTGAATTTCGCTGACTAAATCATATAAAGCAGGTAAATTATTTTCAATCTTTGCTTCCTCAAATTCTAATTTTATTTTTTTGGCTCGGGCTTCAATACTAACTTTATTTAGTTCTTTTTCTGCTCTTTTTATATAAAGTCCTTCTGGGAATTTTCGTTTATACTCTTCAAGTAGCTTTCGACCTTCTGATAAATCATTATTATTGGTTATCAAGTCTTTAGCTTCCATATAAAGAGAAACATCTCGTAAATTCTGATTAGCCTCTCCAATATGTTTTCCATATTTATGGTTGTGAATATAATCTATATAACCTCTTTTTATGTTAATCAAGCTCTTTCCTGTTCTGTTATTTACATCTTTCCATAATTTTTCATCTTGAACCTTTTGCCGTAAGTTATCCAAAATATTTTCTGCGGACATTTTGTAATTGCTATACTTGTTGTTTTGGATGAACCTTTCCAAGGCCTTAATTTTCTCAGTATCTTTTGCATTTGAGTTATTAATTTTCATCAATTCTTCCCACTCGTTATTACTTTCCTCACTTTCATTAAGGTTGTTTTTTACGTTCTTAACATTATTGAGAAAACTTTGGGATTGCTTAACGATTTCAGAACTATGCTCTTCTTTAACAAAAGGAGTAATTAATTTTGTGATTTCATCTAACGTATTATGCCAACTTTCACGTTCTTCTGTAAGTTTTTTCTTATTCTCTATGGCTTTAGATACGAGGTTACTTGAAGGGAATTTTTGTATAAAACTATCATATCCTTCAATACTATTTTCTTTCAAAGTTTTCGACCAAATAACCTCAATATCTTCTTTGAGATATAAAACAAACTGTCCTCCGTCATTGCCTTTAAAATGACCATATCTTGGAGTAGAGCCAAAATCATTTTTATCAAACTGCGAATGAATATAGCTCACAATGTTCAACAAAAACAACTCATAACTATCCTTATTATTGGATAAAATTTCAATTAGAGAATGACAAAAAGGGCTGTTCATTCCATGTTTAGTGCTATCTCTTGTAGTTTGATTTTTTAGACTTGCAGTAAATAAAACCCTTGATTTTTTTCCTGTTCCTTTATCATATCTTTTAGAAGATAAACCATCTTGCTCAAAAAGATTACCCGAAAAACAACTGTTTACAAGCAACGAGATATGCTGAATATCTTCTAACTCAGTTATTTCATCAAAGAAGTCAGAACACTTATACCATGTTTGTTCAGCATCAATTCTACTACCTTGAAATTGCCAATACGCTATATTTCCTTTTCCTTTGACTGAACCATGACCATTATAAAGAATTAGTAAAGCATCTTCTTGTTTTAGAGTTTGTTCTATTTCGGTAAAAGTTTTTTTGATTGCATTCTGAGTGACTTCTGCATCTTCTAATTGCCAAATTTTTTCAATTTTATATTTATCTTGAAGAACTTTAATTACACTTTGTGCATCTTTTACAGCATTTGGAAGCTTATCTAAATATGTATAATCACCAATAGCAATAGAAAATACATAGGTTTTGGGTTCAGTATTATTCATCATATTACAAAATTATTTTTGCGGCAATTTCTATCAATTGGTTTTAAAGTAAGCACTATTCGATACTTTGGGTTAAAAGCTATATTTGTTTTTTCAATTAGATTTCCTCTTTCAATCACTTTGCTTAAATCAATGTGTGTTACAAAGCGTGTTTTATGATAAATTGGAGGACCAAATTCTTCCCAAGTATTGTTTCCAAATATTTGTTTATCTGACAAAACCTTTGCGTTGTGTGTTTGTGTTCTACCCCAAATAGAGTTCAACGAAAGAATATTTTTAAATCTCACAATTGATGTAATTGGAACTGATGGAGGATGAAAACTCGAAAAAGTCTTTGCTTCTGGTGGATTTTCTTTCAAATAGATCGCACTACCTAAAGTACATCCATATAATTTTTCATTAGGATATATATAGTTGGTTTTGATTTCATCTTCAGTATAGTTGTAAAATAAGTACAATGGAAAACCGTATATTCTGTCAGCATAATCTATTAACTTATCTTTCTGCGTTTTATCGTCATCTTTTTTCGTTTTATGGTCATATCTCTCGTATTTAGCTTTTAAATTATCTTTTTGAGCATTTTCGACATATAGCCGTTTAGCTTGACACGGAAAAATGATATTTTCATTCTGATTGATTTGCACCACGATTTCAAGGTCACTTCCATTAACACCTTCATTTGGAGAGTGAAATAATCGAATAGGCAAAGGAATTTTATCCGCTTTAATCAGTCTCCCGATTTCACGAACTAACTGATTTGTAAATTCTCTTTCATCTACTTTAGAAATGGATTTATCTTCTTCGGTAGCAAACTTTAATTCATCCCAAACATAGTTTGAAAAGTATGAAAACCAATCAATAATATCTTTACTTTTTTCAAAAGTTTCAACATATTTTTGGGCTTCTTTGGATATTTTCATTGTGTTACTTTATTGTATTGTTATTTGGTTTTTTTATTTTTTTCTGATAGCCGCCAACGTTTGCAGAAACGCCGTAGCCGCTTTTTAGCGGCTATGGACGATTCTGCTTTTGTTCTGCATCCGTTTTTTTATTTTATTTAGTATCTTACATGATATTCAGAACCATGTATTTTTAGTACTTTTTTAGTGTTCTTATCAATAAAAACATTGTATTCCTTACAGTATTTTTGTGGTTTTTGTACACAAAATGTACTAATATAGTAAGTCAATGTATAATTATGTTTTTTATTTGGTTCACCTAATATTGACACAATAATGTCTTCTGTTTTACCATACAAACACACTTTATATTCGTTGAATATAGGTATGTCTTCATCTTTAATTAGATAAACTTGGTACTTATCATCATAACTCCAAATTTTTTCGATAATTTGCTTTACATCTTTACAATTAGTATTATTTACCGATTTATTATTATGTGTTCTACATGATGTAATAATTAATAATAATAGCGGTAGCATTAAATGAATGAAATTTATTGTTTTCATTCATTTATGTTTTTATTACCTTAATAAAAGAAACATTGTTATCAAGTCTGACTTTGATAAAGTAAAATCCTCTCGCTAAGTCATCTTTCAAAATTTGAATTTGATTTATACCATTTGTAACAGAACCATTTTTACTAAAAAGAACTCTACCACTAACATCGATAATCGAGATTTCATAAGAATTAATATTATCCAAGTTTTCGAACTCAATATTAAGATGATTACTAAAAGGATTTGGATATATTTTAAGTGTTTGATTTTGACTAATTACTTCATCTGTTGAGGTTGTACACCCAAAAGTATTTCTCACTAAAGTGCCACCACAATGTGGACTAACTACCTCAATACTATCCATTATCCAATTAGCTCCACTTTTTGCAAAAAAGTTTATTTGTCTAAAAATATCAGTACGTTTTTGAAAAGCATACATTACATCTGAGGGACTAATAATATGTTCTAACATAGTTGCATGACCAAATTCATGTAAAGCAGTTGTCCAAAAATCCCATTTACTTGTGTCTGTTTGATTAAAATTAGTTGTTACAAACCAATCTTTTAATCCATTTATACCCATATCAATTTCATGAACATATCTATATTTTTGCCCATTATAAACACATTCATTAGCAATAAAACTGGTATCAGATATATATATATTAGTTCCCCAAAGTGTACTTGCATCCATAAGTGTTGGGTCGGAATTAAATGAAATACTATTTATATTGTCTTTTTTACGTTTTATATTTGTTGATGTGTTAGCTAATTTCCAATTTATTCCACTTTTACATCGCCATTGTTTCATAACTTCTCTTATTACATCCGCTGTATCAGAAGTTAATCCTATATCTTTGTGTAAGTAAAATAGAAAAGTATCTATATTATTTTTCGATACTAATATGGGTAAATGAGATTTTTTTGTTATAAAACCCTTCTCATTTCGAATGACAAACTTCATTGAAATTGCACTGGAACTGGTAATTGAGTCGTTTGCTGTTTTCACTTTTACAAAACCTGCACCTGGTATCTCAAAATCAGAATTAATAGAAAACATCATGACTTTAATCAATGTATCAGACCAAAATACATCAATATCATCTGCTTTTACATTTGGCGGTGTACCAAAAGATAAATCTGCATCAGGAAAAAACACATCTCCTTTTGTTGTACCAAATTCTCCTTTGATGTATAAAGTATCAAAAGTTCCTGCTGTTATAAAATCAGGATAAATCGTATCAATAACAGGTGGTACAAAAGCACTCCAACTTTGTATCATACTATCCGCTGCAACCACATTTAAGAAATCATAAAAATTACCATTTTGATAATATTCACTTTCGCCTTGCATCGCAGTTTCATCAAAAAACATACTTGGACTAACTGAAAGAAGATTAGAAATATCCAATTTTAGATGACACAACTCTTCATTATTCGGTGTTAATGAAAATGGATTATTTGGGTTGCTGATAGAATTTATTGCTAATTTCAATTTAGAAGCAGTTTCATCGCCTATCGTAAGCGAATAATCAGAACTTAAAATAACCGTTTCTTTAGTTGCTGTGATTTTTCCGTTTGCAACCATGTTTAAACCCCAAACGTTTGGGTCGTATTCTAAATAAATTTCAGAATTACCAAATAGAAAAGTATTTGCAAAAGTTGAAACTTCAATATCAAACTCAAAATATTCATCGTTTTGCCCTGTAATTTCAGGATTTGCAAATTCATATTCAATACCTGTTTTCATGCCGTTTCGGCTCGTATTTCCGTAGCTTTTTTGACTAATCCATTCTAATAAAGCTTTTTCTCGCTTGTTTGGGTTTACTCGTTCTCGTTTTCGTGTTTTCTGTTCAATGACAGAAAGTAATTCAGTTTCTACATTTTCGTAATGATGAAAAACAGTTTTTGCAGTCGTGCTACCAAAATGATTTTGATAACGAATAAATCCTTGTTCGCCCTCATAAACTCGAAGTGCTAAACCCGAATTAGAACGATTTAAAACAGGGCGAACCGTATTTCTACAAAAAAATATTCCCTCCCAACCATCACGCAACATCAAATTATTCGTCACATCTAAACGCAAACCGTTTACACTTCCACCAACAGTAATAATTTCAACTTCATCATTTGGAAAGTCACCTTTTAATATTTTGCTGATTTTTATAATGTGTGAGGTGTAAATAATTTTTTGCTCTTCGGGCATGAAACTTTCGCTGCTAATAACTTCACCCTCAAAAATAAATGGTGCATTTTGGATTTTCTTTTGCAAAGGAACTTCGATGTACTGAGCATTTAATGTACTTAAAAATAAAGTAAAAAATAACGCTAATAAAGACCGTTCAAAGAACTTTAATTGTTTTGTTCTCATGATTTTGATATTTTATGTGTGAATAAAAATTGTTTATCCCAAATACTTGGGATGTTTTTTGTTGTCTGTTTTTTTGCGTTTAGCTTTTTCTAATGGTGCAGAACGTCCGCAGAAACGACGTAGCCGATTTTTATCGGCTATGGACGATTCTGCTTTTGTTCTGCATCCGTTTTTTATTTTTTCAAGCCAATCCGTGTTGTTTACATAGTATAAGCATCTATATACTTGTATTCAGCTTCATCTTGGAAAATGATTTGTAATGTGTCACTCCTTGTTATCTTGAGTTCTACAAGTTTATTACTTTTAGTTAGCCCTTTCTCTTCTACATAGTAATAAATAGGCGAATTAATAATTTTACTGACATTTTTACGAGTTAAAATACTATCCGAAAGAGATATTTCCCTTGTTTTACGATAGTCAAATTCTTTTAAGCGATATTCCATATACATTAAATCTACTGATGTCCAATTTGGAGGAAAAGCCGAAATATCCCCCGCAAATCCTATATTTACAGTATCTCTATCTAATAACGTAAAGAATTTGAAACCTCTTCTTTTAAAAAAAGTACTCATTAAAATATCTAATGTATCTTCTTCATAATGAGAAATAAGAGAAATAATTACATGGCTTTTTGAACATAGACTGTCATTACAACTGACGTAAATTTTTTTAATTGATATTTCAAGATATTCTTGTTTATCATTTTGACAACTGATAAGAATAATAATTAAACTAAGTAGAAGTATTATACTATTGTTATTTATACGCATTATCTAATCTAATTGGTGAAAATAATGTTTTTTATCGATTATAATAAGTCCAAATAGATTTGAATTCTTTGTATTTCCCATATTTCTTTTTCAACTTATCATAAATACTCCACGCATCCGTCAAGGAACGTTCGTCAAATAAGGCATCAAGATATAGATATATTACATGTGATTTGAAAAGCATTGTTGTGTAATTCCAACTTTCATGATTATCCATTTGGTACTCAAAGGCTTTATAATGAGTTTTTTCTTCTTCGTTGTGTCCTGACCATTTGTTTATTCCATGACCTGTATATTCATGGGCTCCAATAGCATTAACAATATTTCCTACATGGCAAAAATCATAAAGTGTCTGTCCAATATCAAGGCTAAGTTTAAATGTATTTTCGTTTATATGAACCGTATTAGCATAGTATATTGTTTCGGGGTCATTGTAGTTTTCACGATTAGTACCAAAAGCAGATAATTTTTTATTGTAAAGTTTTGATAAATCAAAATCATGGTTTTTCAAAATATAGGTGTATATTTTGGAGAATATACTCGAAGATAATTTACTTTTCTTGTCAAAAGTTGCTATCATTTTTCCACTTTTTATCAATGCGTTTATATAAAAAGATTTAGATTTCTTAGTGTCTTTTATTGCATCTCTTTCTTTCCTCAATTTTGTCACTAATGACTTGTCAAGAATAAAAACCTTTCTGGAACGTGTTTTTAACGTTATTCTTGCTATAA
>Ga0306864_1001133_pt1 | contig 11214 bp, 11 predicted proteins | sample AntRauTorckE5430_FD_190448 | JGI IMG/M metagenome (GOLD analysis project Ga0306864, IMG submission 190448) | Saline lake microbial communities from Rauer Islands, Antarctica - Metagenome Torckler E5 #430 (v2) (version 2) | ecosystem: Environmental > Aquatic > Non-marine Saline and Alkaline >...
TGCCTCAATTGAGGCAAAAATCCAGTAGAATAGACACTAGTATAGTCCTTTATGTATTAAGCTGACATAAAATATCCTTTTAAAATCCAATTAGGATAAGAGCAGTTAGGGTTAAACTCGTAACTTTTTAATTATACTACCTTTCTGTCGTTGACCAGCGGCTTGCTCCCTCGAGACTATGACATTTCACTAAAGATGAAGCCCATACTCAAGGTTTCATTAGTGACAATTCCTCCACATATATGTACTTTATCGTCAACATTAATAGATTATTGCTTTTCAATACCAACTCTTCATTTGCAATAGCTGTAATAGCCATCTTGCACAAAATGGCGGCTACTTTGTCAAACACGAGAATCACTATTTGTGACCCATTCGGTACAAAATAAATGATAAGTATTGAAATTCAAAATCAGGATAGACCATCAGCGCTGGTTGAGTTCGGCCTGCGGAATTATTTGGTGATACAAACCCCATAGTACACTCAATCACCAAACCGCGATTGTTTAATAATCTACGCGCATCGCATTTTGTTATTGAATACAGATTATGGGACAATAGAAATGCGCGATTGAGCATTTCTGCAGATCGCATGAAATAAGATGAAATAGCACGCAAAATAAGAGACGCAATGACAAGCTCCATTAGTTGCTACAAGTACTACAAGTAGAGTGATCTAGGTAATCCTGGTAAAATTGTTATTGTGGAAGCGTAGCATTGGGAAACCACGATTCAATCAGACGATTGCTTCTTCAATAAAAATAAAAAGCCAATTTCAAGTCCAAAGGCGCGAACGTCTTTCCTTCCTTCCACATTCATTGTCGAGCTTTCTCTCTTCCTCTTCTTTTCCTCTTTTTCTCTCTTCGCACCACCTTCTGCGCAATCAGTATGGTACCCACCAGTAAGTACAGCCCAGTACGAGTGGTAATTACTGCCTCCCTCTTATCTCCTCTTATGCTGTCATCGGATTGTTTGACTTGGCTGTTCACACTCTTCTACCATCGGTGTTTTAGTGCAGGAGAGCCAGTTTGACCAACCATCTATAGCCAAACAAGTCAGTTAGAAACTTTGCTTGTTTGATCTAAAATCGGACTGGAACCGACAGACTTTCATGATGAACAAAAATCCAAATGGGGTTTCGCTCAGTGATTCCTACCCCGCCAACTCAATTTTGGAGCTGACCCTTTCACCCAATGGAGAAATTGTTAAAGGATTGGTTTACTGTACAGATGAGGTTTCAAACTCAATTGTGTTGAAGAAAAGTTTGAACCATACCGTGTTGGCCAGTGAAATACGGGTAATCAATGCCTCTTGTATCAAGACGAAGAAAATCATTGCGGCGCAGGCACCCACTACGAAAGAGGATTCTGGCGCGGGAGAGACTTTGGAGGTTGCTATGCCGTTGCCAAATGTCACCAAAAAGTCTATCGATGAAAGGGAGAAGAGGGCGATCATGTTGGCTCAAGAAAGTTTGAAACATATCAATCAAAAGGTAAGGAATCTCTATGTGAATGTCTAGCCCAACTGTAGTTAGTTCAGCTTTCTCCACTTTTTTGTACACACACTAAATTGGTTTCCCACTTTTCTCACCACCTGCATTGTTCCTTATCTTCACCAAAGGCAACTCCTGAAGGTCAAGAAGTATTTGATCGGTTATTGAAGGCATGCAATGAAGTGAAGTGGAATGGAGAGTCAATCATTGTGCTCAATAACATAAAGGTCGATCCACCATATCACAGTGATAATTGTAAGCTTTTAAAATCTGGCGGTGTCAAGCATGAAGGAAGTTTGGAGCGTGTCAAGAGAATTGTTGGTGCATGAATTCAAATTTCATGTTCAAACTGTTCAAAGTAGCTTAGTGTTGAAAAATGAAGAGAAAGAGAATGGGAACGAACAATGACAGTACAAATAAATGTACTTGTGAGGCTCATTTGTACCTTGCCCTGTTATACCAGCACGGAAGCTATCTAGTAGCAATTACATTTACGCTCGTTTCACTAAATTAAGCTAATCACACCAAAAAGGATGGATCACTTTTTGTATATCAGAGGACAAATAACAAATTGTTGATTCTACTAGCTTGCTCTTTATTGTTAAAAATAAATTGGCAAAAAGCTTGAACTCGTTTCTTTAACGATCCGACCTTTTTCTCATTTCTTGGTGCATCCTAACCTCAGCAAACTGTAGCGCTTGCTTGATCTGCTTATTCTTGGGTTCAATCTTTGAGGCGGCAGCCAGTGGAGCGATTGCTTCTTGGTATCTCCCCATGGCATGAAGTGCCAATCCTTTGCGAAAAACTCCCTTGACATATGTTGGCTCAAGCCTCACTGCCTCTGTTGCATCCTTCAACCCTTTGTCATGATGACCTAGCTTCATAAAAGATGCGGAGCGGTTGGACAAGACAACATGCCTTGGAAACAATTGCTTCTTGGAGCTTCCGGCATCTGATTCGTCAGGTAGCTCTGCCGCACGATCTAATGCGAGTGTATATAAGAGTACGGCTTGCGCATATTCCCCAGCAACGAATGACTCGTTTCCTTTTCCTTTTTGAGCTTCACAATCCTTGACAATGCCATCAATATCTGCTTTCGTCATGCCAGCATATACTTCTTCAATATGATCATCATCATCATCATTATCGTTCTTTTCTTCTGCATTTTTCTTTGCAATAGGTTGAACTTCATTCCCTTCCTTATCCACAATTTTGATTCCACCCAATTGATCATCAAGCGCTTTACGTATCTGTTCCTTCCTCTTTTCAACCTCCTTCATCTCTCTCCCCGTCATTGACCTCGCGCCACTTCCAGTATCACCACCACCCACGGCCCCTGTAACAGTAGTCCCTGTCTGACTCCCTGGTTTCAAAACCTTTTCAGTCACCAGTTCCCCATCTAGGACAGAAGTAACAAATTGAACTTCCTCTGCAGTGGCATTCCCAACCTTTTTAGCTCCGTCCGTTTTATAATTAGCAACCGTTTCCAAATCAACAAATCCATCTCTAACAGTCTTGACAGTTAAATTCTCCACTCCAGCATGAAAGATACGATCGTCCTTGTCCTCACCCCAGAACATGGTTGTATAACCTTTGGGATGAATCCCCTTTCCGCTCGGTGCATCATGGAATTCAATTTTGAGATGCTGACATAGATCCGCTTGGACAGTGACCACAGTCGTACTCTTACAAATCTTTACAATGACATTTTCACAGTGTGATATCTCAAGCAGACCGGTGATAACTTTGCATTTAACGGATACAGTACAGTTCTTCAGGTTGGATAGTGATAATTTGACCAGACCGTTGATGGTCCCTCCCTGGGGATCATACCCCGGAGCAGCATTTTCTGCATCATTGGGGTAGGATTTTGGACTTAGATTGGTATTGGGCGGCATGTGCGAAAGGAGATTGGTCAGATCTTCCGTGAGCACAATATTCCCCGGTCCCTCTGTATCTGCAACATTCAGCACACGTTTTCCGGCATCTAGATGATCGCGCGTGATCCGGACAGTATCCTTTCGATGGGATTTTGATGGATCGTCATTTTTATTATTTGCATCATGGGAAAAGATGTCTGTCAAGACTTGCACGACTCCCACCTCGCGTGCCTTGTAGGAATCCAGTTGTTTCTTGATTTTGGAAATTTGTTTGGACTTGTGCTGTTCGTTGACTTCGGCTTGGCTGTTGGCGTATTTACCGTGACCGAGAGCATTTTTGGATGCTTGTATTTCATCACCTTCTTCCTTTTCGAGAGAAGAGAGAAGGGAATTCGTTTTCTTGTTCCAATTGGAATAATCTGTTCGACCTGCTATTCCTGCCATGATTGGTACTTATTAGGTGAAAGATGGGTGGTGGGTAGGTAGGTAGGGACACACTACAGGAGATCTACTACGATAGCTAGAGAGAGACTTGTGAGTTGTTGTAAGTTGTAAAAGTTGTAAGAAGAGTTGACTTCGAAAATTATAAATTTTGACGATTTTTCAATTATTTCTTATTTTTGGAAATTTCAAGGGACAACACGGATAACAACACCCAGCAGGTCACAAAACACAAAACACAAGACGACATTTTGACAGACAACAGACAACAACAACAGACAAAATAAAAATACAGTAACGCAACAGACAACGCTATCATACTCAACACTCCTTGTTGCTTGCTTCCTAGCAGCACTGTAGGCATTCCACTCCTAGAGCTATCACACACCGCTTGCTGGAACTCTGCCCTACTTCACTATTTAAAACAATCACTAATATGACAAGGTTCAGCCTGGACGACAATTCATTCCGGGATCCGTTGACATACACATACAGCGATGACGACGATAGCAGTGCAAACACATTCAGCTCCTCTTCGTCCACCAGTGAATGCGATGAATACGAAGAACCGCATCCACTAGGATTTGGATCAACGCGCTTTGGATTACATGTCAAAAACTACAATTATTCTACAGCCAACGATCAACGAGATCAGGATGATTCCACACTCCAAATGGATAATATGAGTCTCGTGCAATTCTTCGAAGAGCCGCTGGTGGGGGTCATCTCAAGAGCCATTTCTGATGATCCTACTGAAACAGGAATTTTGCTCAAGCATCATCAGCGAAGAACTAGATTCCAAATTATCGATAATAATAATAATCACGTCAACGATCTCGTTCATCGCATGGATAGGATTGCCGCACTTGTCAAAGCTGCATCGATTATTCCAGGACCACTCAAGGACAACCTCACAAAGAAGCCGAGTAGATTCCAATCACTGTTGCAAGCGGCAAATGATCAGCTTCAAATAGAAGAACAAGCTAGAGAGAAAATGGCGATTTACTCAAAGAATTTGATGGAGAAGCAAAGGCTAGATGCGGAGATATTACTTTCGCTCATCAAGAGGGAGGAGGCACAGGCAGATATGATTCTGCGCAGAGAACAGATGGAGGAAGAAGAGGATATGAATCGAGAGAGGATGCAGATCAAAGATTTGCAAGATAGGAAAAGGATCGAGGATGAAGATTTAGCGAGGATTGAGAAGGCGCGTGCGGAAGGAGTGGAGAAGTTGGAACGGGATGCACTGCATCTCGCGCAGCAGCAACGAAAGGTTCTTGAAGCGAAGGAGGCCAAAAAGGCAGTCAGAGCAGCGCAAGAAGCGAAGAAAACAGAATACATTGCAAATGCCAACAAGATTGTTGGTAAATTGGAGCAATGCCGTGCCTCGCTTGAAGTATTTGAGACCTCGAAAGAAAAGGCTATTTCGAGGCGCCGGCTTCAAATGAAAAAGATTGCGAGAGGAAAGATGAATACATTGAGTCATGAAAAAGATAAAGTGGAAATTGTGACTGGTCAAGTTGTGCAGGCATTGCAGGCTTGTACGCAGGACGATTTGGCTTTGAAGCAGCAGATGCAGGCCGGAGATACTAGTGTCACTAAGGAAATGACCAGGGGGACACGATATTTGATGGATTTGATTGCAAGCACTGTCATCGTGCGGGTGCAAGCCGAAGGTTTCAATGGGTTAGTGCATACATTCATTTAGTCGTTTGGGCAATATTGATGACATTATATATCTTGATTTTCAGAAAAACAGTGTGTGTAACTAATTATACACTTTTTTTTTCAACCTTGCAGAACAAGAGGTGACGGGTTCCCGTTGGCTCATATGCTCGCTCACACTTCCAAACAAGTCAAGGAGGACTTCAGTCTACTCATTGCTGCACATATTTATGCAGTATGCCCAACAGCAATACCTACGTTGCCCACACCAGCCGAAGGTTGCAGCGAATTGGAGCTGATGGAAAGTCTAGGAATGCAAAAGGATAAAAAGGGCGAATATGAAACGTTTGACAGATTTCTTACAAGAACTGAAGGACTTATATCCATCATGGCAGAAATCATGTCTTCGTTGCCTTCAGATCACACTCTTCTTGGAGGTCACAAAGCTGCTCTGGATTGGCTAGTGCGTTTTCTTGACCTTTTGCCTCCGGATCAATCACCTCTTCCACTATTGACTGCGCCAGTATTGGTGGCATTCCTCACCGCGGCAGGTCACATGCTCATCAATAAATATCCTGAGAAATTCAGCCAAATGTTTGGAGAGATAACAAATGATATATCTGCACGACTAGATACTTCAGCTATTGGACAGCCAAGCGCAACTAGGTTAAAAAAGGTCCTATCCAATGGACTACAAACATTGAAAATGGAACTGCCACATGGAGCTATTCGCGATTATTATGATTCAATGGCAGAAGATTCCATTTCGGCCCAGTTTTGTAAACCAATTGACCATCTACAGACTTCATCAAAAGGAACATTAGAGGCCCCAGCTACAGTATTACAACAGAATTCCACACAATCTTCTTTCGGTACACAGTCGTCATTCGGAGTTCCTTCTCGACCACCATTCGGAGCACAGCCACCCATAGTGTCTTCGAATCCTTTTGGGGTATCACAAAATGCAGGAATTGCCGCACACTCTTTTGGAAACACAGCTACAAATACTTCTTCATCTTTCGCGGTTTCTTCGACTTCAAGCGCATTTGGAGGCAATGAGAAAATGAGAGGTGCTGAAGTACCAACGTCTCATTCTTATGGAGCCACAGGTGCCCCTCCGTTTGGCGCCCATTCCAATTTCTCTGCAACTTCTCAATTTGGAACTAGTGGAATTCCTGCACCCAACAACAACCAATTTGGAACATCGGCTCCTGCTTTATCTACATCGTCAGCGCCATCTCCTTTTGGAACATATGTTCAACCACCTTCTGCGTTTGGATTATCTAGTTGTCCAGCTAAGTCTCCATTTGCGTCCAATGTTTCAGCACCATCGCCATTTGGAACCAATGCGGCATTAGAATCACCGTTTGGGGTCGCACAAGGAGCTCTCGCCCAGTCACCATTCCCCGGAGGCGCGTCATCAAGTAACCCATTTGGAAATACCCAGGCAGCCTCAGCTCCGTCTCCCTTCTCTGGCGGCGCAACAGCACCTATTGCATTTGGTGAAAGTTCGTCCAACAGTCAAACATCATTTGCTAGCCCTTTTGGTGGGGTGGTATCCAATGTTTCTAAACAGGATAACAGACCACCATGTAAATTCTTTGCACAAGGAAAATGCAGGAATGGTGATCTTTGTAAATTTTCTCATGTGAACCAAGGACAGCAGGGAAGTAACACCAACCCTCCTGCACAATCTCCCTTTGGTGTGTCGAGCTCAAACCCTTCGGAAGGTAATAAATGGAACAACCCATCAAATAATAACCAGGGAGGACATAAAAAGAAACCATGTAAATTCTTTGCTCAAGGAAAGTGCAGATTCGGATCCAATTGTAAGTTCTCACATGACATGAACTCTACAAGTGCGTCACAAGGATATAGCGGAGACAATAACTTCACGTCCGCGAGTTTTGGAAGCAGCCAACGATGGTAAAATAAAATCAGAAATAAAAACAAAAAATTAGAATTGATGAATCAATTCATGTTTTGAAGCAGCAAGTGCACTAGAGCTACTCATGTTAAGCTCTATCTTCTATTATTCTATGCATTGCTCTCTCTTGTAGAATTTTAGTGTGGCTTCCTAGAGCATGATTTGTTGCACTAAAGTACTTAAATCTAATTTACGTAAAGAATTCAAAATCATTGTACTAAATCTTTAAATGAATTGGCTGAGGAGCAAATATCACGTGCGATGGATTTATTCAGAAATCTTTCATATCGGAGAATACAACTACGATACGGACTCAGCAAACAATATTATTGCACCGTTCAGTTCATTTGATAGAATGATTTCGGGAGTTGTCAAGTCCTATCAAACCTAGGTACTACTGTAATGCATAGTAGACCACAGTTTTGTAGAGTCTGACGAAATGAACACGCATTTTATGTCATCATTCTATCAAAGCTCCTAAAGCGTCTTGATCTTTGATATGTGATTGATGAGCAATCTCTCTAGAGAACCTAAAGAGCAAATCTGGAAATGTCCAAATATAAAATTATGCCGTGACATTCGACGTTCTTGCAAACGTTGTGAATTAGAAATGCTTACCTTCTTTCTTTTTTCTTCCGTTATGTACAGTAGAGAGATTGGTCTATTTCTTATAGCAACCTGTATCGGGTAGATTTAGGTTATTGAGATCAGGACAATGACATGTGTAATATTCATTTGAGTGTTGGCAGGCTATGAAGCTGCTCTCATTCATTGGTGTCAATCCGATATTTGGCCGATATTCTCGCAGACGACATTCTGGCCGATATTCTCGCCGATATTTGGCCACCCCCCACAGTTTTATTTAAGCCCATTTTCTACATTAGATACAATACCAAGACAAAACCGGCCTGCAACCGTTGGGTGACATTTTTATCAGGTAACCACAGGCAACCATATTATTTTGTGTTCATAATTTGAGAAAAATTAGGCACCCATAAAGACGAATTAACCTGAATTAACGCATGATGTTATTGAAGTTTCTCGCCGAAGTACTTTTCGACCACATCACAACTCTCTCTCACAAAACATCATATTGTTATCATTTGAGTTTTCAGCTGCACCTACACTCCAACTCTCCCAAACGTGCTTACTCACACCACTATTATGAAGACTGTTAGTATCATGTTCCTCCACTTCGCTATTGTTGCTCTAGCAGCATCAGGAATGACCACTTGCGTTAGGCGTGAACTGTCCTCAATGAGTCCGACATCAACTCAGCCACCAAAGTCTCGCAAATCTGTCAAGACTACCGTATCACCTGAAATATCAAGAAAAGCGCCATATCAAGAAAAGCGCCGATGGGAGGAATGGCATCTACCAAAGCTCCTAAGTCTCGCAAGTCTGTCAAGACTACCATATCACCTGAAACATCAAGAAAAGCGCCGATGGGAGGAATGGCATTTACCAAAACTCCTAAGTCTCGCAAGTCTGTCAAGACTACCATATCACCTGAAACATCAAGAAAAGCGCTGATGCGAGAAATGGCATTTACCAAAGCTCCTAAGTCTATTATTAAGTCTGTCAATGTCAAGACTACCAAATTACCTAAAACATCAAGAAAAGCGCCGATGGGAGGAATGACATCTACCACAGCAGCTCCTAAGGGAGTTGTACCTGTTACAATAGCACCAACTTCTTCTCCTGTCAATGGAGTTTTCAGCATGTCGTCTTCAGCGTCAGTTGCAGTTGCTGCTATTGCATTTGGTAAAACTTCGTCTAACAGTCTTTTTGGTGGAGGAGTATCCAATGTTCCTAAAGAAGATTCCACACCACCATGTAGATTATATGTACAAGGCAAATGCAGGAATGGTGATCTTTGTAACTTTTCACATGTGATCCAAAATAAGTTCTCACATGACATGTACTCTGCAAGTGCATCACAAGGATATAGCGCAGTCAATAACTCTACGTCCACGAGTTTTGGAAGCAGCCAACAATGGTAAAGAGAAGTAATATTAATAGCAGTGTTATAGCTAGATATCAAAGGCACTTGTAGTATTTTAAAGATTTACCTAAAAAGATTACCTACATCTCCTACCGTTGTTCCAACACTGACCAGCACTAAAAACAGTAAAAATACAGAAGTAATCTCTTCTTGCTTTTTCTGATCGACTTTCTTTCCAGTCAAAGCCTCTAATAATACAAACACAAGTTGCCCACCATCTAGAGCTGGAAGCGGCAACGAATTTACTACAGCAAGATTGACACTGATTGCTGCTGCAAATCCAAGAACAGCAGTAAAATCGTTTTTAGCAACAACGTCAGATCCCTGCTTAATGACACCGATTGGGCCACTAAGTGATTGCCCAGCTGGGGCCTTTCCTCCAGAACTGACAAATCCACCAAGTAACTTAAAGATTCCTCTTGCAGTTTGAGCAGTAAGCTCAGCCACTTCATTGGAAGCTTTAACAGCTGCATCAACTGGATTGGTCGCTTTGACGAATTCATTACCCATATAATTGGGAGCAATCATAACTCCAATTGAAAGTGGAGAGTTGACATCGTTTACATCCGAAGGAAGCGGTTTAATATCAACCTCTGCTGCAGTTTTTGTGTTATACTTGAGAATAGATAGATGCAGGGCATTTCCAGGGTCAGCAGCCCTAATATCGGTGATGAAAGATGAGATAGAGTCTTGACAAGTGTATGCTGTTGGTGTTCCGATTGTCAGTGGTTTTCCTGTCATGAAAAAAATGGAGTTAGTATGTTAGCAACTTAAAAGATTCCATTCAGACACATAAACACTTGGAAAAGGCTCACCATTTACAGAAAGAATCACATCTCCCTTGCCCAAAATACCCACACCTGCGCTATTAGCTCTTGCGACGCTATTGATAACAACTCCTTGGCCGAAAACTGGCTTTGGTAGTCCATTACCGATAGTCAATTCTCCAAAATACAAAGAGAAAGCAAGGATAATGTTAAAGACGACTCCACCCACCAACACTAGAGCGCGCTGTGCCCACGGCCTATTTTGCAAAAGATCTGGGTCATTGTAATAATCAATAGGCGGAACCGTCACGGTCCCGTCCATTTCAATTGTGATTGAATTCGGATTCTCTTGCTCTTTCGGCAATTTGTTATTTCCAAAGATGCTGTTCCACCATGGAGCACTATTGTTATCTTCTTGAGTGAGCTGGATTGCCAAAGTCTCCAACGCCTTGATTCTCTCCGCCTCAGTCGTTTTATCCTTAGCGAGGGAGAAACCAATACTACTCAACAATCCAGCACTTGGCGTCGCTGAAGACTCTTTTTCTCTGTTCTCTTGCACAATCATCTCAATCTGACTGCGTTTCTTGTCAGCCTCAACTTGAAGTTCAAATCCCAAAGTTGCATTATAATTCTCTGGGAACCTAACATATCCACCAAGTGGTATCGCCCGAAGATTAAATTCGATCCCCTCATCTTCTTCATCCTCGGGATCAGCCTTCGTTGTGAATCCTGTGATTCTTGGTCCAATGCCTACGCTGAATTCCTTAACTTTAATGCCTTGGCTTCTGGCAGCTAAGAAATGACCCATTTCATGAACGATGATCACAAATGCGAGCACAGAAACTGAACCAACAGGTGCTGAAGCAGCTACAAGGGCCGCTGGTAGAGCTTGCAGCTGCATATTTGTATGTACACCATCGGTGTTGATCAGTGCAGTACGTTCAGATTGGAATGCTTTAGGTGTTCTAATTTGATGACGATGATTCAAAGTGCGTGTAACAGGAACAGTGCGTTGCAAAGAAGTCTGAAATGCAGTT
>Ga0306864_1001134_pt1 | contig 11209 bp, 6 predicted proteins | sample AntRauTorckE5430_FD_190448 | JGI IMG/M metagenome (GOLD analysis project Ga0306864, IMG submission 190448) | Saline lake microbial communities from Rauer Islands, Antarctica - Metagenome Torckler E5 #430 (v2) (version 2) | ecosystem: Environmental > Aquatic > Non-marine Saline and Alkaline >...
TAGAAGGGTCGGTGTCGCAATACTTGGGTATGCGTATATCTGGGTTGTGCAAGGTCAACCAGGCGCAATCCACGGTCTTACCAGTGTTAATTGTGTCAAATGTGAAGGCATCATCGTCGGTACATGTAATAAGGGAGTTACAACTAATGCAACAAGCCTCCTTGATAGAAGGGTCGGTGTCGCAATACTTGGGTATGCGTATATCTGGGTTGTTCAAGGTCAACCAGGCGCAATCCACGGTCTTACCAGTGTTAATTGTGTCAAATGTGAAGGCATCATCGTCGGTACATGTTTGAGCTGCTACTAATAGCGTAGGAAGAATGAGAGCGATAATGGTGGCCTTGCGAAACATGGTTGATGTTCTGATTACTGCTGTAATCTGGTAGAAGAATAGTTGAGTGTTGTTAATAACGACTTTTTGTGTGTTGTATTGTTGTTGTTGGTCTTTGTTGGTGGTGGAGTTCAAGAAATTATGACTTGTTTCGGCTTTTGGATGTTCTTGAGGAGCATTTGAGCGATAATTCTGTACCAAACGTGAACCACTATGGCGAAAATATCTAACGATAGCTGTTCAACGTTCAACTGATTTAGTCTGAGGGTGGTCATTAGTTATTGGTCATTAGTCATTAGTCAGAAAATCAAAGACAATAATGGATTGTTGTGGCCTGTGGCTCTCTCCCGCCACTTTTAGTCTATCAAGCATCAAAGTGTGCAGATGATATTCTTCTTTATCCCGTCGTCCTTTCGTGCCTTCATCAATTGATTGGTCTCCTATTCTTACAGCTGATTAGAATTCACCATCACGACCGATCTATATTCTAACTTCAAACTCCACCGCTTACATTAGATCTTACTTTTATCCTCCAGATGTGTATACAGAACTGGTCATCGAATATAATTCCGAAAAAGGGACATCACTATACAGAGAAACGGGTACGATAGAACGTCGTCAACTAGCTTCACCGCAATAATGACACCGTCTTTACCCTCACTCTTTGAGTTTTACCCCAGCAGCAGTGACAAAAACAGACATCGACGCTCTCAAAATTTATATTGACAATGGCAATGGCCTGGGTCCGGACCCAACGATGCCAGAAACTAACGGGACGCTTGCCAAAAGTGCACGCAAGAAGTCTATAAGATTTGTGCTTGTGTCACAAGGCCGGTTGTTCTGCTTAACGCGAGATTATTTCGTCCAGAACGAGTTGTACAACGAAGTTACTGGCGGGCTTGAACGCAAATTTCGTCTAATTCCTGAGTCGATTATTACTGGGCCGGCAAAGGACGTGATTTTGAAGTTTGTGTCTTACCACTCTATCCCCAACAACTCGATGATTCTAGTGCAGATTCAGACGTCCACAGTGACTGGGCATTGGGGTGAAAAGCGGCGCGCGTCCGTCACGGGACAGGGTATTCACACCGACGGTCATGAGGTTGCAGAAATTGTGTGCCTGCAGCGCGATGGGGTTGAGGGTGCAAAGAACCGTTTCTTTGGTGATTTACAGGGGCTGAAGCCGCTGTGTGATGAAACTGTGCTCGCTGAGCGAGATGCCGCGTACTTTATTGACAATATGCTGTACCACTATGTTTCACGTGCTTGGAAGCCCGATGAGACTGAGCACGACGGAAACCGATCTGTGATGATCCTTCACTATCCCGCCGACCAAGCGCTTTTCGGAGCAGCGAATCTGCACAACACTTTAGGCGCCCGCAATAAAGATTCAGTTGTTGCATCGCACAAATTTTAAAAATATAGCCGTCAGTAGATGGGTTAATGTAAGAACGGTTTAGGAGCCCACAAGAGTTGATACATTGATGAACTGTGGCTCTCTCCCGACTCTTTTTGTGGATCAAGGATCAAAGTGTGCAGATTCTTCATCCTGTCGTCCTTTCATGTTTGGTAACAACGTGCGGATCAGCCTAACTACATCATACCATGAAACAATTTTCATTATCTAATCAAGGCGCATAAGTTAGAAAGTTTCTTTTTACATTAGGCTGCTCTTTCGAAAGCGCCACGATTTTATTCTCTCATTTAGTACAGTCTATAAATTGGAATCTGTCGACTATTATTTTGCGACAGCCTGCAAGGACAGTGGAATTCAACACTTGATTCCATCTTGCGGCCCTTTCCAACATTCACATCCACAATTATAATTTCACCCCGATACAAGTGTCCATAATGTATGTACTCATTCGAAATATTACATTACAGCTGGGGGGGGGAGGGGGCACAATTAGGTGAGACATCCACGACTTCTCTCCAAGTTCACCTTGTTCTTCTTGGTTGCTACATCGCGTAATGGCGAAGGGACCATCTTCTTAAACATGAACTTCATTTCATCTTTGAAGGACGGCTTCCTCCTCCTTCTTGAACGAGCAGTGGAATTACTGTCCAAACTACCCGATAATGCAGTCCTATCATCAGTGGCAGAAGTGGGCTGTTCCTTGGCAAGGGAGCTATTAGCGTCAGAGTTGTTGCGATAATGACAGATATTTCCAGTATAGGCAGACCTGGCTCCTGCAGTATTGCAAGAAACGTTGCTGACAGAATACATATCTTGATCCAATACGCTTGATCCGCTCTTCATAGATCGATGCCTGGTAGGACTGCTGGAGCTGCCACCGGGTCCATATGCATCAGTGGACTGACTTCGTCTGAACGATCTAGATGACGGGGAGGAACCGGAAGAATCAATGAGATTATCGATGGGTTGTCCATTCCACACGACTCCTATTAATTGGTTAGGATTAGATGATACAGTATTTGCCGCACTTGAGTGCACCGTCGCCGATGTGCTCCTAGTGGCTAGGATTTGGGGCTTGCTGGAGATGGAGAGGCAACGATTATGGTTGGACAAGGAAGTGTTCGAATTGCTAAATTCGCCCTTGGTTTTGTCCATGCATTCGCGTAAAGTTGCGTGAGCCGGAACAGGCTTTGAATAAGCTGTTCTGCTGCTGGTACTTGTGGATCGATGAAGGGTGAGATGCGCGCGTCGAAAGGAACGAGTATCGGAAGCAGCCCGTTGGTGCAAAGACCTCGGACGTTCTGCTAAAAGTCTGGGACCGGGCAGAGCTGTCGCAGCACGACGGTGCTGGTGTTGTTCGTGTAATTTCTGTTGATGCTGCATGTATAACAAAGTTTCGCGGTCATCACCCATCAAATCTACTGGATTTATCAAGTGATTTAGATGATCAAAGGCTCCACCAAAATCTGTCCCAAGAGAGGATTTTCTGATTTGTTTTTGTCTATGCCCATGATGATTACGGTCCCCTTGACTGCTTCTACTTTTGTTTCCGATAGATAAATCTAGAGATTTGACAGTCTTATTATCATCGAGTTCGTAGTTGGTTTCATCAGCGGAAAGACTGGATATGCAAGACCCATTTCCAAAAGATGGAACTTGGCGAAGAGTTGGAGTTGTACCAAAAGCTGAACTTGGTCCTCTCAGCCCTTGCCGGCTTTTCATTCGTGTTTGTTCCAATTCCAATTCTGAATCCTCGATCTGCTGCTGTGCCCGTGAAAAGCTCTCCGCTTCATGGGAACTCAATGAAATATCCGCCTTGAACGTGTCATCAAGGAGGTCATCATCTTCATGACCACAGTCATCATTACTCGACCTTGACTTCTGCAAGCTGTGCAGTCGTCTCCGAGGTCGTTTCATCTCATCCGTTTCACTGTGATCAGAAAACCTCTCGTTATCTGCAAGATCTTCTGATTGTAATTGAATTGATCCTCGCGGCGATGGATGCTGTTGATTTAAATAATTCAGGCCTTCTAATGAATCTTTGCTATAGTCCGCAGTACTATTCGACGGTAACCGGGACCTTGACATCGAAAGCCATGCGTTTGGAGAGAACATGGACATGGTGTGATAATGAGGATCCTAGTGGTGATCTTTATAAATCAAGAGGCAAGAGCTGATGTGATCGTGCTTCAGAGGTCTTAGAGAGTCTTAGAGTACCGTGATGCGATTCCTTAGGAGTGGATAGTGTTCGCAAGACCAGTTTTTATTTTGTGAACAGGGAGTGAGTGGATTGGACGGCCTCTGCGCCGGGTAGATTAATTAGTGCACTAAGTGTCTAAACGTTATTGTATATATAAGGAAGGTTGTCCAAACAGAGCATAGACCTATTTTGTATTTTTGATGGTCAACAAAACGCTCCAATATTTAAGAGTGGCAGGTGCTTGTAGGTGCGCCCAGATACAGAATTCAAGGTTGTTGTGTTTGAAGAAGGGTGGTAGCAAGAGCTAGCAAGAGGCATAAGAATTAGGAGTGTCGCGTCGATCAAGGACTTCTTCATCGCCATTTCCCACCTTGACTGGCAGGGCAATAACGAAATATATCGCAATAGTCTCACTTCTAGTCCCATGAAAATCAATCTTGGAAACTTTCCTCAACAAACGAGTATGAATCCTGTCAAATACTGAATGATATATTTTTCATTGCTGGGAAGTAACTTGAGATTTGATTGATTGGAGATTCAGTCATTATTTTAACCTTTTTCTTGAGAAAGTTCCGGCACACATACCCCGTTCAAAAAAGGCTATTGTAAAATACAAATAACAAACAAACCCCGTTCAAATTTGAATTGCTTCTCATCTCGAAAGAACATTCCAGGAGGGTTGGTGGCAGTGGGATAAATAAAGACATAAATTAATAGAAACATTTAACCGAGTTCACAATCAACAAATCAACAACAACATTCGTGGGTCGCATTAAAAGTGAACATTTACAAGGAAGGCTACTTTCTCATAAAGGTTTCATTTCTGTAGCACGCATCGATTCACCACGTCTTATCGCTCCTCGCATCCTCGCCTGCGGAATATAAAGTTTAGAATGACTGATTTCGCCATGGATTCGAACAGAATCTTCCAGCTCACTACGTTTCCATGTATTCGTGAGAACATCTGGTGTCTTCCAACGAGGAGTTGCTTGTTGACTGTGAAGATGAACATTAGAGGCGCCTCCTTCGTTATACTACTATACCTGTGGTCCATCTATGAAACAAGCAGCAATAGATAGAAACAATTACAATGATTTTGCTACAAAGGATAATGGAGCTGGGAGGAAGATGAGCGAACCGATTAAGAGTAGGAACGAGGCTAGTGCCATCCAGGCAATAAATAGTTGATTGTCTGACGAAGTAGTGATCGTTGCTTCATATACGAGTACATGCTACTTATTTACGATGCGAGTCAGATTCAGCATAATGTTCATTGTTATTTGTTATTTGTATATATATAATGTTGTCAACGACATGACTTGGCACTGCAACATCATTTATTTCTGCATATCCCTTCTGCTTGACCATGAAACATGAATTGCAAGAAAAAGAAGAAAGACTGCACAAAAAGCAAAGTCCATGCAAAACAATCCAACCATGATTAATTCCTCATGATCCTCCCACACATAGTTAGAATACAACCTTGGCAAAGGCTTCCAAATCCTTCTGAGCCTCCTCGCAAGCCTTGACTACTCCCCCTTCACTCTTCTTTGACGCCTCCTGACCAATCAACAAAATATCTGCCTTAAATTTCCCCATAGCCTTCTTCGCCGCTTCCGAATTCGAAGAATCCTTGACCAACCCATTCATTGTTTGCAGCAGAGTCCCCAAGGGACCAGTTAGAATTCCTTGCACTTGACTCCATTTCTTTTCTTTTGCAATGGCTGGTATTTCATTCAGACGCATGGCTGCTTCGGATATTCTTTTGATTTGGACTTCTGTATCAGCACCTTTGTAGATGCTTTTAGAGGTGTCGGCTGAGGTGTTTTTCTCGATGAGGAACTCGATATAGCTCGGGAGTGCGATGTTGGAGGAAGTGCCATAGGCCGCATTGGCTGGTAGTGGGACGAAATTAGAGATGATTCCGGCTGAGACTGTAGTGAGAGATGCAGTTAGAAATTGGTTTCTATCCATGAATGGTTGTCGATCATTTTCTTCTGGTGTGGCAGATTGACGAAGGAAATCATTTCGTGTACTAGTTGTACTGGTTGTGGATATATGCTGGTGCAAAGAATTTTGTGGTAAGAACCTTGCAGTAGGAGAGAATGCTGCAGTGAGGGGAGTTCCTGCCAGCGAAATGAGATGTAAAAGACTGATGGATTTCATAATGTGTACTGTATTCCAGTAAGTCTATAAGTGAGTGAGTAGTGCAAACTAAAATCACTTATCATGCAACAGGCAACAGATAAAGATTGTGAAGACACCTGACACCTGCAGCAGTTTCAGCTTCAAGCTTCAAGCCTCGGATCAGATTAGATCTTGATAGAGAGAGATGAGAGATGAGACAAAAGATTTCGACCAGATCCACCTAAAAGACACGGATTGACAATTTCAGTCTTCTTGTTCGCCACCACCAAGAAGCTCGCAAGTCTTCGCAAGTCCAAATTTTTCATTCAACGTATGGTACGATTTGTTACGATGATGTACGACCAAAGTCCAACGTTCATGTAAGTACACGACGATTCGGGTATGCACAAGAAACACCTTCACATCAAATCCTATTATTATAGTGGGCACAATTGAAAAGTCTTGAAATGACAACAGCACTGGCGCACAACAACACCCTGGCTCAACTTCTGCGCGAGTGTGCTTCCCTAGTGGAACGGAATGAACATTCGGCACTGCTATACAGAGCCGTCGAAGCCCTTAATTCCTACGCAGAAGGGTCTGGACACATTGATGCCTCCAGCCCCACCTCTACCCTCGCCAGATCACCTTTTCAAAGGCCGACGAATAAAGAATCAACTCTCATTGCGAATGGATGGATTGAACAAAATCGGAGGTCCAAATTCAAGACCGTGTGGAAAGACGTCCTGGTGTCCCTTGTAGAAGCTCGGAGGCCAGGGGAAGAGACGACTCTGTGGATTCAGAGGGAGACGACCGATCAAAATTCTGTGGGGACGGGGAAAGGAAAGAAAACACTCGAGGCACTCCATCAGGTAAGAATTATCATTGTGTGACTTACTGCCATGTGCCATATATATATATATATATATATATATACACATCTATGTAGCTTATAGCGATATGCTATATGGCTAGCTGTCTGCCCGATTGGCTGACTATTGATCCAAACTCAATGCTAATATGTCATCATTCTTCCGCTGCGTATCATTCTCATTGGTATGATTTAGATTCCAATGAAATGGCTCCTAGATGTTAAACTATTGGAATTCTTTGGTGATTTTCGATTCTCCATCTCGGTGTATAACGTTCCAGAAGATTTCATATTCCGCACACGCAACGAAGAAAGTTGTCGAGAATGGGTGGCAACATTGATCAGCGCCAAGGATGCAAACTCATCAGCAAACAGCTCCTCCCAAACGCATAGTGCAAGCGAAGCAGTGTCAGGAAACTCATTTCCAGATTTATTGGATGAACAGAATAAACCATCCCAGTCGGAATGGACGGAATTTCCTGATTTGGACATGAATAGTGGGGCACCTGCACCAACGGCACCGCCTTTGGAACAAAATCCGAATATGGACGCATTTCGAAAAGGTCATGATAAAAATGCATATCATAGTGGCTCTTCGTCTAATTCCAATGGGAGCGGGAAAAAATCGAATAACACGTCTTCCAATGCATCTGCAGCGCAACCTTCGAAGCAACGTTTGTCCATCAAAGAACTTCGTGCGATTGCGCATGGGGCTGGGTATGATACAAGAGGAATGGAACGCTTGGATCTAGAAAAGATTGCTGCGTACTATGCGCCTGTCAGTGAAAAGAATGCTCAATACAGTCAACATCAGCAGCAACAACAACAGCAACAGCAAACACCGCGGCGACAGAATTCTCAGGAAACACAGCAACAACGTTTACAGAAAGCAAAGGAAGAAATGGAAAACAAGCGAAAAAGAGAAGAGTTGGAACGTGTTCGTAAACAAAAAGAGGACGAACGGATTAGAGGACAACAAACATATGTCCAACGAAAGCGAGATGAGTTTAAAAAAAGAGAAGAAGAGGTAAAACAACAGACAGAGGTGACAAAGAAGGCTGAGGAAATGAAACGGAAACAACAGCAAAGTCAGCAGCATCAACAACAGCAACAGCAACAGCAACAACCTCAGCAACAATGGAATCCAACTGCATCGCATAATGCTCGTAATGCTACACAAGCAACAGCTACGAATCGTCGCCAACAAGGCCCCCCTGCCTTTGAGTCCACTAGATTCTTCAATACCGGAGCAAAAGCGGGAGAAAGTGGTCCCAGAAGGAAACAAGCGTTTACTTCTCAAAATCAGCAACATCGGCAACCCTCTGCACAGCCGCAACAGTACACGCCTCCACCCGACCCCCCTGTTGCATCTACGTCTGTACCACATCCTCCTCCGCCTCAACAAAAACCAGCAACACCAAATAATAGCAATCGTCGGGATACTGATCCGACTTCGCCACTCAATCAAAAATACGCCAAAGTGATGGCTGCAAATCAATCTAATCCATCTGCTCAAGATGAACAGACAATCATTGCAAACATCAAGAGAAACATTCTCATCACATGGGCGCTTGTGCCTCCTCAATATAATATGCTTCGACCAATTGATCAATTGTTGTCATCTATCCAAACAGTTTGTCCGCCCTTCGCAGGCATAGCAACTCATGAATACTTTTCAAAATGGAAAGCTATCAACCACCAAGAGCTCCTTCTTGGGTCTGCCATGGGCGGTGCGGACGAGGCAAAACTGAAGAAGGCTGTGAGAAAGTTGAGAGTATTTTTACATCCAGATCGGTTGCCCAGGGAATTTGACGCGAAACAAACCTTTGTCTGCAAAATGCTGTGGGATGTATCGAATGATGCTTATGAGGAATTTGTGAAACATAAGGAGGACCTTGACTGGATTAAATCGTGAGAGAAAGGTAGAAATTATGTAGTCCTATTGGAATACTTTAAATTATGTGTATATACGTAGATGCACTCCCCAAAATATCTTGATGTAGTACTCTATGATTTCTCTGGTGGCATATATCTGCATATTTGAGCAGTTCTATTTTGTAACAAGTAGAGATGACGTTGATTTTTAAAGTCAAGCCTAGTTTAGTTTGCCGACGATCTGCTGTTTAGGTACTAATTATTAATCAAGAGTCGCTTCCATGTCGAAGTCATCGTCACCCAGGGCATCAAGATCAAAGTCAAAGGTATCCATAATGCCACCATCGCCACTATTATCACCATCAAGACTAAAGTTCAGAGAATCCAATGCAGCAGGGGTAACGGACAAAGGCCGATCTACCTCTGGCGGCGGTGGAATAGGCTCCTCCTTGACCTTTTTCTTCTTCTTTTTCTTGGTTTTTTTCTCTGTCGTACCGTCCTCCTTTGAGGCAGCGTTGCTCTTTTTCTTCTTCTTTTCCTTTATTGCGCCGGACGCAGCTGATATCATGGATTTACCTGCAATGGCATTTATGAGATCATCTACTGTACTCTTCTTGATTTCTTCTGGATCTAGCCAGAGTTCTGGGTGCGTTTTACATCGAGGATCAGTTTCCTCAAACTTTATTCCTTTGGGAACTTTCCCATAATCATCCATCCAAGGCTCGTACGATACAATTTCGTCTTCAACCGCTTCTAGTATTTTAGTTTGCATTGATCTATTTGCTCCATGATTGCCTCTTCCGGCCCTCTTATTAGGATCCTTAGTTGAAATCGCCTCAATCAGCGAAACTAGATCTTTCTCCACTTCAATCACTTCCATTATGGGCGGTGGAATGACAGAATGTTCCCTTTGCATAAATCTTCGTTGCACAACCTTATTCAAGGGAGGTGTGAGACCTGAATGATAATAACTTGGGTAAGCCTCGTGTTTGTATCCCGGCATACTTTCTGCTTCTTCCAAAGCAGTCATGTCCTCGTAAACAATGAGCATCTGAGATAGATCGACGCATTTATAGAACATGGCGTGATCATGAGTTTTATGTATTTCAACTGGACACGGTAAATTAATTAATCTCGCAGGGTACGTTGCTCCATCACAGTGAAAGTTCCATAGCGTATATTGGTCTAATAATTCAGCAGAGGAAGGGTCCGCGGCGTTATGCATGGGTGGAGAAGATGATTGAATTGCGGGTTCGCAAGTAACACCGTCTAGATCAAATATTTTTCCTACAGATTGTTTCGAAGAGGAGGATCCGCTAATGTTTGAATTGTTGTTTACATGTTGGGTAGCTGCTGTTTCTTGTTGATTTGTTTTGGTTTCGAGGGTAGCCATTTTCTCTCGAAGATGCGATTGCAGTCTCTCGTCGAGTATGCGCAAAACCAAAGTCTTATCGCGCAAGAGATCTCTTTTCAGCATATTATTCAAAGATTCGAGTCACCAAATTTTGTCACTGGCTTGTCGCTTCGCCGTTGATTGCTGATATTGTTTTTGATGGTTGTGTAACAGTAGTGTGATGTGATATGTGATAGTTACAGCATTGTGGCCAGAGATGATTTTGTGTATTGATTGTGGATGGAATTAACAAATATTAACTTTTAACATAAAAAACGTTCCATGGTTCGTGTCGTTCCTTGCAATTAACGGTTATATCAAACACGACGATGGCTGGCCCGCAGTCATAAATACTATGAACCTATGCAAAATGACAGTATATGATAGGTACCATATTCGAGAGCGCCGCTCTCATATTTTTGACCCAGAAGACCTAACACAGGAAGCAGCCTAAGTTGACCCTGTTTCACATCTTTTCACATACTTGCACTTGTTTTCAAATCTTTTGCGGTCATTTGGAAGACAGGTTTACTACAGAATTGCGTCCGGGACTCATTCTGGCACCTTTAGTCCTGGCTGGATCGCATTCCCGTCAATGCCATACATCACTTCAGTGTGGGCCCCAAAAAACAAACCAGCACACCATGTCGCTTGAAACGAGATGCAGAAATTTCAGATTTTAATTTCCAAGCTCGTTTCGTGTAAGTTCAAGTATGAGAAGTTCAGAAAGTAAACTGAATGAGCTGTTAGCGAAGCCTCCTGTTGGCTTGTTGTAGTTTTATTTGTTATTATTTGCGCAGCACTTTGTCCGTTACCCGGACGGATATTAGTTTCCCCGCCAAACGGATGCAATGGTATCTTCTGAAAAATCAGGTGATGATGATGATGTTATACAAGAGCCCTATGGTATGAGCATCAGGGCGAATTAACTATATTATCGGAGGGGGGGGAGAGAGGGGATTCAAATAAAGGGGTTTCCTTTTTTCCTCTTTTTG
>Ga0306864_1001135_pt1 | contig 11202 bp, 9 predicted proteins | sample AntRauTorckE5430_FD_190448 | JGI IMG/M metagenome (GOLD analysis project Ga0306864, IMG submission 190448) | Saline lake microbial communities from Rauer Islands, Antarctica - Metagenome Torckler E5 #430 (v2) (version 2) | ecosystem: Environmental > Aquatic > Non-marine Saline and Alkaline >...
TTTTCCATTAATAGAGAAGATTCTCCAAACGATTCCCCCTGACCATACTTATGTACTGTTAGATCCCCATGTTTGACATCAAGTTCGCCTATGATATAAACAGTGGCAGTTCCATTAGATCGCATCGTTTGTGAAGCTGGTTAAAAACAGTAATATTATAGAGACTGCGCTTACCTCCTCTCTCTTCGTCTACAAAATACATGGATCTGCCTATGTCGCCCTCTTTGTAAACAATATCACCTTTATTCATTTCGACTGTCTTCACATTTGTCTGGAGTCTGATAAACGCTTTTGCGTCGGCTAGAGTGCGTGCCTTCCATCGAAATAAGAGTGTGTCTCGGGCAGATTTTGAATTTTCAATGTACCTGTTATAAAAAATAAGGGTAAGCCTTGCGCTGATACCATATTCAAGACCCACTGCCCAATAATTGTAGGGATATACTCACTTTTCGAATTCAGATCGTTTGATTTTGATGAAATCGACTGGAGTGGCGCACTTGGCAGTGGAAAACCTCCTATTGTCAACTTCTAGCAAGCTTCCTTCTCCAAAGAAATCACCGTGACGAAGAATATGAATGAGCTGCCCTTTCTTCGTTTGAATTTCCACCTTGCCACTGTTGATAAAGTACATTGCATCGCCAATGTCTCCAGCGCGAAAGACAATGTGGCCTCTTGGGAAATGCTTATGCTTCAGACCAGCTGCAACCTTGGAGAAACTTGAAAGAGATAAGCCATGAAATCCAGCAGTGTCCTCGTTGAACGGATGAATCATCTGTTTTTTCTCGCTGTCAGATAGTTCTTGACCAGTCGTCTCCGTCACAACCCTGCTTAAATCATCTCCTGATACAAAACCCTTTTTATCATGGTCAAACACTTCAAAAGCCCCCTTTAGAACAGAAGACGCCGGTGCGTGTTTATCTGTGCCTCCTCTATGATCATCTTTGTATACCATCTTTGGAGTATATTCACTCATATTCATTTCTTTGCTTCCCTTTTCAATCAAGATACTAAATATTCCCGCTTCGATGATGGCTTTCAAATCTCGGAACTTGCCTAATTTCTCCGCTGATCCCGTGATGACATCAGTGTTCGCCTCGTCCCCTGCAATCCATGGATGTTGAAGCATTTCATCTGCTGTCAGTCTATCTGCTGAATTCTTGTCCATAAGCATCTTGATCAAGTCAATGGCTGCTGGCGAAAGGTGCGATGTAAGCCTTGGTGTCATTGGCGGCGATGGATCTTTTCTAATCTGCTCCGCAATTTCTGCATCTGTCGCAACTCCCGTCAAATCGAAAGGATGTACACCTGTGAGCATGATGAATAGGATAACTCCTACAGCCCACATGTCTGCTGATTTAGCTGGACTTTCTTTATTGAATCTTTCCGGCGGCCAATAGGCTGTTGTTCCAGTGGATTCTGGCGACTTCTCTGAAATTGATTCGTCATGAACTTTTTTGTTGAGCGTTTCAATCCAATTCTGCAGCGTCCGTTGCACTCCATTCACACCCAATTCCGATGGTTGGCTCTTCGCAACAATGCAGTCACCTTCGGGTTCTCGCTTGTTGACCTCCCCATTATCGTCATCTCCCAAATCATGGCTATCATATTGATCATTTTCCACAATGGCACATCCAAAATCGATCATCTTCGTGGTACCATCCAATCTTTTTTTCGAACATAGCAACAAATTCTCTGGCTTTAGATCAGCATGCACCACTCCCACCCCATGCAGAAATGCCAGCGCAGAAGCAACCTCTCTCATCAGCCTTGCAGCATCTGCTTCAGAATAAGCACCATATTGAATCAAATGATCAAACATTTCTCCTCCACTCACTAGATCCATGACAAGATAATAATGATCATGATCCTCGTATATATCCCTCAAGCCACTGATATTTGGATGTCCACCATTATTGTATATCCTCAATAATGCATCAGTCTCACGACAAAAGGATGATGTGCTGGTATACCTTTTTGAAATCTTTTTGAGGGCAACCTTTTCCCCGGTAGTGCACAGACGTGCAGGATGTACGCTTCCATAGGCTCCTTCTCCCAAAACAGTCTTCCAGTCAACGAGATATTTATCTGCGAGGGATCTGGCGCGGATGGAACGGAGTCGGTGCACCATTACGTTTCGGGGTTGGTTCGAGTCTGATTTCGAGTCCAAGTCTGTATTTGAGTCAGAGGCTGGAGATGGATCGGATGGTTGCGTTGGTGCAATATTGGTTTGATTATCTTGCACATCGAGAACAGTAGAAGAGTCCGATGTGGCGACGGCTTCGCATTGACATGTGGAAGGTGTCTTCCATGCATTCCATCCTTGTCTTTGTTTGACTTTTGATATGACATTATGCTGGGATTGATCCATCAAATATGGATCCCTGTTTGCACTGTCATGCCCTTGACCATATGTCAGAATATCATCAGTGGTACATGCTGCAATAGTGAGCGCAAGTGCAGTGGCATAAGCAGCAATGGGTGCTACATCTTTGTTCCACTGATGCTTCTGTTTGTATTGATGATGATGATGATGATGACGATGTTGCTGCCGTGCGAGTCTTGTCTGCTGATATTGATTGTTAGAAACAAAGGTTCTTCTGGAAATTCGTGATGCATTCCTAGAAACAACTTGATGCGATTGGTGTATGCTTGCGCTCCTTACAATATTTTTTGACATGTACTTTCGATTGCAAGTGGTGATTGCTCGCGATGCAGCACTTGAAGCAACACTTCTCCTCACTGCCGCCAATGTATTCATTGATTGATTTGATTTGTATGGTCCCTGAGGATTGTTTGTACGATATTGAGATGATGGCGATACCTATTAGATATTAGTTGATACCAGCTGCAGAAGAGCTGCAATGGAAAGTTTATTGATTAGAAATAAGCAATCAATCACGTTCCAAATTTGGCTTCTGCTATTCTGCCTTTAAAATTTCTAATAGATGATTGATGACTACGAATGATGATTCTCCGAGATTCTATGACAGCCAAAGGTAGTTTGGGATTTTGGATGCTTGCAATCTTTTGCAATCGGAATCGGAACCCCCAACAAGCCGAACCGAACCTCTTCATTCCTTCGTTCTCCTCACAACAACAATCACTGATCGTCATAACTGCTAACTGCTGATAGTGGTAGATAGTTTTTGTTCTCTTTGCGGAACATCTGTCAGTTAGTATTGCTAATTTAGCAGTATCGTGGGAAGCCTCTTCATCATCATCACATTTCCAATTCATATTATCATTGTGACTTCCAATCTCTCCCAGAGTCTCTAATAGTGCCAAAAGGTCGAGGCTGACCCCAATTGGAGTCATTTTGGACCCCAAAAGAGAAACCATATAACATATATCAGTGTGAAATTTGACCTATTGATTGGTTTTGATCATTCAATTCCCCATCCACAAGTGGATCTTAGAGAGACAGGAGATTCTGCCGGATAGCCGATCTATCAGATATCATTCGACGATGTCAGAGTAAGTCCCATCTTCTATCTGCATAAAAATACGACTAAGAACCCTGACGCTTCTATTCAATATTCTGTAGACTACGCATCAGGCTTCGTAGACTCAAGAAATGATGATTGTAATCAGCAGAATTTGAATTTAATATCTCTTGTTGAAGTGGAAACATTGCTATTGTAGCCGCACTGTTGAAAGAGATGAATGCAGTAATTATTAATTATTAAAATTATGTATTGAGGTGTTGTCGTACTTATTCGGTTGCTAACCTGCTAAATATCCTCGTGATCTTCTTATCCACAAACGATAAAAGAACGCACTCCTGACTCCTGAATCTAAAACCTAAAACATGCAACCATCAATCATGAATCATTACTTACTTAGATACATGATATTATATGCAGCGATACAATAGAGCCCCACAAATTCATCAAGAAACATGTCAACATATCCATCGTGCATCGCAAAGATTCCATCTACATTGAGAGTCATCTTCTTGCTATCCATATCTCTTACCAGCACCAGCATACATCGCTCCCATGCATTTAGCGCATCCTCTGCTTCCTCGCAATCTTCTGTCAAATTCCGACCTGGGAAATCGCAAGATGAGCTAGAAATCAAGATTACCATGACGAGGAACCTGATGAATCCACTAAACCTAGATTCTAAACGATTCGTTGTAGCAGTAGACCCCATGAACGATAACCAAATATACGGCTGGGCACAACTTCGACCTACTGGATTCAACCTCCAAAATGCTCAAGAATACGATGCTTTGCCAGGAAGTGGCTCCATCGAGAGCGACATTGACGACGAAATATGGCAAGATTTTGAAGATGACCCAGCAGACTTTCCAAATTCAGCCGCCTCTTTGCCATGGACGAAGGAATATAAGGAATTTTCGAAAGCATCGTCTAAAAGAAGGGAAAAGAGGATGCAATTGATGGATCGTGCAGAGATGCAAAGGATTCGGGGACAGAATCAGTTATGGGAATTAGCTTCTGTTTTTGTGAAGCCGAAGTGGAGAAATAGAGGAATAGGGAGGGAATTGATTCAGAGGGTCATGGCAAAGCACGCAATGGTGGAACGAAGTAGTAGGGACGTGTACCTGTTGACATTGGATAGTACTCAAGATTGGTATCGGAGTTTGGGTTTTGAGTTAACAGATGAACCCCCTGCTACTATGGCTGGTGAAATTACTGTTGGAAACCTGATTACTGGTTTGGTGGGTTCCAAACTTGTCTGCATGAAAGGAGGTAGCGTCAGGCGATAGTTTGCAAAAAGTGGTTTATGTGCATTATAAAAATATTGTAATAGAGATGAACACAAAGTTTTCAGGCATTATCATTTGATAGCACCCAAGCCTTCTCATCTTCGACTTGGAAACTTTCAGTTTGTAAGTCATCGCACATTTCTTCTGTGTTGACAATGTCTCCCTTGATCGCAAGAATCAACTTGTCCAATCCTTCAAATGGCAATTCAGGCCTTAAATATCCTACGATGGATAATCTCATTGTCTCATCGTATAATTCATGAAATTGTGTTTCTTGACAAGCAGATTTTGTTCTGGAAGGATGTCCCTGTGGTGCGATTAAGTGCGGTTCAATGGTTTTGTGCTGGTTCTTGTAACATGGATTGTATCCAATCGATATTGCGGCTTTGTAGACTCCTTCCAGCGTTTCCTTGCAATTGTCATCATGGGCAGTGGTAGAAACCAATCGAGCGAAACCAAAATAGATTCCAGTAGGAAGGGCATCAAAACTCATTTCACATTTCATATCGTCAGGTGAAGACGAAAGATTGGCAGTAGGGATCCCTAAATCGGAAGAGCCACGACCGAAACCCTTGACGATTTTGCTAATCATTCGTATTGGAAGAGTCTCTTGAATTGCTTCAGACGCAGTGCTACTGACATTCTGGTCAGTGGGAGGTGTCATGGTGTTAAAGGATTATGTATTGAAGAAGTGCAAAAGTTTTTGACGATGAAAATGTGCGTTAATTCTACTGCAGTGTTTGTAATATGCAGATACGAGTGGTACTTCCGATACCAAGTACATATTAACATATTCTTCATGCTTTTATCTCTGTTGTCTATGTCCTCGTATCGTAAATCGTAATGCGTAATACGTACCATACGTTCCGTTCGGTGACCGGTTGGAAGAAGGAAGAATACCGACATGACGTCATGTCAGTCGAAACAGGCTTATTTGAGCTCATTATTGACGAATAATTTAATCACCACACAAACATAATATTAGTTAGAAAGAGGAAAGAGATCTCTCGACAAGCGACGATAAAAATGACTCACACTAAACTAATTCACGCTCTACAGGCAGGCAGCGTTGATTGCTTCGGTTGTGTATTCCCGCATCGTGTCTAGTGCACTTTGTCACACATCTTCCAGCGTTAGTAGATTCAGGATATTGTACAGCAATCAGGAAACTTTTCCCACATTTTATCTAATCAGAGCATCCCTGATTATTGATTATTAATTATTGATTAGTGTATAGCATCAAAGGATGATGCGATTGTTATCATCAACACGGACAGTCAAGCTATTTCAAGATAGAGTCAGGGCTTGTAGCAATACAACAACCCTTGCCCTGCCATCTATATCCACGAAATATTACAACACATCAAAAAGTGATGAGGCCAGCGGCAGACAGTCACATTATTCATATGACCATCCTTCCACAAAAAATCTTCAGTCAATACCATCGACTTCCTTCCATGCAAATCGCAGCATCAATCAAATTGGTAGCCCTCGCTACTTATTACTGCAGACGCGACAAATGTCCACCAACACGCTGCCTCCATCAATATTAGCCAAATATTCTACTGAAATATACAGGCTTCGCCATCTTCGTAATGTTGGAATATTCGCACACGTTGACGCTGGAAAAACAACCGTCACGGAACGAATGCTAGCATTAGCAGGTATAGTCCCTCTGGCTGGTTCAGTCGATTCGGGTAATACAGTCACTGATTACCTACCCGCTGAACGAGAGAGAGGCATCACCATCCAATCCGCTGCGATTTCTTTCGAATGGAAATGGCATAATAGCGACGCTTCTCTTCTGGGCGAGGAAGGAAAAAGTGAAGAAGATGAGCAAGTGACTATACAGTTGATTGATACACCTGGACATGTAGATTTTTCAGTGGAAGTCAATCGCAGCGTTGCGGTCCTCGATGGAGCTGTATTGGTCGTAGATGCTGTGGCAGGTGTGCAAGCTCAGACAGAAACTGTATGGAGAGCCATGACGAGGCCCAGTATGAAGAATCATGATAAAGGTCTAGATCACGATAAAGAAAATTGCAGCGGTAAGAGGTGGAGTAGTGATGACACGCACGGGCATGAACCATTGCCGTGTATTGCATTTGTGAATAAAATGGATAAAGAAGGGTGTAATTTTGGCTATGCCTTGAATACCCTCAAGAAGAAATTACCTGGAGCCAACCCAGTTGCGATGCAAGTACCCCTCTTTGCAGTCGGGAATACTGTAATATCAGATACATTGGCTGGAAATATTGTTGCTGTGCCAGCGAGTGATTTGGACATGAGAACTGTGACAAATGGAAAGTTTGTTGGTCTTATTGATCTTGTGGAAATGAGAGCCATTGTTTGGCCAGAAGTTGGTTCAGGAGGTGTTGCTGACGTGGAAGAGTGTGTACCTGCCGTTTACAACCTGTTTGATGTTGATAGCAAGGCGATCGACCCAGACTCACAAGTGACAATTGTGGCTCTTGCTGCAAGACAAAACTTAGTAGCGTCCTTGGCGGACGTCGACGAAGGCATGGAAGAGATTTTCTTGATGGAGAAAGATCCTTCAAACTATGAATTGAGATCTGCTTTACGAAGAGCTACACTTGATAGAAAGATACTTCCAGTCATGACGGGGGCAGCATTGCGTGGAAAAGGAGTAGAACCATTGCTCGATGCCATGGCAGACTTATTACCATCTCCGTTGAATCGTAAGCCTCCTGCACTTTTAGATCAAGGCGATGCATCTGTGTCTTTAAAATCAAGAGGCCGTGGTGCAAAGAAGGACGTCAAGATTCTGAAGGATGATTGTGATGGCGAATCACAAGGTTTGATCAAATTTGGCCATCCTTTGCATCCGTCATTGTTAGCCCTTGCATTCAAAGTCGTTCATATGAAGAATCGAGGAGGGAGTGGTGATGGACGAGTGGTTTTCGCACGTGTTTACTCTGGAAAACTATCTTCTAGAGATACAGTCAAGGTTATTACTCCTGCCAATAATGGCGAGAATCCTGAGAAACCTAGAACTGAGAGAGTAGGTGGTATGCTAGAGCTCGCTGGAGGAAAATTCGATAATTTAAAGGATGCAGTTTGCTACAGTGGAGATGTATGTGCCTTGATTGGTTTAAAAAGTGTTTCAACTGGTGATACAATCTTATTGGCATCCAATGAGGGCAAAGGAAAAAAAAAGAAGAAAAGTCAGAAAGACTCGGAGTTTGAGATTAGTTCTGGAAACGAATGTCTTGCTGGAGTAGGTGCTCCAAAGCCAGTATTGACTGTGCGTGTGGAGGCAGAGAATGCGGAGCAAGAGTCTAAACTTCTTGAAGCATTGAATCTTCTAGTCGCAGAAGACCCAAGTTTGCAAGTTGAAGAGACGGGGTCGGCAACTCTCTTATCAGGTTTGGGTGAATTGCACATTGAGGTTGTGGTTGATAGGTTGAAACGTGAGCACGGACTTGCAGTATGGATTGGCAAGCCCTCTGTGGCGTATCGCGAAACAGTTCAACGTGTAATTGAAACACCTGGCCTCATGGACTACGATAGAACAATAGGATCAACTAGAATGCAGGCTATGATTCATCTACGCCTTGAACCTTACGACAACCCAAAAGGACATACCTCAGGGGATTGCATTATTCTGTGTGATCCTGTTGTCACCCTTGGATCAAAAGTTAGAGAATTTTTAGGGTTTGACAATGAAACGGATGAAAGCGAATTGGCTCAGCGCTGTAATATTGCAAATGCTTTGATTTCTGGTTGCAAGGGAGCTCTTAAGAGAGGACCGATGGGTTCCTTTGAAATCGCCAATGTCAAATGTCATGTGGAGGAGATTGACGCGGAAGGTGGAATTGCGTCACTCAAGGCTCTACCCGGTGCAATTCGTGCTGCATCTTCTACAATTTTAACTTCTGTGTTGAATAGTAACAAAGCGTATTGTTCTGTATTAGAGCCTACCATGAGTGTTGAGATATCTGCCTCGTCAGAAATGGTTGGAACTGTCTTGTCTGATTTGACGACACGGCGAGGAACAGTAGATGAAGTGATCATGGGTGACGATGACACGTCGCATACAAAGGCGCTCATTCGTGGACAAGTTCCTCTTGCTGAAATTTTGGGTTATGCAAATAATCTCCGCAGTATAACTGGTGGAGAAGGTACATTTTCAGCAGAGTATAAAGGACACTCAGCGTGTGATCTGGGCTGACTCTTAGCTTCGAGTAATAGGAAATGTACTTTATTCTGCACTACACGTTTGCTAAGGTTGTAGAGGTTCAGTTTACATAAATAATTTATTGTGTTATTCATGAATGACTTTCGTTTGCGATCCATTCCATTGATGACATCGTAGATAATTTGAAAGACTAATATAACTCTTGTTTACTCTGATGTGATCTTGCTGATTACCCATCGTTGCTTCCCACTGCCGTCATCCATATCGTACAAATCAGGGTCTCCTTGGTTGTTCGTGCTCAGGTAAATGTCCCTAGTTTGGGTTCCTCCGGAAATTTTGATGTAGTAGGTATTTTCTGCCTTATCAGGAACAGCCTGCAAGTACCATTTTTCTCTTCCAGTGATAGAGTCCGATTCGTGCATCTGGACTCTTCCATGATTATCACTTCCGAGGAAAGTGTTTGTCATCTGACGTTTTGTTTGGATGGTGAAAACAGCATCAGACATTGTTGCACCGTTGTTGTCAGTTGTCGAAAATGTCCATTGGGTATCATCATCTCCAATCCTGTTTTTGTCGACAAGATGGACATCGCCGTTGCTGCCAGTCCAAAGAACGTCTTTTCCTTCATTGGTGCCTTTCTCGATAGCTATGTTGTATGCAGTATCAGAATCTGTTTCGATGTAAGGAATTGCGGGATAGTGAATGTCATAACCCTTGATGTCCATCATGATGTCCCGGCCAACAGCACAGTTATCGTTTCCGACAATAGTTCGCTTCAACATTTGTCTATCTTGAAAGGATGCACGGCCTTCATTATAAAGACGCTCGTAAAACCTTTCAAGGTCATTATTTCCATTCTTTCCTTGACAAGCGTTGAATTCGATTTCAGCTCTGTCGAGGGAAGCTTCCAACAACCCCTGTCCATTGTTAGTGCTTGTCTTCCAGTCAAATTTCCAAATCTCCAATGCTGAGATTTCAGTACAGTCAGCTCTGGAGACAACGGGCATCTTTTCGACGCAACCGCACATGGGTGCACCTGGAACATTACGGACGTATCCTCTGTTATGCATGTGGTCGTACATAGATATATAGAAGAGGTTGTTTGCGGCATATCTGTAGTCCGGTTCGGTCAAATCTGTCCCCCAGGCAAATCCATGGCAATGTGTAGATCCCTCCTGGTTTCCAGGATAGAAGCTGATACCATCTTCCATGTAGATAGAGGATGTTCCAGACCTTGACATATCAACACCACAGATCTCGGTATTATCCCCAGGATCTGAATTAGTACACCTTTCGTCATATGGAGTGTCACAATTTCCGTTGTTGTCGTTGGCCTGACGATCAGATACCCAGCAGCACATTGCGGAGCGAAGCTCGCAATTTTCAAAATTTTCGACATCAGGCCACTGAAAAGAGAGTCTCTCTGCAACAGTCTCGTATAGGTCATCTACACGCTCGGCATCTCTGCTGAGTCTGTTGGAGGGCTCGTTGGGAATAAGAGAATCGTAATTGGTTTCATATTCTTCATTCCAATACGTATTTCCATCGTAGTATTGTTTGTCGAAGTTGCCTCCCTTGTTGGCAACCTGGCTCCATGCTACTGACTTGCTTGGATCTTCCATGGCGTAGTCCATGGCATCCTGGCATAGTTTGTTGACCGTGAGCCTGGCATATTTCTCGTCTGCAGGATGTGCGTAGCCTGAAGGAAGAGGATGATGGGAATTATAGAGAGCGTTGTTGATAGGGTTTAGTGGTTAGTACCTGAAAAAAATGGAAGGTGTATCATGAATATATAACTTTGTAGTTTCTCGTAGTAGCTCTGAACAAAGAGCAAAAAAACAGCAGCAAACAAACATCCAATAGATAATTCTTCAGAAGACTAGGATTACAACCTCATCTCATTCGAACTCACCTACGAGAAGCATGACTTCCTCCTTTCCACTGTTGACACATCGCTCATTCTCTGCGACTTTCAAACTCATGCGTTCGACTAGAGAGTCGAAGTCACATTTGCCCTTGAAGTATACAGTAAAGTCTACATCGGAGAAGCAAGCGTTTGAAGCCAACTCCATGTCTTGGAGTTCACGCTTCTTGGATGCCTGGGCAATTTTTGCATCTGCAGACATGCGTGCGGATGCAATGCATATTCCGCTGAGACTTGATAACACTACTATTGCTGTAGAGAGTTTCATTTTGATATTATTGTCTCTTACAGGCAACGAAATTGAATTTATGTTTCATTGATTGAGAGCAAATTAGAGCAGGCATTCCAAATGTCTGAAGATTCATTGGCCCCTTATCGCCAATGATC
>Ga0306864_1001136_pt1 | contig 11200 bp, 10 predicted proteins | sample AntRauTorckE5430_FD_190448 | JGI IMG/M metagenome (GOLD analysis project Ga0306864, IMG submission 190448) | Saline lake microbial communities from Rauer Islands, Antarctica - Metagenome Torckler E5 #430 (v2) (version 2) | ecosystem: Environmental > Aquatic > Non-marine Saline and Alkaline >...
AACACTCCGAGACACCAACTTCCAGTGGCAATGGCAAGGCAAACACTGTGATAATATAGTGAAGTGAAATAATTTTGGGAAAAGCGCCCTAGTTCCGCTGAATCATGTCCGAGGTGTATTTTATAATAAATAGGATCTCAATTAGAAGGAAACGTGTCCCTTTTCCTCGTTGATCTGTAGCCTCTTTTTTAATCAACCTTCTAATAAATAGTCCTCTAGAAAGCATTGCTAATTTTATTATCTCGTGCCCTTCTGGTACAAATAAATAAAACACGTAGTAGATGAAAAGAGAAGAAACATTAACATACTTGCTGATCATTGTTTGATTGTATTATCATCGCCATTTGGTCATAATTTTGGGTTGTTGCTTGTAAGCCCTTCCATACGCGGCTAGGAAGGTGGGATGGGGCGGTGGAGGGCGAGACGAGGAGCGAAGGGAGGGGAGATGAGAGCCTCATTTTTCATTTTTAAATGCTGAACACTAAACTGAAAGCCCAAACCCCAAACATAATATCATTACGTACTATTCAAAAAATACACTTGTCCGTTATAAGAGGTTGTCATACCACAAGGCAGAATGATTAGAATCGGACATGCTATCAAAAGGTGTCAACTCCCCAGATTGAGGATTGAAGGATATTCATCCCAACGCAAATGTCTGACACGAACGTTATCTATAAGTAGCGGCAGTAGCAGTACTGTCTCTGTCAATGATTTGTGGGATAGCGGCAGAGGCATCCTTAACCTCCTCACAAACAAGCAGCGTGATATCCTCGTCGAGCAAAAGAAGATATCAAAAGAAACTCTTCTGCTTGCAAATAGAGTTGGTGGAGTGAGCCTGCAGCATTGTGCAACTTCGCCATTCCTCCAAGAAATCCTGACCCCTCTTGCTGACAGTGATAAGAGGGCTATTGCGGATAGAGCTGGATCGGAAGATGCGCTTGATTCCACTTTCTCTGTTGTCATTGCTGGAGAATTCAATGCTGGGAAGAGTACATTGATTAATGCACTATTGGGCCAGAAATTGTTGGAGACGGGCGTTTTGCCGACTACAGATCAGATTACTGTCTTGACTAGTCAAGGCGCGAACGATAGTGTTGACGACGACGATGGAATTCATGATAGATTACAGTCGGAGACAATTGCCACGACAGGACATTCAAATGCAATAATTTTGCATCGGATTCCAAATGTACCCCTCTTGCAAGATTTGACACTGATTGATACGCCGGGTACAAATGCTGTAGTGAACAATCATACGCAACGTACATTGAAATTACTACCATCTGCAGACTTGATTTTATTTGTAACTAGCGCTGATCGACCATTTCCGGAAAGTGAAAAGCAACTGTTGAAATCTATTCAAGCATACCGAAAGAACATTGTAGTCGTTATCAACAAGATGGACGTCCTGGATGCAACTGGTGGCGACCACGGAGAAGTAGAAAAGAAGAAAGTGGCTAATTTTGTTGCAGAGAATGCTGCAGATTTACTAGGGGCAAGAGCTATTATTTTGCCAATATCAGCGAAAGATGCGCTTACTGCGAAGTTGATTCATGGTAAAGAAGGCGAGAGTACAAAAGTTTGGAAGCGAAGTAACTTCTCATCTTTGGAAACTTTTTTAATGCAGACTCTGACGGAAGAGACGAAAATACAAGCAAAGTTATTGAATCCACTCGGTGTCGCGCAAGGTATGCTCAGTGAATGTACGCAGGTCTTGAAGATTAGAAAGAAAGAACTTGAGACGGATACTGCTACTGTACAATTATTAAAAAGCCAAATGAATTCTTGGAAACGTGATATGGAAGGAGATATGGAACGGTTTCAAACTGACGCCAAACACATCCTAGAGGAAGAAATGCATAGATGCGAAACATTTGTCAATGCCATTGGTTTGTTTGAGTGCTATGCTTTGTTCTTAAGCAGTGATGATTCAAAACTTAACGCAAAATGGGATGATACAAAATCCATCATTGTATCTAGTGACATAAAAAATGAGCTTCTATTAGTCAATCGAGAATGCAGTGATGCCATTGCGTCTTCGGCAAGAGCTCAAGGTCAGGCTGTCATTGAATACCTTGGGAAACGGCCCGCGGCTGTTGGGCAAAACTTGATAGGCAGTGTTACTGCTGCGTCTAGATTTGAAGACACTCGCAAAGATCTTTCTGATAAAATGTGCCTAGCTGTCAATAGTGTGCTTTCGTCATACGACGCAGAGAAAGAAAGATTGTCAGTGTTTCAATCTATGAAAAATGCAGCATACATATCAGTTGGATCGAATACAGTCATGTTATCATCTGGAATCTTGACAGCCTTGGAACTTGTGGATGTGATACCAGGATTAGTGGCAGCATTTGTATTCGCTTCTGTTGGGTTTGGTATCACTCCATTTACACATGGTAAAGTCACAGAAGACTACGAATTCATTTGGAAACAGAGAGAAGTCAAGCTAAAGAGCGCCTATGAGATTATTTGCTCTAAAGAGATCAAAAGGATACACATGCGTATTCTCGATGGTGTCGCCCCTTACACAAGGTATGTGGAGACAGAAGAGGATGCAATCAATAGTCTGAACAAGGAATGTGATCAGCTTTCAAACTCAACTCAGATTTTGATAAATAGAATTTTGAGATTATGATGAAGTGTGTACAGGTGTGTAACAGTAATTGTGTCCGTGCTCGTCATGAAGCTTAAACTATTTAACTGTAACATGTTTGGGGTGCCTCTTCCTTTGCTTCTTCTTTTGTTTCCGTTTTTTTCGAAGGTTTCGAAAGAAATCAAAAATGATATCAATTATTGGGACATCACCATTTACAACGTGATGTTGCGAATGCGAGTATTCGACATTCTTTCTTGAGGAGGGCATTGGCTTTGACGGCGCCGTCTCCTTGGCCATTGGATTTACTGCAGGGTCTACTAAGGAAAGATCCGTATCATGTTTGCGAAATGTTGTGACTGCCAGTGAATCATTGGTAGGCAGAAAAGGAAATTCCAATGACCTTTCTGTCCAAAATTGATCACTGTACAAAGTTTCATGCACTTCTATTTTCTTTGTGGTCATGTCAACATCTGAAGTATGCGCGATTAGGACGAGATCCGAAACATCTGTAGTATCAAGAAAACCCTCTTCTTTCAACACATCATTCTCTTTTTTGGAGGTTGACAATGTGCTTAAGTTTGTCATATCAAAATAGAAAGAAAACTCCAGACCGCTTGAGTAAAACTTCGAGCTCAAAGTATAATGTGATTCACTTTCTTTGCCATGAAAAGGATCAACACATGCCATTTCATCGAGTTCTACCTTTGCCATCTCTATTATTGAGGCATTATATGCTTTCTGTTTTAGAGAGGTGAAGTTTTTCAAGGTGGTATAAGTTTGATGCGGCCTTGCTTCCATAGAAAACATCCTGGAGGGCAAAGAATAGAGATGTGATTGATGTGTAGTAGTGTTCTGCTCATGCGATTCGATTGTGACTTCATGAGTAGTTGCAAATGGTACGTGTAAGATCTCACACAAATCATTCGAATCCTCCAATATATCCGAGAGACTGCGATGAAAATATTCATCTTTTAAGAAATCGAGGAAAACATGATCGCCGAGAGCACCTATACTATGACGAGTCTTCGTGCTACTGAATATGCGCTTGTTAGAGACATTGAGAGAGCGATGATCCTCAACCAAGTTAGCAAATACTGTATTGAACTCCGTATCGGAGGATAAGACATCTTCAGCTAACTTAATGGATCTCAGAGAAGAATGCCTTTCCATATCAAATTGATGCTTTGATTTGTGCCGCATGGAATCAAAAGGTATTCGAAATCGAGCTATCTGATCACCAAATGATTGTTCTAGCGTCCGTCGCCAATGAGAAATCAAATAAATTTCGTTGCTAAGGCATCTCTCATAAACAAGGACCAGTGATAACATCCAAACAAGAACACACCAACGGAACATGGTGCATCTGTTATTGAAAGGTCCATCCTTTTCAGACAAATGTGCATACTCGTAGGTCAGTGGAGATAGGACTGAAGTATGATCATTTTCATAAGTTCCAAACTCAAAACGTTCATCCAGAGAAGAATGGTAAGATTCTACGTGGTGATCGTCAATGGAATGCGATGATGAATTTTCCGCCTCGTCGTCTGATATGGATGCCCTCCTTTCTTTACCAATCAATGTCCTCAACTGTAAAAGATAATCTACGTTATCGTCACATTTCCTAGACTCCTTCTCCATCAATGATTGCGAAGAAGCAGCAGCCTCTGTGATATGTACGCTTATAACCTTGTTCACGAGCACCTTGCTCAAGCTATCTGATTCATCCAACGAAGTCATCAGCATGGCAGTAGACATTTTATCACTTTCCTCACTTTCTACAGCAGTCATTAGATCAAAGGAATATTCTAATCCTGGTTCCAATTCATCTTCCGTTGTTTTGCATGAAGCCTGATGATTGGAAACGGACACATGCGTATCGTTCCAATCAGCTGCTCCAGAATGCGAAAATAGATTATATTTTGTTGCTAATTCTGCCAGCGCTTTTCTTGCATTTGGATTAGCTGCGAGTAAAATAGACGATGAATGGGCCACCATGATCTCATTCCTTCTTCTATCATGCGAAGGTGTTTGCAACAAGGATCTCTTCCGATGAATTCTCCTTGATTTGTTGGTCAAAGATGACTTAGATTGCACGTTTAAGCTAGAATGTAAATTTCCATTTCCGTCATTCTCCCCGCCCCTTTTGCTTAAGTGCATCCTTGCATCGCCCTCATCAATGTTATCATCTCTAATGGAACCACCCGCAAGGACGACTCTGTTCCTTCGCCACGAATGAGAATGAGCTAAATTGTTTTGCTCAGTGAGTTCCTTGTGTTTTGCAATTAGTATGATAAATCGATCCTTGTCAAACCTCTTTTTTTTCATCAACTTTGATTTGCTGTGATTATAACCTCCGATATGTTGTTGCTCATCTACTGCATGCTGACGCTGACGCTGATACTGGTGTTGCTCTTGGTGGTGCCTGGAGCTGCTGGATGGTGAAGGATTGAGAAAATTGTTGACAATGCGTGATCCACTGGTCACTCGTGTTTGTGTATGAACCATTATGATGATGTCATTCAATTCCTACAACTTGAGTAATATGACTGGACAATGGCGATTCCCAAGGTTTCAACAACTTTGCAAGAACTATCAATAGATTTATGCTGTGATGCTCGCGCTGAAGCCTATCTTCTCGTAGAGTGTAGAGTGTAGAGTGTAGAGAACAAAATCAACATTATTTAAAATCTAGATGTAATTGCAGAATTTGCAACGCCGTTTTCTTTTGTCAGTTTTGAGTTTTGTCTCATTTTTTGAAAAAGGTTACGTAGGTTTCGCGCAAAAATTCTAAACATTTACCTTTTACCTTTACCAAAATATGTGAGCAGGATCTTGATAAAGTATGTACGTACTGCCTCTGAGAGCCTTCATATCATATTCACACTGCGAAGAAGTATCAGAATCATCACAATCGATATCGCGATCATCGTCAGGGTTGTGAAATTTACTTCGATGAGAGTTGCAGCTATCGGAGAGTCGGATCAGAAGCGATTTCGATGACTTCCTTTTGTTCCTCGAGGCAGAGTCTCTTGAAATCATATCGTAGAGTTTAAATTGGCTAGTAATTGTGGATAGGAATTATGATATAGTTAGGATATTAAAGATGATGCTGTGATGTTGCTGTGGTGATCCCGCACGTGTATGAATGAATAGGAAGGAGAGGAAGGTGGAAGCAAGTTTGAAGTACCATAGCGTGTAGTTTTGCTCGTTGCTCGTTGCTATCGCTGCGCTATCTGTCTTTTTTCTTTTTCTCCTTTCCTTGAAGTTTCGAGTAAAGGCTTTTCAATTGGCTAAATTAGTATTGACGAGACAAAAGACAAAATGCAACCAAACAGTCGTATAACATCATCATCATCATCATCAGTCCAAACATCTAAAACCTCATCCATTATCCAACATACAACAGTCAAAAACATGGAACACATTGTTTAGAGTCCCCTGGATTACCATCAACCAACAACAATAAATCATGAGCAACATCACCACGAAAGACGCAGACAATAGTAAAAATCAGTGTGGTGCTGCGTGCGGTGATAGTGATGATGGCGTTGGTAGTAGCCTCAAGGCTTGCACTGGATGCAATCTTGTAAAATATTGCAATAGATCGTGCCATGTTGCGCCTAGGACAGCACACGAGCAGGCATTCAAAAAATGTCTTGCTGAACTGTTTGATAAGAAATTATTCAAGCAGCCTCCGCCAAATGAGGAATGCCATATCTGCTATCTACGACTTCCAATTGAAGTAGGTCAAAGCATGTACCAGTCATGCTGCGGTAAAGTGCTGTGTGGTGGTTGTATCTATGCAAACACGGTTGCTGCAGCAGATACAGAAAAATACAAATGTGTCTTCTGTCGAACTGAAGCAACTCCATCACATGAGGTGCAGATTGAAAGAATGAAGAAACGCATGGAAAGCAATGATGCGCTGGCGATGTTTAGGCTAGGGACTTATTATCAATTTGGGAAGATGGGTTTGCGACAAGACAATGCTAAGGCATTGGAGCTATATCATAAATCAGCAAAACTTGGACACCATCCTGCACATCATAATCTTAGTGTTTGTTATCAAACAGGGTGTATCGGAGAAAAAGATACAAGAAAAGCAACATATCATGGACAACTTGCTGCTATGGCTGGGAATGTACATGCAAGGTATAATCTTGGGTATGATGAGGGCAATGCAGGCAACATGGATCGTGCATATAAACACTGGATGATTTCAGCCAATGACGGCCATGATTTATCTATGAAGGTGGTTCATAAGGGAAACAAGAGTGGTTTTGTAACGAAAGATGACAATGCAAAAACTACTCGTGCATATGGTAACTCAATTGACGAAATGAAAAGTGATGATAGGGATAGATCTGCTGCTGCCTTTCGTACTTGAGGGCACCATCACTTTCTGAATAAAGTAATAAAACATCTAATAAAACCAAAACTAGATTAGATGCAACATGGAAGTGTCATCAGATATTATTGACATGGATCTATATATTTCACTATCCAGCAGCTAATAATTTGCTAATGGGTCCGCTTCAAATCGCGATTTTATTTGTATTTTTGTTGCAAGAATTCTTGACCTTCTGTTGATGTGGCCTCGGGCCTCGGAAATTAGAGCGTACAGTACTGGTAATTCCAATCATTATGATAATGCTAAAATGGCGAAACTAAAACTTTCATCATCATCCCCTAACATATTCATTCTCTCCGACAGCACTGAATCCAATCCATACAAGAATCAGAATGAAAGATCGCGCTGTACAGTATGTTTAATTGTCATCTTCACATTTGCCATTGGTCTCATGATGGGACATCTATCCTCAGCAGCGTCTCATGCAGAGGACTGATAATTATGACGAGGAAATCTCGTCTGACAACGCCAGAGCATGGGACGCTTTCGGAGATATTTGGATTTTTTCTTGTAGGCTGCTGAAACCAGTTACATTTATCACTACAACGAGTAGTTTCATAATAACGAATCAATCGTCTTTAGCGCATTAGGTTTAACATATTACTTAGTGGTAATGAAAAAATAATGACCAACAAATAGTCCATCAAATTACCATTCGCCCACCTTGATGGGTTCATTCGGACTGTTCACAACAGAACATCCTTTCTGGGGAGCATGCGCCTTCCAAAATCCTTCAGGAAGCGTTGGTTTATACTTTTCAGCAAGATCCTTTGGTGCCCATTCCTCGAAAGGAGCAACTGACACACCCTGTGGCTTCGCACTGCAATAAGGTCTTGCACCTGGCTTGGCGAGATACTGTTGATGATACACCTCACCGAAGAACCAGACACCACCGTATTTTTCATAATCATCCGCCGAAGCGATTTCAGTAGTAATTGTCTTTCCCAACTGTTTCTCATATGCTTCCTTGGACGCTTCGATCAATCTCTTTTGATCGTCGTTGAAATAATAGAATCCTGAACGGTACTGCGTTCCACGATCGTTCCCTTGACCCATTCCACTGCAGGGATCATGAGCTTCCCAGAACCAACGCAGAATATCAGTAAATGCCACTTTGGAAGGATCGAACACGACCCGAACTCCTTCCGTGTGACCGGATCTGCCGGAACATGCCTCCTCGTAAGTAGGATTGGGGGTGAAGCCACCACAATAACCGACAGCGGTGGAATGGATTCCTTCGGGGAAACGCCAAATTCCTTTTTCGGATCCCCAGAAGCATCCGTTGGCGAAGACGGCTACTTCGAATCCATCTGGAACTTCCTGCACGTCTTTTCCAGTGATGTAGTGCTTGTATCCATCGATGTTGGCCATCTTCTGTTGCCTTCCTGGAAGAGCTTGTTCAGGTGAGATGAGCCCCGCATCGCCGCCACCGCCAGTTAGCATATCGAACAATCCCATGCGGAGAGAAAGGTTAGCGCGGATGTTATTTCGTGCAGTAGCGAGAGAGTTCAACGTGTTTGCCACCAGGGAGGGTGTGGTACTGATGTTGTGGGTTGCTTTGACGCCTGATGGAAGAAATGCAGAGCAAGGTGTGATTACTGCGAGACTCGCAATACAAATTGATGAGCGGAAAAGAAGATTCATGTTCCTTCGATTGTACTATCTTATATTATGAGTATTATATGGGATATGTGTCAGCCTTTGTGCTCTGTTTTGTTGATCCTATGATCCTAAACAGTCAGCATCAGTAGTGTTGTTGGAAGATCCAGGAAGATCCAACTTTTGTGTGTTTTTATTAGTCTCTACTCGACATGGTTGGGGGGTCACCTTATTGACACCAAATCCTTTTTATTCTTTAGATATGCCCTTCAACCCTTCTTGCTTTTTGTATGCTTCTCAACAAGAGCAAGCTATGTACTTACTTGTAAGAATCATCTCATAAAGAATAAAAGCCCGATAATATTCTCAATCACCTAAGATGAACATCCGTCACCTCTCCCTCCTTCTCTCAATCTCAATCGCCTCGAATGGAGCATATGCAGCCTTCTCACCTGTGCCCTTCAAGTATGCAGCTTTGCGCATCTCGTCGTCTTCTCACCAAGGACAGCAAGGAGCACCATATCAACTAATACCGTCCCACTCGTCAAAGAGATCCACTTCAGCACTGTTTCAAACTGATGACCTAAATAAGGATGCACCAAATGATTCAACAGCAGAGATGAATGGGAACGAAGTAGCAGTTTCCCCAGAGAAGAATGAAAAATTTGATACTTCTAAAATCTCCGATCTCCTGACCAAGATTTATGGTAACATCTCATCTGGTGAATTCGGCTCACGAGGTGAAGCGTATTTTGTGGGACAGATTGCATTGGTCCTCTGCATCTTTTACGGTAATATTCCTCTGGTTGGAGATGTGATTACTTTCATCTTTGGACCGTGCACTTGTGCAATTGGTGCCATAGTTGCTGGTCTAGGGGTGAAAGATCTGGGATCAAATTTGTCTCCCTTTCCCAAGGTACCCTCCGATACAGATCTCGTGACAGATGGCATTTTTGAGGAGGTTAGACATCCCATCTATGCCGGGTTGCTGTACCTTTGTTTGGGAATTTCCATCTGGTCAGGTTCGGCAATGAGAATGTTGCTCACGGGGGCGCTTTGGTATTTATTAGATAAAAAAAGTGATTATGAAGAGAAGACGTTGCTTGATAGGTTTCCATCGTATGATGATTACATGTTCGATGTCAAAGGGAAATTCATTCCCGCCAGGTTGATGGAAACCATGCCCTGGGTGAACAAAGATTGACAAAATTAAAATCTTGTTTGTGCAAGAAGGAGTGAACAACATGCTATATAGCATGAAGGGGCAGCGAGTATAGTGATAGGACAGAGTACAGCTTTGAGAAGAATCTTAAACAAGAATAGCGCTTGATTCAATTCAATTTTAATTTTACCAACTTGTGTGATTCAATTTCCTGTATTTCTGCCCAATCAAGACCTTTGTCTGTTCGCCCACCACCCTTTTTACCTACTACAGCATTTGAAGAGGTATTGGTTGTTTAAATATGCTGAATTCACAATTGAAAAGTGTATTATTATCATCATCATCATCATCATTATTATTATTATTATTTTCATCTAGCTATCTAGTGCTGAATAATTTATCGAAAGCTGTCATTGATTTGATGTACAAATAGGCAGCCAAATGCAACTCTCGCCTAAACTTGCTTTTAGTACCAGTACTCGTACTCGTAGTACTCAATTTGCTCATTCAATTCCAAATCCACCTTTCCAACTGAAACACTTGTCATCTTCAACAAACATCCCTGCATGATAGCTATTTATTTCTTCATCGTCTTATCTGACAACCTTCTTGATTGTGTTGAATGGTTTGGATAGAGATGCCAAAGGAGAAGCAGCAGCACCTCCGAAAGGTGCCCCACCGATATTTTTGAAGGAAGCTTCAGCGGTCACCTGTCCCATTGTTGAACCAGCATTTGAAGCTATATAAGAGTAAACGTTAGAGTTAGTTACCAATTCATGAAGTAGGCAAAGGGGATATATTTCAGTAAACCAATCGAATATTGAATATACTCACCAACGAGAGAGGCAGTTTTGAAGCTATTTGCATTTGCGTGTGAAGAGAAAATAGCTGTGTGAGCACCAATGTGAGGCGATGTATAGATCGAAACAAGGTCATTGTAACCATGACTATTTTCATTCAGGGGCTACTGGTACTTTAGGCAACGCCCATCATTTGCAGGAGGGCAGCAGCAGAGATTAGAGTTTCAGAAAATCTAGTTTTTCCGTGAAACAAAAACAAAACTGAGCTGCGCTTGGTCAGGACGAAGCATGCGACATGATACGATAACAAACAACTCACCCAGTCAAAACAGTCTTGTTGGAGATTATCTTAGGTAAGACGACCATCGTGAAAGATGTAGTTTTTAGCTTGTTATTGAACAGGTGAGGTTGTAATTCGTAACAAGCTGGCACTGCGTTGTTGTTTGATAATTGATCATTATTTTCTCTCTCAAAAAAAGCTTGGCACGCAGTTGGCAGTTCGCTACGCACATGAAAAAGGCAGTATTACTGCCTTCTTTTCCTATTATAAGACATTACTTGTTTATTGTTACGTAAAATATACGTAAATCACTATTTATTTTCTTATACATGAAATTATCTTCCCAAAT
>Ga0306864_1001137_pt1 | contig 11186 bp, 12 predicted proteins | sample AntRauTorckE5430_FD_190448 | JGI IMG/M metagenome (GOLD analysis project Ga0306864, IMG submission 190448) | Saline lake microbial communities from Rauer Islands, Antarctica - Metagenome Torckler E5 #430 (v2) (version 2) | ecosystem: Environmental > Aquatic > Non-marine Saline and Alkaline >...
CGGATGTGTCGCGACGGACAGCGTGAAGATCATCGTTGATGTACTTCGTGAAGTCTACTTCCCCACCGGCTTCTCCCCGAATGGTGATGGGATTAACGATGCTTTCCTGCCCTTCGCCAGCCTCACCCGCGTTGCCCAGATTCAGGACTTCACCATCTTTGACCGCTGGGGAGAGACCGTCTTCAACGGCACTAACTTCTTACCCAATAATCCCGCCAACGGCTGGGATGGGCGGCTTGATGGACGACCTATGAATCCGGCGGTGTTTGTTTACTCTGCTGCCGTTGAGTTTGTTGATGGACGGGTGGTGGTCTTTAAAGGAGACTTTGTGCTTTTAAGGTGATAGGTGATTCGCTGCGCTGCTGCATGAGGCAATCTTGATTCTTGATCTTGCTGCCGCGCGGGGAAGGCGTTATGGATAAGAGAGATGCGGCGACCAGCGAATTGTATTGGTTCCTAGTGAGCCTATACCCCAGGTAATCGATGATCATTTTTACCTAATTTGTATCGAAACGAGAATGCCTTACCTCTACGTAATCCCGAAGGTTCTCCTCAGCGGGATACAGCGAATATTCAGGGGAGTCCATAAATGCATAGTCGTTGTATCTGCGGTCGTCTTCATACTCAAGCGAAAGAATTATGTAAGCGGGAAGGTAGTAATGGTAGCCATCTGGATGCAGAAAGGACGAGGCCGTAGAGCATTCAGCCATTTGCTTGATCGTGACGTCCTGCCGATTAAGCGAGCGATCCACCAGCTTCTCCTCTTTCGCTGGGTCCATGTAATCGTCCGCCGCTTGGGCTGAATAGATGCCGAAACCATCCTCTGGGGAAGAAAGTTACGGTCTTGGAGCTTTGCGTACGGCTTTGACCTCACGATTGCCCTGATTTAGTCTACGATTTGGCCACCTCTATTACTTGCGGCAGCCTAAATGCTAAACGCTACTTCAAAACTTCCCACAGGTCTTCCCACCCCTTCCGGTTACGCACCACCACTTCCAGGTATTCCCGCCAAACGGGTTCGTCCTGGCCCCGGTCTTTGACGATGGCGCCGGTCAGGCTGGCCGCGAGGTGTTCGGGCTGAAGGGCGTTGTCGTCGGAGCCGAAGTGATGGCTCAGCGCGCGGGACTGGTTGACGACGGAGATGGCCTCGGCGGTAGAAAGTGTTGAGCTTGGTGATTTCACCTGGGTTCGGCCATCTTCAGTACGTCCGTTACGAAGCTCGCGAAAGATGGTAACGAGGCGGGTGATCTCGGCGGCGACGTCTTTTTTGACGGGCGGCAATTCCATCCCGGCGGCGGCGGCGCTGCTGCGATCGGTGACGATACGGACTTCTTCTTCGAGGGTAGCCGGCAAGGGTAACACGACGGTATTAAACCGGCGGCGGAGAGCGCTGGAGAGTTCATTGACACCCTTATCCCGATCGTTAGCCGTGGCGATGATGTTGAAACCACGGACCGCCTGCACCTCCTTATTGAGCTCGGGAATCGGGAGGATTTTTTCGGAGAGGATAGTGATTAGGGCGTCCTGGACGTCGGACGGGATGCGGGTCAGTTCTTCGAGGCGAACGAGCTTACCGTTCTGCATCCCAGACATTACCGGACTGGGGACCATGGCGGCTTCGCTGGGCCCTTCGGCGAGGAGGCGGGCGTAGTTCCAGCCGTAGCGGAGGGCGTCTTCGCTCATACCGGCGGTTCCCTGCACGAGCAAGGTCGAGTCTCCGGAGATGGCGGCGGCGAGGTGTTCGCTGACCCACGTTTTGGCCGTGCCGGGTACGCCGACGAGGAGCAGGGCGCGATCGGTGACGAGGCTGGCTACTGCGACTTCCATCAGGCGGCGGTCTCCGAAGTACTTGGTGGTGATTTCCGTGCCGTCGGCCAGGGTATCCCCGAGGAGGTAGCTTACTACTGCGCGGGGGCTGAGGTTCCAGCCGGTGGGCCGGATGCCTTTATCGTCTGCAGCCAGGGCTTTCAGTTCGTGGGCGTAAGTAGATTCCGCGTGGGGGCGGAGGATGGCGGGGGTTTTCTTGGCCATTTTGGTTATCGATTCGATTATTTCAAAGCAAAAAATAAAGGACTGGCATTTAGCTGTCAGTATTTAGGCTACCGTAAGCCAGGGCAAGCGCAAAAACAACGGACGCTTGAAGCGTTCATTTTCCGGAGCGTGGCGGAGGGTAAAATGTTCCTTTGAGCGTCCGTCACCTACTTGCGATTGCCCTATACCGCGCTCCTAAGACGCTAATAGCTCGCTTGCGGTCGGTCCTTACTCATCAGCAAGGTAGCGGATCGTTCGGTCCCGTTGTAGATCTTCACGATGTTTTTCTGGTCGGGGTAAATACCGGTCATCATGGTGTTGGTGATGGTCACATCCACGGGTGGATCTTCCACCGGAGCGGAGAAGTAGATCCAGAGGCCGTGGAGGTCGTCGGCCAGTTCGTAGCCGGCGATTTCGAGAGGGAGTTCTTCGCCGTTCCACTTGATGCGGAAGTTCTTTTTGAGGTAGGTAATCAGGTAGCGCTCGGCGTCTTCGTGCTGGCGTTTGGTACCAATCTCCAGCGGTTCTGCTGCTCCGGAGGCGACCATGTCTTTTTCGAGGTCGTCGGCGAAGACGTGCATTTCTACTTGTACCTGGGCCTTGTCTGCTGCGTAGCGTACGTTGGTTTTGGATACGTGGTAGTCGTGGGCGGGAGCCGAGACCGGGCTGCTTAGCAAGGAGAGTAGGATGGTTAGTAGTAGCATTTTGGGATGGTTTGGAGCGATTCGCCTCCGGACAAAAGGAGCGTTTGGAGTGAGTTGCCTCCGGCAACGAGAAGTATTCGTTACCGGAGGCAACTCACTCCAAACAAATGAGGCAACTCGTTCCGGACAAAGGTAGCAACTAATGAAAAGGGGTGATCGTTGTATCTTTAAGACAAACTTAAAAGATATACGTTATGGGAGCTCCCGTAGAAACTGGTATTGAGAATTTTGAGGAGGTGATTCTTGGCTTGTCTAGGGAAGACCGGGCTAAGCTGGCTGATTGGATTTCTGAAACGTTGGTAGAGGAAGAAAGTGTTCCCGCGACTGTCTCCAATAAAGAACAAGATTCAGTATGGCCGCCCGAAAACCTTCGGGTAGCTGAGGATTCATCAGCTATAACGCCCTGGCATGAAGCTATTGATCCACCCGGAGCTCATCTGTCTACGGAGGAGTGGGAAGCCAGGGTAGATTCCGTTGCCGGACTATGGTCAGACCTCCCCGATGATTACGGAGATGACATTGTTACTTCAAGAACTATCTCAACCAGAGAAATAAACCTCGATGACTAAATACTTACTCGATACCGACATCTGGGTTTCTTACCTCAAAAACCAACACTCCATCCAGGAGAAGGTCACATCGTGCGGCCCGGACAATTGCTTTGTATCTGAAATTTCTATTGCTGAACTTCTATTTGGTGCTCACAACAGCGGCAACTACGAAAGGCATAAGGAAGATCATTTAAAAGTCCTGTCCGTAGCCAAACTGCTTCGAATTGTTGAATCACTCGATTTATACGGCAAAGAAAAAGCGCGGCTAAGAAGTGAAGGCAACCTCATTGCTGAGTTCGACTTACTGATCGCTACTTCAGCAGTATTTCACGGCTACACCCTAGTAACCAACAACACCAAACACATGACCCGCATCGAAAATATCCGGTTAGAAAACTGGACTTTGGTGGGGGATAACGGGTTTGTAAATTAACGAAGCCGACCCTGTTTTGAGGATCGGCTTCGATGTTTTGGAGCAGAAAAAGATTGGCTACTCTTCTAGTTTAAAGTTGAACCGAATACGTAGTTTAGTCGGCATTGCTATTTCCATTATCATAAAAGGCTCAGGTAACTGTAGATCGATTAGAACTTGTAGAATTTCCTTAACAAGAATATCCGATGTTCCCGTTTTTCCTTTGTTGGCTATACCGGTACCCACCAATGTGATTTCCCCCACGGGGTCATTCCCGCTGTTCTCTTTGTTGTACTTAAAGTCAGTTATCCTCCCTGTCTCGTCTATATCAATCAGAAAATCAAAACTTCCTGTTTCGCCAGCTGACCTGGCAGCAGCAGGATAAACGATTTTCTTGTAGACCGTTTCGGCGAATACATCGACAAATTCCTCAATGGCTTTTTCTGCGGCTACTTTGCCATCTTCATAACCCTTTTCGTAGCTCTCTTCTGAATTTAGCCCCTCGGTTAAAGTTTTTTTCAAAGGTTCAACCACGCCGGCAGGTACTTCTTCGAGGGTTTTATTTTCTTCAATAGGATCAATGACGTCTCTAGACAGGCTACTACAGGTAGCCGCTAGCCCAGTAAGGAGTAGACAGAGAGAAAACAACGTTAACGTGGGCAGCTTTCCTACCCGTTTTTTATCAGTAATCATGGCAATTCGCTTTGTAATAGGTGAAGAAAAGAGCCCAGGATACCCCGCCGGGCCCAGCGAGGCGTGCAGGAGCTGGAGGCCATAAGTTCGCACCGGCACCCGTTGGATGACGGCCGCGTCGGCCTCGTATTCGTGCACGGTGGCCAGCAGACTACGGAGCATCCAAAAGAGCGGATGAAACCAGAGCAACAGGCTACCGATGGTTAGTAATAAGGTATCGTAGTGGTGGCGCGCACGCAGGTGCGAGGCTTCGTGAATAAGGGCAGTGTGTTCCAGGTCGGCATCGGTCATTTCCGTCGGTAGGAAGATGCACCCGAAGGCTACGAACGGACCGTTGATGTTGCCGTGGCGGACCACCCGGTAACCGTCGTAACGGTCTGTTGTGCCGGAGGAGACCCAATGCCATAAACCCTTCCATTGCACCAGCGTCCGCGCCAGAAAAAACGCTAAGCCGGTCAAGTAAAGCCATGGCAGAACCGTGAACCACGACCAGGATGAAGCAGCCGTTTCAACCTCCGCCCCCCCCGTATAAAAGAAGGGCTCAGCCACGTAAGTAACCGACGGCAAACCAGCCACCGGCAACCCGCCACCAAGCACCGACAGCAAGGGGACCACCAGCCCAAAAGCCAGCGTACCGAGCAAATAAAACCGCTGCGCAGCAAAGCCCGCCCGCCGCAAAGCCACGAAGTAATAAGCCAGCAACACCGCCCAAATGACGGTCAGCCGCAGTAGGTATTCCAGGATTTCAGGTGTCATTCCTCTTCGAGTTTGCGGACGAGCGCGTTGAGCTCCTCCAGGCTTAAATTCTCACTCTTCGCCAGCTGGCTGACCGCCACGGCCGCCGAACCACCAAAGAAATTCTTGATCAGTTGGCCCAGGCTTTTCCGGCCGTATTCCTCCCGGCTGATGGCTGGTTTATACACCCACGTCCGCCCGTATTTTTTATGCGTCACGAAACCCCGTTCGTCCAGCGCCAGCATGAGCGTGGAGATGGTGCTGTGGGCCGGCTTCTTGCCGTCGCGCTTTTTAATCTGGTCGCGGAGGTCGCCTACGGTACACTCGTCCAGTTGCCAGACGAGGTGCATGAGGTCTTCTTGTGCTTTGGTTAGTTTTTGCATTTCAAGTTAATTAACGTAAAACTACGTTATAGGTTTTGTGCAAGTGGAAACAACTTTGTTTGCCAACGGTTTTGGGCTTGGTTTACGTCTTGCTTGGTATAACGAAAACGAGGGGTTACGGTCGATCCTATCGGATCAGACCTCCACCCCTCGCCATGAAAGACATCCCTCCGGGATTCTGAAACTAAAAACACCCAACTATGCGAAACCTAATAATCCTATCCCTGCTGTTCACCACCACCCTACCCAACCAGTTCACCCTACAGTTCGAGCAGGGCATTACGGTCTCCGACGACATCAACTACAAACCGATCGGTATCGGCCTAGATTATCAAGCTGCCTCCTGGAAGGGTTTTTATTTTCAGTCGGGCTGGCGTTTGATCAGGTTACATTGGAGGAAGAACTAACCGTCAACCCAGAAGTAGCATTCTGTGGTGTTGCTAGTTGTCCGCTCCAATTATCATTTGTGGAAAGCTATGAATCCCGGCTGGTACTTCCTCTTGGATTAAGCCGCAACGCTGGTCGTTTCACCTACGGTCTTCAAGTAAGACCAGCCTACCGAGTTCGGGATGCCATTCGTACCCTTCACCACGATGATCGGGATATTGTCCAGACTACGTTCGGTGAAGATATTCGCGTTAGTCAGTTATTTATTGACTCTGGAAATTATCGGGTAAACAAAAACCACTTTTCGCTCCAGCTTAGCACGGATTTTCAGTACGCGCTATCCGAGCGAATATCCTTCGGACTTAATTACCGCTACGAAGGCTTGTTGAGAGAGGAGATCACCGTTACCCGTGTCATCACTTACGGCGGTCCTCCTTTTGAAACTGAATATTTCCGGGGAGAAGCGCAGGCGCATTATTTAGTGGCGGTGGTAAGCTGGCGATGGTAAAACCAGCGCAAAGGCTAATAAAGCTTGACATAACAACGTTTTTATTCGTAATCCACTTGAATTCACAACGAGAATATACGTTATCGTTGTAGATCAACAACGCCATGGAAAGACTTAAACAAATAAGCCAGGATTCACTAAGGCTAATAGGCACTCGATACGTTAGGCCACTGTACCACACAATCTCTTGGGACAACCACCTGAATGCCCTACGGGAAACGCGGGGAGTAGGTAAGACGACGATATTACTACAACGGCTTAAAGAACTACAGATGCCACCATCTGAGGCACTCTACGTCGATATGGGAGATATTTACTTTCAGGAAAACAGGTTACTTGATTTTGGCATGGACTTCGTTGCCCGTGGGGGTAAGTTTTTATTTCTTGACGAAGTCCACCGCTACGGCTACGGCACCTAGGCCCAGCAGATCAAGCAGCTCTATGACGTCTACCGCAGCAAGTTAAAAATCACCTTTACTGGGTCATCCGCGATCCAGATATTGAAGCAAAAAGCAGATCTAAGTCGCCGCGCGTTACAGTACCGTATTCCGGGGCTGTCGTTTCGCGAATACTTATTCTTGACGCAAGGCAGGGAACTTCCGGTCTTATCGTACTAAGATATCCTTTTTCGGCACCAGGAGTTGCTCCCGGAACTCCTTTCCGATCCGGAGTTCACACCACTCGCCGCTTTGAAAACTTACCTACGCGAGGGCTACTACCCGATATTCTTATCAGAAGGACAAGGCTACTCTAGGAAACTGAACGAGGTCATCCAACTAGTTTTAGATAGTGATATTCCGTCGGTTACCACTTCGGGTAACGCGGATTACCAGAAACTGAGCCGACTATTATTCGCCATCGCATCTTCTGTTTCCTTCCTCCCGAACATCACCAAAATGGCGAGCCGGCTGGGCATCGGCCGGGATACCCTGCTGAACTACCTAAAGCTGCTGGAAAAGGCAGACTTGATCACAAATCTCCAAAACGAAGCAAAAGATACTGGTGCCCTTACAAAGCCCGACAAAATTTACCTAAACAACACCAACTTACTTTACAACCTAGCTCCCAACCAAGTGGAACTCGGCACAATTCGGGAGACTTTCTTTCTCAATCAACTAAACTACTTACGTTACGAAGCGCACATCCTCCCCCCAGAAATACGACTGCCAAAACAGGGAGACTTCGTTCTGCTGGATAAAGACGACCGCTACGTCTTCGAAATAGGTGGTCCCAAAAAAAGCAGTAACCAAATCAGAACCGAGCCCAACCACTTTGTGGTTGCCGATACGGAAACTACTGGTAGCGCGCACCGTATTCCACTGTGGCTTTTTGGCTTGCTTTACTAAAGGATTCCAATCAAAAATCCATCATAACCCGCAAATTAATCCGCCGACCAGTAAGCCGATTAGGCACCGCATACTGCTGCGCGCCAATGGTCTTGATCCACGTATTGCCCGCCTGGTTGGCCACCTGCATGAGGTTAAAGACCTCCAGGCTGAAGTTGGTAGCCCGTGTCCAGTTAAACAGTTTACTGTCCTTCGTTTTGCCCTGCTCGTAGAGGCGGAGGGAAAAGCCGATGTCGATGCGGTGGTAGGTATCAAAGCGGAGGGTATTGCGAAAGACCTCGTTGTTGTCCAGGATACCGAAGGGCAGTCCGCCGCCGACGGTCAGGTTGACGTGGGTACGGAAGTTCTCGTTGTTGCGCAGGTAATCCTGAAAGAAGAGGCTGAGGCTCCAGTTTTGGTCCGTTGGCCGGGGGACATACTCGACTTCCTCGCTCAGTATTTCACCGTCTTCGCCACGGCCCGTTACGTTCAGGTGCTGAACGTCGGTCAGGGTTTCTTTGGCCTGGAGGATGCTGAGGTTAACCCAGCTTTCTGCACCGGGCACGAACTCACCATTGAGGCGCAGATCAAGACCCGCCACGTAGCCCGTAGCGTCGTTCTGGCCGGAGTAACTGATGCGGACGTTCTCGATCTCGTAGCTCACCAAATCCCACAGACTTTTATAGTAAGCTTCGGCGATAAAACGGAACTTCTTCGGGTTCTGCTTACCGTAGTAAAAGTCGGAGGTAATGCCGCCAACGATGTGGGCGGATTTCTGGCTCTTCAGGTCGGTATTTAGCTCACCGTCGGGGCCGCGCATCTCGCGGTAGAAAGCTGGCTGGGCGTAGAGGCCGCCGGCCAGTTTATAGCTAATGTCGGCTGTTCCACCGAGTGGCTTGTAGAGAATTTGGGCCCTCGGACTAAGGACGAGCTCCTTATTAAGGTCCCAGTAAGTTCCCCGCAGACCGGCACTCAGGCGGATGTCGGCCACGTCTTCCTTCCTCCACGTCCAGGTATCCTGGATAAAGCCGGAAAAGCGGGTGCTGTTGATTTCGTTTTCGGTTTTGAGGACCTGAAAGAGCTCCACTGCGCCGGATTCCCGATCAAACGGCAGGCTGTAACCGGCAGAATCGAGCAGTTCCCATTCGTTGATGAAATCGTTGACGATCTCGTGCTGGGCCTTCACACTCCACTGCAGGAAGTGAGCTTTATTAACCTCCGCCGTACGCTTACTCACTTCCAGACCTCCGCGTAGTTCGGCGTTGTAGACCTGAATATCGAGGAAGTTGCGGACGAATTGCTGTTGCACACCGGCTCCTAGTTCGTTGACCACTTCGCCGAAGGTGCTGGAGCCAAGGTCGGTATCCAGCTGCCCGAGGCTGTAGCGGCCGCCGATGGAGATGGATTCGTTTTCATCAGAGCGAAAAGCGGAGGTCAGGAACTTGAGAAAAAAGGGATTTTCCTTTTTATCGGGAATGAGGGTAAGCGAGAGGCCGCCCATTTGAGTCAGAAACTCATCGCGCTCGCCACCGTCGAAGCGAGTAAAAAGCTGGAGGGTTTCGAAGAAGCCACCAAAAGCGGTACTGCGTTCCACGGGGACGAAGTTGTAGACGCTGCGGTTATAGTCTGCGATGAAACCGAGCTGGAGGGTCGGGCTGAAGTCGTAGGTAAGGTAGGTTTGTATATCAACGAAGTTAGGGGCGTACTCGCCGCTGGTTTCCAGAGTACCGAGCAGGTACTCGTTCGTTTTGTAGCGGGCACCGAGGAGATAGCGGAACTTCTTCATGCCCTGCTTATTCACTTTCGAAGAGCCTTCGAGGTAAGCAGACCCACCGAGGAAACTGGCTTGGAAACCGGCGCGGAGGCTATCGGGCCGTTTGTATTTAATGTCGAGCACCGAACTCAGTTTATCGCCGTACTGGGCTTCGAAACCGCCGGAGCTGAAGCTCAGGCTGCGGACCATGTCCATGTTCGCGAAGGTGAGTCCTTCTTGCTGCCCGGCGCGGATGAGCTGGGGGCGGTAGATTTCGAAGCCGTTGACGTAGACGAGGTTTTCGTCGTAGTTACCGCCACGAACATTGTACTGGCTGGTGAGTTCGCCGCCCGCGCCGGAACTGACGCCGAGGGCGAGATGGGGCAGGATAGATTCGAGGTTGCCGGTCACGGAAGGCAGCAGGCGGATGGCCTCGGGTGTCTCGCGGATCATGCCGCCTTCTTCAATTTTACTTTCGCGGACAACTACTTCCAGGGTACTTTCGGTGGGGGCCAGCGCGACGTCAATTTGCTTAGTGCTCCCTTCTGGTAAAACGCCCACCTTCACTTCCGTTTCGCGGTAGCCGAGGCGGCTGAAAACGAGGATGAAATCTTCGCCAGCGGGCACGGTGGCCAGGTAGCGGCCGGTAGTGCCTGATTCCACAGCAGTGTTGCTGCCCTTCACGTAGATGGTGGCGTAATCCACCGGTTGGTCGTTGAGCAGGTCGGTTACTTTGCCGGTAATGGAAGCTGTTTCTACCTGAGCGGCTAGGGGAATAACGCACAGCAGCAGGAACAGTACCGTCAGGCTTTTCAGGGCGCGGCCGCAGGTGCGGAGAACGTTAACGGGAGCAGAGGTGGTAAGGCTTAGTCGCATACGGTAATCTTGGGGATCGGGGGAAACGGCACGGGCTTCCCTGAACGGAACGACAAAGGTAACTTTCGTGGTGTACTCTCTCCGGAGCAATCATGGTCCCAGTCAAGACGGCGCCGAAAACCGGACAACTATTAAATCGACGTTTCTTAGCTCCGCCACTACTTCGTGGTGCACCTGCCGCACCCTCATATTCCACCTCCCTATCTGTAGCTCAACCTTAAATAAAAACTTTAAAATGGCACCCGGTTAAAAAAAGTAAAAATCTCAACCCCCATTTAAGCCATCAAAAGGCCACTAAAATCCGTTTAAACACTATTTATTGACGAGCGTTAAATTTCGTGACATAAAAGCGGGTTACTTTCTGTAATATGTAGTGTCACAAAGCCAGAGAAACGGCAGTTTTCTACCTGTGTTTTACCGAACAACCGACTACGGAATTTTCTTTAGCCTCCTATTTTCTACTGCTTAGCCTCTTTGTTTTTAATCAACAAATCGTTACGCTTACCGAAGACCTCACCCTAGCCGAGTAACTCGTCACGTCCGAAGACACCAATTATGAAAGCAACGGTCTTAAAATTCCTTATAACGCACACGCTACCCGCAACAGCTTGATCATGGAAGGCTACATCACCAAAGAATTTTAAAAAGATCCGGTACGTCCGGCATATTTAAATATCTTGAATAACACTTTTCTGCGGCGTCGGCAATTTTGCCAGCGCCGCCTTTTACGTCCAGACCACTACTTTTCTAGGTTGAACGTGAATGGCCCGCGAGGTGTTAGGATAGAAAACTGTACCATGTCCCGAGGCTTCGTCAAAGAATCAGACC
>Ga0306864_1001138_pt1 | contig 11176 bp, 9 predicted proteins | sample AntRauTorckE5430_FD_190448 | JGI IMG/M metagenome (GOLD analysis project Ga0306864, IMG submission 190448) | Saline lake microbial communities from Rauer Islands, Antarctica - Metagenome Torckler E5 #430 (v2) (version 2) | ecosystem: Environmental > Aquatic > Non-marine Saline and Alkaline >...
TTCGCCTACGTCCATCGGGGAAGCAGATCTACCGGCGTTCAAAATAGATGGCGGACCAAAAGATAAAGATGATTGACCAACAGCAAAATCGTCAGCAACACGACGCTGAGCTAGGAGATTTCGAACAGGCGCACCAATGGAGTACGACCTAGGAACGGAAGCTGCAGATGATTGGCCAATAGCAACACCAGCAACACGACGTTTATATGCCTTGTGTTCGGGATCCTGCAAATGCTTGAGACGTGACCGTATAGCACCGGAGGTTTTGCCACCAAACATCGTGGCTAGCTGCGATGTCGACTTCCTAGATCGAAGGGACCATAGTTGACGATCATCAGTTTCCGTCCATGTGCCCGGCATGATTGATAGTTGATTGATTAATTGATTGAATTGAGATATAGATAGGTTCCAGTAGATTTGATATTATATACCTTTGTTTGTTTCACGTTTCACCACAACATTATCCTTCCTTCTCATTTCTCATCAGCTATTATCTGCTGCCCTTCTTGCTTCTTGATTGCTCTTGCATCATGCATCATTGCAGATCATTGCAATCTATTTTAAAATGCAGACGGTACCTATTACCTATTGTGAGGATTGAGAAAAAATGATACAAGTGTACATGAAATATCATAGATATACTCTAGGTTATTTACTATGATCCTCGAAATTTGATCAAACCAACAGACAGGCAACAGGATAATCGAACGACAACAAAGCAACGCAAGAAAGAAGAGAACCAAAATCGGCACCATAGCAAATACAATATATGTACAATAGTACTAATCAATCTAATTAGTTCACAAAACACAAAATGGAAGCATTGACGCGATCAAATGTAGAAGATGCCGCAGAACTGAAATTCGGATCCGAGTTCGAAGACATTGACATCCTCTCGAATGCGCAGGTAGCCGTGATCCTTCAAGTATCCGCCAGATCCGCCGTCAACCGAGACGAGGAGCTGCACGAAGTATATCGGAAGACGCAAAAGTATGTCGATCGGTATAATACAATGACCAATCAGGAGAAGAATAATCAAGAGCTTGTCAAGGAGTTGGATAATTTGCAAGAGTAAGTTAGTTGTTATCATTCACTTTCACTTTGAAATCTTCCATTTAACCCCGGGATTTCAATAAAGCCTCGGATTGTGCAGGCAGTAGCAGAGGGGATTTGAATTTGAGAGACTCGCATCTTTCTGACTTTTGTTCTTGCTCTATCTTGCTCATCACAGTGCGCTGACAACCTTTCGGAAAGAAACAGAAAATGGGGAGGAGCTGGAATTGCATGGATTTGAAGTGGCCGCGCTGATGAATTTAGTCGCGACGGATACAGCAGTGGAAGAAGCTACAGCGTTGATACCTAGTTTGGGCAGATTTCCTGAAGTTGCAATTGATGAGATTTTGGATTTGATCAGAACAACAATGATTCGCATCGTCTCGTAAAGAAATAATAATAATATGCTATTGGATTAGTTCTAGAAATGGGGATGTCCAAGAATCAAATAATGATCATTATGATTGCGTTCCATGAACAATTATCTGCTATCTACAGAGTGTATTATGCAGTGGCTCACCACTCGAGATCGTTATAAAAAGTGAAATCATGAATCCATTAAAGCTCACGATATTTATCCTTTACTAGCTAGAAAATATCTCTTTTGCGAGTTTGACTTCACCGGGTGGCACAAGTTCTAAATACTTCATCATGCCTTCCGAACAGGCCTTGCTGTACACGTACAAATCATCAACTTCCACGCCATTCCCAGCCTTTTCCTCTTTGATCAAATACGTCACTTCTGCCTGAAGATTCTCTACATTGGTCAAAACATCATTTCTCAACAAGTAGGCTATGCTCTGCTCGCTCTTTGGCATCGCTCCTCCTCCCAAGTACGCATTGGCTCGATCAGGGTCACTGTAATAAATATTGTCTGCAAAGGCGTTGAAAATCTTTTTGAAGCGGATCTTTTCGAATTGGGGCTGGGATAATATGGTATCTGCCCGGGCGAGGGATGATCGTCTATTCGTTTCGTCGCGGACGAGTTCTTGGACTTGATCGAGATCGGCTTGGATGGTGAGGATTGGTACGAGAAGTTTGGCATAGGCCTCCCTGCCCTTGGGCGATCCGGGAGCTAATTCTCCTCCGTATTTGATATCATCTGCTTCGGATTGTTCTAGGATTCGCATCTGTTCGAGGAGGGAGTTGGTCAAGGGATTCTTCTTGAAAAGTTCATCTTTTGCCAGGGATGGTTGCGGTTTCACAATGAATGATGCTGCTCCAAAGGCAGTGGGAAGAATTGAGGTAAAAATTGTTCGCCTGGTGAGATTGTTGGCTCTTGGAAAAGATGGACTCTTGCTCTCTTTTCTTTGGTGTAATGCAAGATGTGTCTTTCTCTCGGTTGATGAAGTAGTAGTAGTAGTTAGAGTAGAAAATGCAACAATCTCCTCAGTTGCCAGGAGAAGAGCCAAAAGGATTGTTTTAATTTTGTTCATACTGCTTGCCGAATTTTTACGAGCAGCTTTTAGTCACCTTCTTCGTATTCAGTTAGATACAAGATTAAGTATGATATATTAGGTATTGGCTTTTACGATATCGTGCTATCTTCTTGTGATTGTTTTACCTGCAGCTAATACTACTGGTCGTCTGGTCGTAACTACTGGTGACATTTAGTGTTCTGACTCCATTTCATCATCGTCATTCAATCCTAAAACCTCCCAACCTAGCTGGGCTAGCGAACCATTAGGAACATAAAATAGAATAATGAAGAACGAATAATGATACCGTCATCATTTATCATTTTAGCATCATAAATTTCTCCATCTCCATCTCCACCTACGAGTACCTCCTCCTCCTACATTACTACCTACTCAATAGCAGCAGCTCTGTGAAATAGAATCTGCCAGTCCATTGAACATTAATAACGTTACTGTGGTTGAAGAAAGGAAATAAGATGCAAAGGACAAAACTGCTGCATCAAAAGCTCCGACAGAATGCAAATCAAACAGTTCACATTGCAGGGCACGGATGGACCGGAGCATTGGGAACAGGAACCGATACCATGACAGAATCCCTCACCAGCTCCGTCACGCCCACCCAACGAGAGAACGAATTTACATCTCTTCCAGGTACAATCCAGAACGTGACCCGAGCCGCTGCTGGATGGGGACACACAGTGTTGGCGACTCGAGACAACCAATTGCACGTGGCGGGAAGGCCGTATGATTTCCATACCCTCTTGAGATTGTATAGGATGCCATCCATGATTAGGAGATTCACGGTGATGCAATCGCTCATGATGGAAAAAAATGATGAACCCGGTATCTTGGGGAGGATCGTTGATAGCGTTTTTCGGAATTCGAAGAATCCAGATGGGGAGAAGGAAGAATCATACCATCGAGCCATCATTCCAGAATTTCGAGAAATATTTCTTCCCGATGGTGATCTGCCGAAGAGCGAGCAGGCATTGGGAGCAAAGACTCTGGCTGCTTCGGCTGGTTTGACGGCTATTGTTGGAGAGTCGGGTAAATTATATACCTTTGGATTGAATCAAAGAGGGCAGTGTGGTAACGGTGATCGAAAGGCTCATCATGTTTGGGAACCACGGACTGTGCTACTGAAGGAGGATGAAGATGAAGACACGGTATCTGGGCATGCACTGGAAAACATCACGCAGGTGGCCCTAGGGTTACAACATGGTTTAGCCTTGAATGAGGACGGCTTACTATTCGGTTGGGGGAAAGGTGCAAGAGGCCAGCTAGGTCAGTCTCGATTCAAGACTGATAAGTTCGAAGATGGAAGAGAGCCTTCAATCGATATTGAATATGGCGCCATTCCCATTGATGAATTTGAATTATTTACGGAGCATTCAAGGAGCACTCTGAGTGGGAATGATTCTAGAGTTCGATCGATGTCCGCAGGTTGGAATCATTCTGGTTGCATCACTGAAAGCAACCATGCGTTTGTGTGGGGTAAAAATGTACTCGCAAAGATGAAGGATGCCAAGCTGATGCCCGTGGACTCTCCAAATCCGACTTGGGTTCAGGGCCTTCCTCGTGGTATGGAAATCAAGCTCATATCTTGTGGTTCTCACCATACATCGTTTCTGATGGAAGATAATAGTGTCTATGCGATCGGGATCGCTACTGACTCTGCGGAGCCACTAGGCGAGACTGCTGTACAGATTGTACCACCAGGCCTCATCAATTCTCCCATCACACAATTTTCTTCACATTTCGATAGGACAACAATTGTAGCTGGCGATGGTGGGAAAGAGCAACAAGTTTTAGAAATGCAGATGTGGAGTACCGAGGATTTAAGAAGTGCTGCCGTTTTCGAACCAGAATGGCTGGAGACTCTTACAAGAGATGAATCTAGAGTGGAGGTAGTAGAACGAGGTTGGATGCATACAGTTGTTCTCACAAGTTCGTAATGGCAAAATAGGAAAGAAGAAAATATGTCTGGAAGAGTTAAAAAATTACACGATATAATCCATTCATTCTTCTTTACTTGACTCCGCGGATTGAGGTAATTCGTCAACCTTGTCTGTCACTGGTAATGGTACTGCAACGTCTTCGACGCCATTGTTTTGTGGGCTCTTAAGGAATTGTTTGAGATCGTTTGTAATGTTCTTTTCCAGGTATAGGTGATCTATGAAACTGTACTTCAAAACAGCATTCGCTGCCATCCATCCTCCAACCATAGCACCAGAGAAAGAATCACCTACAGTCAAATCCGACCCTCCCACAAATAATCCTGGATATGGAGTCTCTGGCTTGATGCCCTTGGCTGCATATCTTAGAGGTGTATGACTAAGCCCCTTTCTTGTCGGTCCGATCATGGAAATGAAGTCAATCTTTTCTTTCAGCTGAGGAAAGTTATTCGATAGCTCCTTTGTAACCTTTTCAAGGAGATGCGCGTAATCATCTCTTCCGTGCTTTGTGTTGGAGAAAATCTTTGGCGCACAATCAAATTGCTGCACAAAACTATCATCGGCTTCTACTGTTACGACACATGTGCTAACATCGCCGTGCCTTTCTTTCCAGCTGGGATCTTTTGCGCTTGGGAAGGATACTTTCATCCATGATTCTCCTATCTTGAATTTGTTTCTTTTCACCTTCGTGAGAACGGCCCCACCTTTTGTTCGTTTGTCGCGCTTTCCAGATGCAGATTCATTGTCATCATCCTTCACGTCCTCGACAACCTTTGCTTCATCTGTTCCATCATTACTATAGTCAACGACCTGTGCACCGATAAGCCCTTGTTTTACTTGTCCAGTAGATGGATCCCTTTCATCAAGTGCCAAGCTGGCGTTCGGCAATCTATACCAATCCGCACCAGTCAAGCTCAAATCTGCAGCACTCCCATTTAGACCAACTAAGAAGTGCAACAATGGACGTCTCTCTGTCAAGGCTGGCAGGCCGGAAGGAAGTCCGTATTTCGAGCGAATGGTATCGGACATGTGAAAGATGAAAGTAGGAATGAAGCCCAGCATGGAAACCACACATTTATCGTCTTCTGTACCAACTGAGATGATGCGTCCATCGACTAACTGCACACCATGGCACCTAGGTTTAGAGACCTCAACAACTCCAGCATCCTTCTCCGAAGATTTTGAGTCCTCTTGGCTCCTCGTTTCTTCGTCCTCATGATAAACAAATTCCTTCACCTTCACTCCGGTAATCACCTTCCCTCCATTCTGTTCGATGACACTCGCGAGAGCATGACAGAGAGCCCTTGGACCTCCCACAGGGTATGAAAATCCTTCAGGAGAGATCTGTGCACACGTGTTTGTCACGTTCACTGCCATACTTGTCTTACTAGGTGGGAGATTTTCCCCCTTCATACCAATCCCTGCCATTAGACTTCTGACGTGAGCATTTAGAGGAAGGAGCTGGTCAAGGAAACCGGACGAGTACCGCACGCTTGCTTCCTGGTACGACGAATTTTTCTTCATGTTCAGCTTCTTGCTTATTGCAGAATCTTGAACGAGCTTTGATACGTAAAATTCACTAGCAGTTGCATTGATTGCAGCACAACCAGCTAGATAACCCGCTGATGTTGAATTTCCGATACCTTCATCATCTGTCCAACCATCACCAAGATAAGATGCGGTATCATTAGCAATATTTGCTGCCCCTCCAGCGCGCAAAATGAAGGGATGGGTGTCCTTGCGATTGTCAACTCCCATCCCAGGGATGGAGAGGATATCCGAAGTAAAACCATCGGCTTCTGTTCCAATCCGACTAAATCTGATACCACCTTGGGCATCTGAATCAGTACAAAGAGCAGGAGCCAAAAGTCTCTGTTGCTTTGCCGTGTGAGCAACATTAGACGCATCTACGTCGAAAGGTACGTTGTATTTCGTCCTAATTTTCCCACTGATTCCACCTGTTGCTGCGATACTATGGCAACCCGAGGCATCCTGCTCAGGACTAACAACCAACACAGTCCGCCCAGTCCTCGCCAATAGTGCTGCAGTGTATAAGGTATCAGGCCCAGATCCTACCACCATGGTGTCATAAGTCTCTTCTCCCACCGGCTCAACTGCCTTGAAATCGTTATCTGAGATGATGGTTCCAACTGGCCTGCGTAAAATATCCTGCTTTGCCGCATCATCCTTGGCATCTGCATAGTAAGAAGATACAACTTTCACCTCACTGCCCAACCAGCCAGCAACCTTTTTCTTCTTTCTTCCATCTAGCAGATACCGGCCGAGAACGATCAGTAATACCAGAGCCAATGGTTGTAATCCAACCAAGAAGAACGTGGCACCCAAGATCAAGTTTTCCATCTTGACCCCATTGCGATGCATGATGAATAGGATGATGATGCTGGTCTTCTTATCAACCGGCGCATCACCTTGACGAAACGGGCTGTACCCGCCTCTGACATATTTTCTCTGCACTCCTCGGATGAACACCTCAATTTCAGGATGCTCGGTGATGAATGGTCGAAAGACACCATACTTCTCATCCAAATGTCTTTCAAATTTGGCCGCATTCGCATGAACTTTCCACGTTGCCGCCTTCTTCCCTACAGAGGTGAAATGACTGGAGGCCTCACTCATGATGGTTAGCATTTCTTCCCTGGATTCTATGGTGCCAAACAGGTATGCATTAATGTTGGGAATGACAGTCGATGCAATGGGATCAGCAGCATCCTTCTCTTCTGTAATGTCGTCGCCTCCATCACTGGCGTTCACTGATGAGTCCGCCTGAATGGAATCCTCATGCGCCAACAGTACTTCGGCATATTGTTCAGCTTGCGAAGTCGATATCTCCTGCAGCTTGGAGGCATAAATGGTTTCGATCAAGTTGGCAGAAATGTTCCCTCCCACATGTTTGAGAGATGCCTTATCTTGTTCCGGCGTTGATTTGAGAGCTGGTTTCTTTTGCTTCAATGCTGATTGCTTCTTGTTGTGGACTCCAATACGCATCTTGGAAACGAAAATTGACTGCTATTGTGTGAAGAGACCGTGGATATTGTATATTGTAGGTATGTTGTTTATTGCAGGTATGTTGTATGATGTGTTTGGTATTTGCAGGGGAAGATGATCGATCCCTTTTCTGATTGTGATGGTAGGTGAAAAAGAAATTGCTGTGCTATGAATGATGTTAATACCAACACGAATACTGACACTACTGCCTACAGCCTACACTGAGAACACCACAGACTCGATACAAACAGGATAGGTTTCATGTTTCTTGATGCCAGCGATCATCCATCCATCCATCCAGGTGGAAACACATCCACACAAATTCATCATCATCGTGCGTTGTTGATGGATGGCGGGCAAAAAATAAAAGATCATCGGATTATCATCAGTTGGGTTGGTATTTTTTGCGTCCACCGGTTGAGTGGTCCAATCAAGTCCAATATAGTTTAGGTTATAATCCTTGAATGGAGGGGGCAGAATAATTTTCCATGGGCGCCACAGCCCTCATTGAAGATCACAAACGTATGAAGATCGCGAAAGTACCGGCCGAGACGTCCATCAATCAGCTTCCTCGTCGGCAAATGCACATATCCAACCTTATCCAACACTATTATCTCAATATGATGAAGACCGCTATCCTCGCTGCTATGCTCGGCTCTGCCGCTGCCTTTGCTCCTGCTCAGCAGGTATGTTTTTTTGGTGGACGGACTGAAGTTTAAAAGGAAGGAATGATAAATTATGTTTGGATGCTGCGAAGAACACTTTCAAATGGCGAAATGAGGGAAATCGATTAGCTAGTTTTTAGCTTGGCGGACCATTACATCGATGAGCATGCATGCACCTATACATGAAACTAAGGAGAGAGGGAATTATGCTGCACTTTGAAAGGGAAATTGGTGGGAATAGCAATATAAAATCCAATGAGTTGAGGGTCGATGGGTTGCAGAAATGTGAAAAGTCGTACAGCTCCCCGATCTTTCATGTCCATAGTCAACCATGATTTCAATGCAAATGGTTTGCCTTCAAAAGTCCTTTAGTAACCATGAATATTTTTCATATCACGGTCACACTCACACCATTTTGCTCACTCATCACTATAGGCAAAGCTATCCACCACCCTCGCTGCTTCCGAGCTCGAGGACCAAATTGGAGCTGTCGCTCCTCTTGGATACTTTGATCCCCTTGGATACATCAAGGATGAGGAGACCTTCATCCGTTACCGTGCTGTTGAACGTAAGCATGGACGTATTGCCATGATGGCCATGCTCGGAACCTTTGTCCACAACAACAACTGGACTTTCGATGGATACCTCTCCCCTTCCACTGGACTCAAATTCTCTGATATTGATTCCGGAATTGGAGGACTTTTCCAGGTTCCCCCTGCTGGACTAGCCCAGATCATCCTCGCTTGCGGATTCGTTGAGCTCACCTGGTGGCCCGCTTCCGATCTCTCTGGAGACTACGGAGTTCGTCTTGGAACGCTAAATGACTGGGAGGAACAGCCTTCCAAGTACTACCGTCAGAAGAACGCTGAGCTTAACAACGGACGTGCTGCTATGATGGGTATCCTCGGAACCTTCACCCACGAGGTTATCACTGGACAGAACTTCGCTGAGCAGGCTGCTGCTGGACACTTCTCCCCCTTCGGAGATGGACAGGGATTCTTCTAAACTGGTGGCATAGAAACTATGAAAACAGTGCTTCTGGGTTTCGAGGACATGCAAGTCCTCGAAACTTGGTTTTAGATCGCGTCGTGGAGAAAGCTTAGCGCAATGCTTTCGCAAAAGGCGTACCAACTTTTTTGACGATTAATTAGGGTGCATTAAATACATATAAATCGTAAATCCCATTTTAGCCAAATGAAAGCTTCGTTAGTTATTGATACTAATTGACTGTATCACAAACAATCATTTTTCTATGACACGACAGTACTCATTGCGCCAATTTGGCTCGTGATTCTTTGGAATTGAGGTTATTGATATTGATGCATATGAGAGAAAGGAAACAAAGCAATAGTAAATAGTTGATGATAGATACACCAAAGCAATACACAAGATATCTACATTGAAAGTTCGCTGTGCATGATCGTGTTTTTATGGTTTTACAAGTGTGATATAGGAGAGACACCAGTGATATATATCTACATGTATGTTTTTATCGGTCTGGTTGAGATGAGAGCCTTGCGTCGCTTCTAATTGATCTTCCTTGGTTGAATAATGGGCTGCGTGTAACCTTTCACCAACTTCTTCTGACGGTTGCACATGTAAAGGCGCTTCTGAGCTTCCATCATACAACGCTTGTTTTCAAGGTTGCTGTGGAATCGGTGGTGACGGCGGGTCAAACTCCTTTCGCCAGGGCTCATCATTTGATGTCCTTTGAGGTGGTGTTTGTCCATGGATGCCGTGTGGGGTTTACCAACCAATCCATTTTGCCTCTGCAAATAACAATGCAAAGAAAACAATTGTTAGATAAGATCATTACATCGTATTTTGAATACACAGTATCGCATTGAATTGAACGAGGAAAGACTGAACTCAATTCTGACTTTTTGCAAGAAATAAACTTACCCTAGCTTCCCATCTTTTCTGTAATGTATGACCGTAATCTGACCTGGTCATCTCTTCGCGTTCTTCAAGGAATGATAGATCGACCATTGCCGCAAGAAACTCATCAGCAGCATCTAATTCAGCAGCATCTATTATATCAAGAACGTGGAAATTTTAAGATTGAGAACCGGCAAAAGATTTTTTTTTTTGAGAATCTTCCAACACCTTCGAAAAGTTTCAAGTGGTGGGGAAGAATCGATGACGATACAAAGAAATCAACGAACACGCCTCATGCATGGCTACTGCTTACATACCTGAGGCATCAGGAGGGAAAATCTCATCAATGGCTTCATCGGGGATGTTATGGAGAACGAAGTGATCGGCATGTCTGCCGCACACAATGCCCTCGGGTACACCATCGTTGTAAATAGCCGCAAAAGATGCGAATTCTGTGTAGCCTGCGCGAGTAGGTTTGAACGGTGCAGCGAGAGGTGAGAGCATTGAAGTAGAAGCCATCGTAGTTCAGAATGTTGTCAGATAGTTGGGTAGATTAGTTAGTTTGTTAGAGGTTTGTCAGATTGTGATTCCAGTTTATGTTCCTTAGAGATGGGTGGGATCAATGATGCAGAATAATAATGCAATGGATCTTTTTTATGACATATTTGTGTCAACAAACCAGAACACTTCGAAGTTCTGCACACAACACACAGGCAGGTTGGTAGAAAGTAGAAACAGGAGGTTAGCTAGGTTGGAATTACTGCATTGCAACTGAACCTTGCAAAAATTAAGCTCCTTCGCTAGATTACATCGACAGTCTGAAGCGTAGAATACTTATTGATAAGATCATTGATTACGGACTGTGTGTCATAGTTACGATAAAGACTCCGTTTCGTGATATTTATTCTTTAAAATTTAAGAATTCATTCATTCAGAGGCATTATTAAAATCATTCTTTCTTGTGTAGACTAATAGGAATATCATCAAACAGTTTTTAACTATATTGTTGATTGACATGAAAGAAATGCAAGACAAATACATTGAACATAATGCCTTGAAGGAGCTTGAAGGTAGTTGAAGGAAGGGAGCCGAGTTTCAAGAATTACTTTCAATAAAATTACAACGGAAGATGTGAATTGGTGATCTTGAGCAGAAGAGAATATAGTAACTAAATTAGCCATGATAAGCCTTTCATGAACAC
>Ga0306864_1001139_pt1 | contig 11159 bp, 9 predicted proteins | sample AntRauTorckE5430_FD_190448 | JGI IMG/M metagenome (GOLD analysis project Ga0306864, IMG submission 190448) | Saline lake microbial communities from Rauer Islands, Antarctica - Metagenome Torckler E5 #430 (v2) (version 2) | ecosystem: Environmental > Aquatic > Non-marine Saline and Alkaline >...
ATGCTGCCATCTTTTCCGTTGGTGCTAAAGTGGAATGCCGCTATAAAGGGGCAGTAAATGGTGTTTATTATCCTGGTGTCATCAGTGACATTCACTCGGATACTACTGATGCTGGTTCAACGAAAACATATGATGTTCAGTATGATGACGGCGACGCAGATTTTCACCTGGGAGTAGAGAATCTACGAACAGTCTTAGACAAGAGGGCTGTATCAGGATCAGAGAGCTCTGAACAGGATGCTGCCATCTTTTCCGTTGGTGCTAAAGTGGAATGCCGCTATAAAGGGGCAGTAAATGGTGTTTATTATCCTGGTGTCATCAGTGACATTCACTCGGATACTACTGATGCTGGTTCAACGAAAACCTATGATGTTCAGTATGATGACGGTGACGCAGATTTTCGCCTGGGAGTAGAGAATCTACGAATAGTCCTAAAAGAGAAAACTAAAGTTAGGCGACCACGGCATGTCGGCGATACTTTATCCAATGAAGCACACCCTAAGAAAGATTGTGGTCAACGTGGAACGGAAGGTGGTTATACAAGATCTTTATTAAACTCTTCTCCGCAAACTCCGGAAACTCCACGAACAGTGTTAATAGATTTAGATTTGGAAAGGTTAGAAAAGGTAACAAAATGTGTTTCCTCTATCCAAACTATAGTACGGCAGATCAATACAATTGATCTGAATGAAAGTATTCAGGCCCAAGATATGAACAAATTCATGTGTTTGATCAACGAGAAGGAAGCTTACGTAAAGAAAATTATCGATTTAATTGTTGAAATTCTTTCTCAAACAATTAGGGTTGAGCTTTTTGCCTCCGAAGCTGACTTCTTGAGCGTTTTAAAGGCGCATCATGCTATCTTACAGAAAGCAGTTCAGTGCATCCATACAGTAGATGAGACAGCGATCGATGATCTCAAACGGGCAGTAGAGGAAGTTTTTTGTAAGAAGGCCTCTAGAGCTGGGATGAACGATCAATGTGTGGCACAACAAAAATAAGCCAATGCATTGGATGAAGATGATGGATCATCTTTATGCACTTGAGAGTTTAGATAAATAAGTAAAAAGGCCAAATAAATTGAGCAATAAACGAATAGATTGCTTTACTAGCTAGCTAGTGACAAATGAGATTTGATTCCACTATCTGTGTATTACAAATGAGGAGTCGGATGGAATCGACAACAATTGTAGAAGATAGAATACATGTAAGACTTGTCATGACTGCCAATTCATTATTGCAATGAAGTACATTTGTGATGGGAAGAATATTGGTACTTCGGGATGTACATTTAGCCAAAATCTGAAAAGTGACAGCACACTATTTCGTATCACATTGACTGTTATGAAGATATTGAAGACAGTTAATATTTGGCTAAGTTTAATGTATAGTTGAAAATTTAAACCATCATTGTTGAACATGAGGAACGGTGGCAAGAACTTCGGATATTAGACAAATATGGGCATATACTGGCTTCCACGCTTTTACAGTGCATTACATGGCATTGTCCTTTCCGTGTTTAGACGTGAAGACCTCAACATCGGCAGCATCAGGCTGAGAAAGATCGTAAGCGGCTCCTTTGTGGTGAGAGATATCAAGTCCGACCCTCTCCTCGAGTGGATCAACACGGAATAAGCCGAGCATATTGAGTACGAAAAAGAAAGGAGTCATGATTCCAGCAACCCATAGGATGATGAAACCTATTCCAAGAATCTCGTTGACAAGGAGATTGGCATTGGAATAAAATAAACCACAATTGGTTGCGCCATATGCTAACGCAGTGTGTCTGGGAGCAGCGAAAAGTCCGGTGGCAATACATCCCCAAATACCATTAAAGAAGTGGACAGGGATTGCATCAACAGCATCATCAATCTTGAGCTTTACAAGAAGCTTTGAGGAGAAGACGTAAACGATTCCAGAGATTGCACCAATAAGTACAGCTGCCCATGGTTCAACAACGGAGCATCCAGCAGTGATCCCTACAAGTCCACCAAGACATCCATTCATGCACATGGTAAGGTCGTATTCAGCTTCTCCCTCAGAAAGAAATCCAAGAAGTGTATCAGTGAACATGGCAGAAACTGCTCCAGTAGCTGCAGAAAGGGTAGTGGTAACTGCACAAAGTGCAGCTACGTCTCCATATCCTGCAGGGGAGATTGCTAGAGTGGAACCGGGGTTGAATCCATACCATCCGAACCAAAGAATGAAAGTTCCAAGGACTTGTAGTGCAACGGAATGAGGAGGGAAATCATGAGGCTTATCAAGAAGGTTTCCATCTTCGTCATAGAAACGTCCAATGCGGGGTCCAAGGATGATTGCAGCAACAAGAGCAGTGGCTCCTCCAGTCATGTGTACAACACCAGATCCAGCAAAATCAATCATGCCGACTCCTCTGACAGGATCGGTGGCAAAGGCAGAAAGGAATCCTTCTCCGTTCCAGATGGCATGGACTACAACTGGGTAAACGAATGCAGTAAGGAAAATGGAATAGCATAGGTATGCGACCATCTTACAACGTTCAGCAACAGTTCCTGCGACGATTGTCGCAGCAGTTGCAGCGAAGGTAAACTGGAAGAAGAAATCAATGTAGTTCGTGTAATCATGAAGGAAGAAACGGCCTCCACTGGTTCCAATGAATGTGCCGCTCTCGTAAGCAACTCCAAATCCGCAGGCCCAGTATGCAAGAGCTCCCCCACAGGCATCGAGGATATTCTTGAGCATGATATTCTTCACATTCTTTTGACGGACGGATCCAGCACAAAGCATGGCGAATCCACATTGCATAAGAAAAATTGCTGCTCCACAGAAGAGACTGTAGAATATGTCAGTTCCTGCGATAAGATCGGCAAGTCCCTGTATGTTATCATTGATAGTATGGATGTGTGAGTATTCGTCATGCCACGATTAAATCCTAATGAAGAAGGATATGATATGATAGGCAGTGATGTACAGAACCAACTTTCCGTGCTAGCTAAAACAACTCAAAGCATTGTCCATAGAGAGCAAGATATTATGTACTTACACCATCGTCTTCTTCAAGATTACGTGGTAGATTCATTGTAGATATTGTTTAAGGTTTGGAAGTGACTTCTAATATGCTAAATGGCAGATTGTGCGATGAAGATCTTGAGTGCAGGTAATGAAACGGACGGAATTTCGAAAAAATATCTTTCTTCTCTTGAACGCCCACGTATTTTTAAGAAGATAAAAAATATTATCTAACTGCCAACTTCCGAGTGGAACTTTCAAAAATACGAGCCAGAATGAACTGAAATTCTTATGAATTCAACGGTCCCGCAGAAATTTGTGATAAAATGATGAAAATCAAACGGAAGACTGTTGGTACATTTATACGCAATGCTGACGACACAGGTACAACCACCACCGCGCCATAGGTACTTGCCACGTGCGCTTCTTGAGCTGAGAGGAGTTCCTAACTTCCGGAATGTGAATGGAAGTTTGAATATCTAAAATAAAATCGGAAAAGAGGAGAAGGAAACAGACTATCTTAGTTCGGTGTAGGTATGGAAGACGGTAAAGAAGGGAAACTAAAATACGACCGTACCTATCGCTTCGTATTTCGTATTTCGTATCTCCAGCTATTTGCATAAAAATGATTGCATAGTGTACTTCTTTTCATGTATTTCTTGAACACAGTGCCGCTGACTTCTTAACAACGACACACGGAATACGGAATACGAACTCAAAAGAAGCCTCGTCCTATATCTGCCTTCACTCGTGCCGCATTAGCTCGCTGCCCGGCGATCATCAAAGCAATAGATTCACAGCAATCACTTAATCATGTCCGATCAACAGAGAATCCTTGATGACATGGATGATGACGAAGAGACAGACCCCTTAGTGTTTGAATGGAAGAAGGAGGAGACCGAGCATATGGGGACAATCGGCGAACTGCACGAAGAGCGAAAAAGTGCTACTGAATCATCCACACGCAGTAATCTTCCACCCAGACATCCAAGTCCTTTGAAGAAGAAGAATGGTAAATCTCATGTTACTCCAAGGATGAGCAATAGCTCCGTCATCAAAAAGAAAGTCGTTGTAGAAAAAGAAGAAGAATCACCGTCCAATATGCATCGACGGACCAGATCTAATGGTGCTGATCCCATTCAATTTGCTGATCCATTCCAAACACAATTGCATCCTGACCTACAGAAAGAAATTGATGCCACATCCTACCAAAGATCAAAGCCAAGGCAAGGAACGAAGAAAATTCCAAATTCTCTCATGCATCACTTATCTTACATCATGCGTGATGATTCATCAGATCTTAGTGATGAAATGCAATCACCAAATTTCCAGTTGCCAACCGGCAGAGTTCGACCAAGGGGATCTGGTTTCCAAATTTCCAATCAAAAGAAAGGCATCAAACGTATGTTACTACTTCTCACTGCTGCCTTCGTAGTCGTGGCAATCGCACATAGAAATTATCAAGGTCCAGCCGCGGCCTTGCAAAATTCAACGAATGCCGATTTTGATGATGATGATAGTATTACAAAAGCTAAAGATCAGGCCATGATTACTGATTTTTGTATGGAGTCAGTTAATGAACATGAACTAATGGAATTGCAGAATAAATCGTCGGTTGAGCAAATAGCCTCTGGTGCAGTATCTACCGATGATCAGAGGTGCTCTGAAATGGGAGTGTCCGTCATGAGAGATATGAATGGCAATGCTATGGATGCAGCTGTTACAACAACATTGTGTCTTGGTCTTGTTAATCCAGCCTCCTCTGGAATAGGAGGAGGGGCATTCATTTTGGTTCATTCATCACTTCGAGAAGGATTTCCATTATCAAACTCAAATAGTACAATGCCATATTTAGATCGTCGACAGAATAGAGATGACTTATCGTTCGTGAACAAATCTGAGAAGCGTACAGAAGTAATTGACTGTAGAGAGAGTGCTCCCACGAAAGCAACCTTTGACATGTTTGAAAAATTACCCCTAAATGCATCCACCCTCGGTACGCTTTCAATTGCAGTTCCTGGAGAGCTTCGGGGTTTAGAAATTGCACACGCAAGATTTGGGTCACTCAGCTGGAAAGAAGTCTTGCAGCCAGTCATTGATCTGGGAGAAAAAGGCGTGACAGTCTCGAAATTTTTGGCCAAGGAGATATTTGACAACAAGGAGGCAATAGATCAATATGAAGCAACCAGACTTATTTTTACCAAGAACAATGACGGCACACATTATTTAGAGTTTGGAGATTTGATGACTAGACCCTCATACACAAGTACTCTTAAAAATATCGCCTTACACGGAGCGGATTATATCTACTCTGGAGCAGTCGCAGAGACCATTGCAAAAGAAATTAAAGATGCAGGAGGGATTATTTCAGCCAAAGATATTGAGAATTATAAGCCTATCTTAAGAGATCCACTCATTGCACAGGTTAGTGGTTTATCGATAGCTAGTGTTCCCCCACCTTCGTCTGGAGGTGCAACGGTCATTGGAACCTTGCGATTCCTTTCTGGCTACGATAATCCTTTCGCATCTTTTGCTGGCGCCCTGTCAACGCACAGATTCGTAGAAGCTCTGAAGCATGTATTTGCAATACGAATGTCATTGAGCGACCCTGACTTCTTTACGAATGTTACAGAATCTGCCGTCAGTGATTTGATATCTGGACCGTTCATGGAGCAGCTCCGACGAAAGACGCTTGACCAAACCGTTCTTCCGCTCTCTGACTACGGAGGGAAATGGGCGCTTATCAATAGCACAGATGACAAAGGTGACGCGAAGGATGCTCGTGAAGGAGATCGTCGCAGACTTGGAGAGGACGTCCGCCGTCGAACTCGGCTCTTCAATTACTTGGAAGATCACGGGACAACGCATATAAATATTGTTGACAAAGATCGTAATGCAGTAGCCATCACGAGTTCTGTCAACTATTACTTTGGATCAACCTTTGCAAGTCCATCAACTGGGATTGTCTTTAATAACGTAATGGATGACTTTGCAACACCTGGGAGGCCAAATACTTACGGTAAGTTGACCGTGCGCTATTGCCATTGCGACACAATTTCAATTACCAACTAACAAATGTCTGATTTTTTTCTATAGGTTTAATTCCAGCAGAAAGTAACTACATAGCTCCAAACAAACGCCCTCTGAGTTCCATGTCACCAACAATGGTCTTTGATTCCAGCAATATTGACCAAACAGATGAAAAAGAGAACGGGTTTGGCAAATTGCTCTTAGTATTGGGCGCATCTGGAGGCCCCAAGATTATCTCAGCAGTGCTTCAAGTCATTCTCAATCACATTTATCTCGGAATGAATATTTACGATTCTATCATTCACCCCCGTGTACACAATCAACTATTGTATCACAATGCTGCTGCTACTGGATACGATCTAAGCAAACTAATGCAAGGCCCATGGATTGAAACCGCGAATAGAACGCTAACGGCCCTCAGAAAGAGGAACCACAGCCTTTTTTCCCTGGATTACACGGGCACATGTCAAGCTATTTCTATAAATTTGGAGACGAATCTTTTGAATGCCGCTTCCGATCCTCGAAAGAACGGTCAAAGCTCTGGATACTAATTCGGCACGCTGCTATATAAATTTCAATAGAATCGTTATTTGGCTCTGTACGAATGTCTTTATTTGTTACATATTTTTCCAGATTATTGTCAAATGCCTCGGATTTCTTTCTTGGAGCTTCAAATCATTGCAATCTTTCTCACTGAACTGCGACATGAGAAACAAGTTTTGGTGTTCTCCCACAAAGGGTATCTACTTTTGCTACAAAGTCTTTCGATATCTTTCCACCCAGTGCATTACTTGCTTCAATTGCTGAGTTAAATTCTTCTGCTGACTCAATCATCTCAATGTTTGAAAAACATTGTGCAAGGAAAGAATTGTCAATATCTGCAGTTATTGTCTCGGCGGTTGCCTCTTCAACAGCAGCGGGTTCTGGTGATACAATTCCTATAGCTCTATGACGAACTGTTTTTGGTTTCGATAGACCAAGTTTTTCAAAGCGTTCATGCATCTCATTTGTAACTTTGGTATTTACTTGCGTTAATGAAGACTTAATATGTCTATTAGCATTCGGTGCGAATGCGTCAGTAGTGTGTAAGATGAAAGCGATTGAAATAGTTGATAGCTTCATCGTAGGAGATCTAGCTGGATGTCAGAAGAAATAAAACCCGTTGTTGTGTTTGGAAAAGAGAAGCCAATCACCTCCAATCACCAATCGCCACCCACCTCCTGTTGATGATGTGAAGGTGATCTTCCATCGGAAACCGGAAGACATCAAAATGTCACAAAATAATGCAAACGTGCGAAATGAATGTTTTTTGTGGTTGGCGACAAAGTGAAAGTTCGTACATTCACATGAACATTGTGATGTTGTGTGAAAGAGAGAAAAAGGGGAAGAAGGTGAGCTCCCAGCTCCCAGCTACCAGTAATAACCGACAAGCTATCGTACCTACAAGCTATGGTACATACAAGCAGACGAAGGAACGAGCAAAGAGATGAATGCTTCTGTTAGTTTGTGCACCTAGCTAGCTTGGTTTTATGACAGAAGAGGGGCATCCAGCTTTGCCTAGTGCCAAACGCATGAAGGTTTCAAGCGATGGAATATATGAAACAGTGAATCTAAACCAGTGGCTTCATAGTAGCCACGTCCACGGAACAAGCTCCCGTGAGAGCCGCCTCCCTCTCGTTGATTTGCGACCAAAAGAGGATTTTGATAGAAGGCATTTACAAACAGATGTAAGCACGATTGTGAACTTGCCCTTCAATGATTTGATGTCGGGAGAACGGTCGTGCGAGCTGCCGCCTCGCCATGTAGAATTCGCAATACTAGTACCATCCCAAATTGATGACAAAGGGATCGAGGACTTCTTCTTTGCCACGGTGAGTAAGGCAACATCACAATCAAGGAAACCGTGGCTGGTAAGGCAAATCATGCAAGATACAACAGAATTTTGGAAAGAAGCTGAGCGACTAGAAATTATGTCAGATTCGAGCGCAGGCATACAGTCACTTCCTATGCCCAGGCTGTGGAAACCAGATCAAATGGTAGAACATAAATTGTCACCGATGTTAAAGAACAGACTATCGAAATCCCATAAAAGCCAAGACATGGTGGTCTGGGATTTAGGTAGTGGCGCTGGAAGAGATGTTTGTTTTCTTGCTGAAGAACTAATGGGTATTACAATTAATAATGCTCAAGATGGGGAGGAATTATCTTCGACAATAAGGGTTGTTGGATTTGACAATCATAAAGGGAGTGCAAGGAGGTCTGCCCCTCTTTGGAAAAATAGAATGGTGGATGCGTATACTGAAAGCCGCTTAGTCAACTTGAAAAATTTGGACCTTTTGGAAGAACATATAACAAATGAAAGTAACCTGGTTTGCATGTACGCTATTAGATTCCTGAATCGGAGACTTGTGGTACGCACACTTTCGAAATGAATGAACCTTACCTATGCCAAATATTTGACATCTTTCGACGTCTACTTATCTTACCCTTCAAACATCAAAACACTCTAGGATATGATAGCAACGCAGGCAACTTTGAGAACTGGTTGCATATTCGCAATCAGTCACTTCTGTAAAGAAGAAGGTGTGGATTGGAAGTGGGATCATCCAAAGGTACGACCATCGATTCATTGTTCTGTCTGAGCTGCTTGCTGCTTTTCTCACGTCGGATTTTCTTGCAGCCTAATAGTGTCTTAGAAAGGAGTGAACTTAAAGATATTTTTACTTGCAAAAGGGGATGGAAAATTATTCATGACGAGTTGTGCCTGGATGGAGATCACGGCAGGACACTACTCCATTTTTGTGTGGAAAAGGTGTGAGGAGCACCTCCTATCGCATTGTTTCTGGACCATAACTGAGCAACAGCAATTATGTCGGCTCTTTCAATGCAAATGTTTTTACCAAGAAATTTTTTTGTCGATGTCTGAGATCACGGCAAGACACTAATTCACTTTTGCGTGGAAATGGAGGACAGAAAATCTATGTGACGCATGACACATCATCTTTTAATACGTACCATCTGGCTATTCTACTGCATTTAGTGCGTTTTAAACTTTGGTTCTTTGATGCAACTTCAAACTGCGTGTTACGTTTAGGTGTGTTTATTAAGGATGTACGAATCACCATATTTTGGAATGTATGTTCAGTTAATTCAATCACCAATTAGTAGGCATACTGCCTCCCTCTTGGATTGCTATGATTTCTTCTAGTACTACCTCTTGCAGCTCTCGGCAAAGCCGCAAGTTGCGATGCGAGTGTTCCTGCTATGGGCACATTATATTGCCCCCCAACGCGATAATTCTTGATGTAGATATCTCGAATCCTTTGCTTCAGGTTCATTGCCGAGAGAATACAAGGTGGTCTTTGAGGTGTGCTTGTATTCTTCCTTTCTTTATATGCGCTTCGTTTCTGGACATGTTCCTCGTACCTTGACTCGTCAGCTAATAGAAAGGAAGGATAATAATCTTGAGCGCAGATGAGAGGTCCACTCTTTTTAATACTTAGTTTGGTTCTGCTAGATGATACTAAAACAGTGCGTTCATCAAAGTAAGATCTTCTTTTTCTTTCTGCTGCGTGTGGCATGTAATCTAACGAGCTAGTGCTTAAGCTTAAGCTAGACCTTCTTATAAGCTTAGGAGATTTTGTCTGCGTTTGGACTCCTCGTAATTCTTCGACGGTAGAATGACCATATTTTCCATTCTCCAGCCTTTTCTTTTTCAAGAAATCTTCAAGTTTCCTGGATTGAGGGCGTTCGATTTCACAAAGGGTACGTGTTGTTAGATCAATCATTACCTAGATTGTCTATCAGTTGTCTCCTTTTGTGTGCTGTTCATAAGGAAATTGCCTCGAGAACTTCAGTTGAGACAGAATTTTGAAGTTTTACAAATATGCATTAAGAATGTCAATTTCGGAATAGTCCGTCAGAATGACTAGATGAGTGTAAATTAGATAATAGGGACAGGGCTTGATCTCTGGGATCCGGGACGGAGGGATGCCATCCCGTTTACTGAGAATGGAGGCTTTGAATATAAATCAAATTTAAAATACTTTATCAATTATCAAGGACCTGTCAAGAAAAAGAGAACTCTAGCTGAACATGTTAGTAAGAACATGTTAGTAGGAACACGCCATGGTTTCAAAATCCCAAGATCGTTAATTCACTTTTATCATTACTAGCTACAGAAGATGCGAATGGAAATGTAACGATGTTGTTGGACAAACTGTCAATGTCGAACAAGTGTGTCCAAATAGTTCTGCAAGAGAACGATAGGCCAAATTTTTTATTGCCTGGATTTCTGCGGTCAAAATAGGTCGCGGCCAGTTTTGTTAGCACTTTTTAAAGCGCACGTACAAAAAGTGTGTAAAAATCATCTACTTGCTAAACACTGAAAGGTGCATTGCCTCCCCCAAAAATACTACAGTAGTCTTGAATATGCATCATAGAAAGACATTACCACTTGAACTGATTTCTACAATGCTTTAGAATGCATGGAAACACGATTTTCAAAACTTCTTCGTTGTCAAGAATTCTATATACGTAGATTCTACGGACAAATGACACCAAAAATCACTAATCTAAGAGTGCTTAGAAATTTGTCATCTTGATCTCAACGTGATCAAACTAAAGTGCAAAACCTCTTCTTAATGTATTCTTAGTTCAGCGGTGTTGTAGTTTTGAAGATTTTCAATCTTTCTCTTCATTTACTTTCCTATTTTTATTTTGTATGCACTTTTTTAGATGGTCTTTTTCCCGCGATGAAATCACTTTGTTAAATTATATGTCGCGCTGGGTCGCGACCTATTTTGAACGCCAGTTTGAATTTTGACCGCGACCTATTTTGATCGCCAGCAAACCATACGAAGCATCATCGTATTATTCTGTATTATTACTTATAAGTAGCTGTGGACAGAAGATGACAGGCAATAAACAGCACAAAGCGCGGGTTTTGTTGACATTTCCGAACTCCACAATGCCTCATTATTCGGAACACTACCTTCAAGTTCGTTTTCTTTGATTATACGAGGTGCGTTTCTCACTTCTTGAGAGTGACGGGTGGGCGCGAACTCAATTTTTGAATTTTAAAAAATGCTAACAAACAACGCACAACAGGCACAACAATTATAAAATAAAATACTCACCCT
>Ga0306864_1001140_pt1 | contig 11150 bp, 7 predicted proteins | sample AntRauTorckE5430_FD_190448 | JGI IMG/M metagenome (GOLD analysis project Ga0306864, IMG submission 190448) | Saline lake microbial communities from Rauer Islands, Antarctica - Metagenome Torckler E5 #430 (v2) (version 2) | ecosystem: Environmental > Aquatic > Non-marine Saline and Alkaline >...
ATGTCAGCGCACCCTCCTTTTTCGCGGATTTCTATATTCTAAGAAATTTTTAGAATACACATTTTGAGCACCATCGCGCACGCGAATATACACGCAATCGTCCGTTCAAAATCATACAATACGAAAAATATGCCTTAGAATACAAAAATGTAACTCACCTCCAGACATGTTTCAGAACTTGTGCTGCTTCAGTCTTGTTAAAATAATCACAGGCTTTTCAACAGTGTCTTTATTGCCTATAATTTTTGCTTTTAGGCAATTTCGAGGGGGTCACGGACGTTTACCCGATACATCTCCTAGCTAAAAATAAATGTTTTCCTAAAAGCAAAAATTATACGCAATAAAGACACTGTTGAAAAGCCTGTGATTATTTTAACAAGACTGAAGCAGCACAAGTTCTGAAACTCGTCTGGAGGTGAGTTACATTTTTGTATTCTAAGGCATATTTTTCGTATTGTATGATTTTGAATGGACGAATGCGCGTACTTTTGCCACTTTTTGCTAGGTGGATGGTGCTCAAAATGTGTATTCTAAAAATGTCTTCGAATATAAAAATCCGCGAAAAAGGAGGGTGCGCTAACATTCGAGCGAATCCCCAAGGCTTATACGAATTACTACCATACACCATACCTCTACAACTGTTGTGCAGTGTACAAAAACCACAGATAGACATCAGTCCAGTAGACAATATCACCATAAAACCTACCATGGCATCGACTACAATAGCAAAGATGGACCTCGACGCATTGCTCAAGGATTCGTCAAAATCTCCGCTGACAATCCTTGAGTACATACATGATCACAAACTACATGAACCCGCAATTGTCCTCAAACTAGGCATCCCCCTCCGCAAAGCTAACCTTGCCCCTTCCCAGCTCCTCTCCGTCCTCGAACAGATTATCATTGCTGCCCTGCACCAAAAAAAGATTGAACTAGCGAGCGAAACGCTCACCCAAATCAAAGCATCTACCGGAGCAAACAGTCTCCGTTACCGCAAACTCCTCGCACTGTGTCTTGAATCGGCGGGAGACTTCGAGGCGTCATTGGGGATATACAACGACATGCTCTCCGATAATAAGTCGAACGTGTACGCTCTCAAGCGGAAATATGCAATTCTTAGATCGCAACTCAAGGATCTTGAAGCGCGAGAATGCTTGAATGATTACCTTGAGCAGAATGCGAGTGATGCACCGGCATGGGTAGAGATGGCCAAGTCGTGTTTTGAACAAGGTGATTATAAAGGTGCAGCCTTTTGCTATGAAGAGATTGTCCTTTCCAGTCCAATGGATACAGGTGTACATTGCACCCTTGGTGAGCTTTATGTGACGATTGGTGGGAAGGATAATTATGTTCTTGCAAGAAAACATTTTGCGCAGTGTTTGGAGTTGGAAAAGGGATGTATTAGAGCCATGTTTGGGCTCGTCAGTGCGACAGAGAGTTATTTGGACTTGATGGAGTGCCAGCTGAGTAGTAGTGGGAGCGGAAAGAAGAGGGGAAAAGATAGCTGCTGGGATGAGCAAGATGTCGAGCTTGTCAGGGACCTCAAGGCGTATGGAGTCGAGCATTTGATCAAGAGTTACAAGGGGACGAATATGAGCGGTTTAGTAGAAACGTTTTTGAGCAACAGTGAAAATTGATGCATAGTAAAATATTAAAGTTTATCACACAATGAAGTGCAAAGAATATGTAGGTTGACTATATCTGAATGAAGGTGAATATTTCAAAGCGAAAAAAAGTCTATATGTGCTTCTTGAAACTGTCTTCCGGTTCCAAAATCAACTTTTGGACTTCTTCTCGTGCTGCTTCTACATCAATCATCATGGCAATATGAAAATCGTTAAATGATAGACCACCCAACGTTTCTGTGCGACACTTGACGCTCGTGATAACTCGCCATGCCTTTTCACGCTTCATTAGCCGTCTCTCAATTGTAATCATTGGATAGTGGTTGTTGAGGTGCGCCACGGCTGCTACTATAGATGTAAATCTTGATGCGTCCATGTAGTTGGCATGGTAATATTCCTTTCTCAGAGCGGATGGAATTCCTTCCTTCAGTGTTTCAACCCCTGTTTCAGCAGGAGGAAGGAAATCTAGTCTCCATCCGATCTCGAGCATGGATAGTTGCTTCGATGCATCGAGATTAGATAAGGGCTTTCCATTTTGACCGTATGGATCACATACTTTATTTGGTCGTCGAGCTGTCGGATCCTTTGATATCGTGGAAGATAATGATCGGAATAGTACTAGCAGGGGTGGAGTTTGTGAGATTATCGGTGCTTTTTTTGGCAGCATAGCTTTTGGGAAAGGACTAAAACATTGGTGCCGTTTGGATGCCAATGTGCTTGATATGACCCGCCTCATTGCAGTGTGTGCAATAGATAGCAATACACGAAGAACAAGGACAAAAAATACGATACGTGTAGATGAATGATGTGCAAAGTGCAAAACGACAAACGGCAAACGGCTAGTCGCTCGCTACATAGTTTTAATAACAAAATTGAGTACTTGCCGGGCATATTTTGCCCTTCACCCCTTTTTAGAAAAATGAGTCACACGACGAATGATGACACACGACAATGAGAAATGAGAGCAATAAGCAAAATGAAAAGAAGAGTGAGTGGTGTTGTATCAAGAGAAACTTAGAAGTAGTACATACAGATAATAAGTACGCATCATAGAGAACAAGTCAAAAACTCGTCGTACGTTCCTCCCTGAAGTCAAAGCAGGCGTTAAAGGGATTATAACATATTCAATGAGTAAAAGCCATTTGAATCTCAAAGAAATCCTTCTTGTCTTGTTGTGCTCGTACTCCTTCGGTTTAACGTCTGCATTCGTTCTAATTTCCCCTCCCCAAGCAAATAGAGTTGCAAATAATCCAGGAACACTGATATCATCACAACAGCAGCCCTCATTCATACTTCGATCGACGAAACAAAATAGTTCCGATGGTTCGTCGAAAGTATCCAAAGAGCTCGTAGATGCTTTAGACTTGTATCCGATGATGGAAAGTGTTGCAAAGCATGCTGGAACAAAAAGAGGAAGGGATTCTCTTCTTTCGCTCGTACAGTACGATGAAGTGCAGCAAAAGAGTGAATTCGTGGCAAACTATAACAATTCTCGACGAAAGTCCATGTTGACATCGATGGCGGGTGGAAGTTCCTTCACTGGGCCGAAAGGGACCCTGAGTTTGAGATATGATACAAGGCATATCATTAAAGTTGCAGACAATTTGGAGGAGGCTCAACATGAATGGATGCTAATTAAGGAAGCGACCAGGGTTTTGAAGGGTCATGAAAAGAGGTCTTCATCTAATGGCAATAAGGCAGCATTGCCTCTACCGCCCATCTATGGAGAATCATCGTCACCTTGGACTATTAGTAATGAGGCAGACTCTGATGATGACGAGTGGTTGGTGAGTATAACAAATGGATTCAGTGGGCCTATGGAACTTGAAAATATATTGCAAGCGGAGCAAGTTGTGACTAGAATAATTGGAAGCCACGCCTGGGCTCAGAATAGTAGGATATCTACTAGAGCTCCCACTTTATCTGAGATTTTTGGAGGTATTGATCTCGATGTTTTGAATCAGGTGTATGAGGAGATTGCAGGGACTGTTGTCATTCGAAAAGGAAAGAATTCTCTCAGTGATCCATCAGGTTCAAAGGTATGTCATTTGCAGCTTTCGGGTGACTTTCTCTCGACTCATTACTACTGTAACTTACATCACGCATACGCGAATATAGACCTTTTCATTTCAATTGGATGAAGCCAGATTTCCCAATTTGACGATTCTCAAAAAGAAAGAAATAGTACTTGTGGAAAAAATAGCTAGAATCATGGAACGTCTGTTTGCAAACAAAAAATATGTTGCTCAACTCAGTGGGTTCACTCGAAATAAACCAGAGCCATATGAGTTCGAAGGGAGAACTATTGTTGCCGCTTCTAGAGAGGTTGCGCAGAAAATTGGGGTAATTCGTGGTCATGCTAAGAATGGATCCTTTTGCTATGTGGAACCAAATGAAATTGTGCTTCTTGGCAATGAACTACTGAGCATTCGCGCAGAAACAAATTCTGTTGTTAATGAGATTGCTGATCATCTTAGTGGTTCGATTGTAAGGGCTGCAGGCAGTATTAATAGAGGACTGGACTCTGTCGCTAGACTTGATGTCATATTTGCTCGCGCTGCGTTTGGATTTACGCTTAATGGTTCAATTCCTCGTGTAGAAGATGAAGGAAGTATTCAAGTAGAAGGATTTATTCATCCAGTATTGGCGATAAATGGCGGTAGTAGAACTGTATCAGTTGACCTACAGATATCCAACGAGAACGATCAGCGCACACTCATAATCAGCGGGCCCAATGGGGGTGGCAAAAGTTTAGCAATGAAAAGTTTTGGCCTTGTTGCGATCATGGCAAAAATTGGGATTCCAATTCCAAGGGATGATTATTCGAAGAAAAAAATAGATGAAACAAGAGTCGACTTCTTTGATGAAGTACTCGTAGAAGTCGGCGATCACCAAAGCTTGATGGAAGGTGAATCCACCTATATGGCTCAATTGAATTCTCTGTCAAAGCTATTAGAACGAATAAAGCCTGTAAATGGAGCTGAAGGCAAAGACCAAACCTCGTCCCTAATACTACTTGATGAATTAGGAGGAGGTACTGATCCAACTGCGGGTTCTTCAATTGCTCAAGCCATTCTTGAAAAGATCCTTGAAAATTCACGGGCACGAACCATTATCACAACTCACTCAACACAATTGAAAGCTTTATCAATTGATGATAATAGATTCGAATCTGCTTCGGTGTTACTTCAAGTAGGGAACTCAGATGGTTCACAATTTAGACTTCCAACATACAAGCTTTGTTACGGCGCAGTTGGCAACTCTTACGCGCTTGGGGCAGCATCAAGATCCAACCCACCTATTCCTGACGATGTTTTAGATAGGGCAGCAGAACTTATTGCTTCAAGCCAGGATAGAAGCGGTGAATACCTTAGGACCATCACCGAGGCCTTGGAGGCAGAAAAAGAAATGCTGGAAGACGCTACTGAAGCCACAGAAGCTTACAAACAGGACATTATTCGCTGCAGAGACGCTATGGTTTTTTTGGCAAAATCTTACGAACAGCACCTATCTAGAATTGAAAACCGTCTTGATAACATGCTCGTTGAAATGAAGAAAGGTGGTGATAAAGATGCTTATGAGCTTGCTGGAGATTCACTATCTATGCTACGACTTGTTAAAAAGGTAATCAAAAGTAAAGCAGATGTGATGAGAGAGAAAGGCATGAGAATTGTGTCAATGTCAGATATAATGCGTACTGGAGAGCAAGTAGTCGTCGTGTCTAAGGGAGAGTTTGATGGCGAAACGGGCGAGGTTTCTGACAACCAAAACGAAGCAGGATTTGATGAATTATCGGTTGATCTCGAATTCGAATTTGGATTAACTTTGAGTGGTAATAAGATAACGGTGAACATGAAGCGCTCAGATTTAGCTATTTGGGACTATCCAACCCTGCAAGACGACTGGGGGTCTTCCTTCTCGGAATCGACTCAACCTAGGACTATACCTGACTCGAGGAACAAGCTTCAGGATGTCTTGAGCTCTTTGAAAACGTCAACCGAAGAAAGGAAAAAAAATGAACCTGTTAATGCTAAAAGTAACGGCACATTCGTTTCTTCAAGGCAAAGAAAAGCTGCAAGTAAAAAGGCAAAGAAGAAGAAGAAATAATATCCTACAGACTAGGCATGCAAAGTGTACACGTTGTCATATTATGATGTGATCAACCAAGTATTACACAAATATCAAAATCCCACTTCGTATGACATTTGCAATGAACGAGACGTACTTGTCTAAGCCAAGGAGGGAAACGTAACGAGCCGAGGACGAAGTTGGTTGGCTCCTGCACTAGAATTAAAGCTATACATAAATACAACTACATGAAATTTCAAAACGCATTTAATATTTCCCGTAACTCATTGATGACACATTCGGAGCATTGCCATTGACTCATGAGATATTTGTTTGGTGATATCGCTAATTCAATGATGGAGAAAGAGAATCATCATGCTTCAAGCATTATATTGATCTAACTGTTCGGCACACATCGACATTTGTGATGTTATGTTCAAGTAGTGTTAATGTGCCATTCCTACTTTCTCTGTCCGCCAGGCGGTTGCGCTGTCATCCACTTGTTCCTCGGCTACCATTGTCCACAGCAATTCCACTTTATCACTATCACTATCAACACCTTCATCTGTGCTCGTTGGAGGTAGCAACACGCGCACAGTTGCTATATTATCCTTCGTCTCAAATGCGCCAACTTCAGCCGATTCTTCCAACAATCTTCGAAACTCACTGTGCGAGCGAAGAACATCAGCAAATCTCTCAGCTCCACACCATCGATCTTGATTTGCAATACTGTTCAATGCGAACGCTGCTTCGATCTCCCCCAACTCGAGATAATGTAATTGCTTGGCCACGACCTCCGCCGGGCCATTCACTGGCGTTTTGGTTTCAGCCTTAATGCAATGATCTTCATTCTTATTACTACTGGTGTCAGCACCAGGACCACTATCGTTTTCTTCTACAAATGGTGCAGGACGCACTTTCTTGCTACCAGTTTGCAAACCCTTCTCCGCCATAACAAGTGCTTTGTCCAACGTAGTCAGCAACTCCGTTCCAAAATGCCCAAAATGACCCCTAAGTTCTGGATGAATAGCTTCGCACAACGCTTCGCACGATTCCACCACCCTGGGTCCACTCCGATTGACAAGATAGTTCCCATCGACGACATATAGGCGTGTCCCAACTTTCTTCAACTCCTCTAGCCTACCCACACTAAAAGTGGAAGACGAAGCGATCTCCGATGCCGCCCTTGAAAGGCCAAATCCACAAAGCGCAAAAATGATGACATCCGGCTTGGAATCCAACAATGTCTTGAACGAAATAGTTGGCGTACTTCCACCCGGTGGAGGACAATGTAGGGCCTGTCCACCAGCAAGATGTATCAATTCTGGTATCCAATATCCGCATCCCATGATTGGATCACACCATTCTAGTAAAGCGACACGGGGCATCCCAGTTTTTGACCCAGTGCTAACGGAATTGCATATGCGTTGCACACTGTCCATTCTCTCCTGGAGGGTGTTTCGAAGGCTGATTCCACGATTTGGTACTCCCATGGCAACAGCAACTCTGTGAACGTCGTCAAGGCAATCCTTGAGTGTGGAAGGTTTCAAAATTAGTTGTTCGACCTGATTTGTGCGTGAACACATTGCATTGATATGCTGAGATTGCTGCACGTCACGAGGAGTGACAGCACACACTCTGCAATGATCCTGCGCAATTAATAAGTCAAAGGGTCCGACTTCATTCTTTAGCACGTCATCATCTAGTTTGTAAATGGGTTGCCCGTCTGCAGCTTTCTGACGCACTGCTCGATCAATCTCAATAGAGGACGCATTGACGTCGAGGCGTGGTCGGCTAATGCATGGGAGGGAGAGGACATCGGGGGGATAGTCGCACTCGTGCGATCTACCAACCAAACGATGACCGAGACCGAGTCTGTAGATTGTTTCTGTTGCTGCCCCAAGAAGAGAAATTACTCGTTTGGGCTGATGCTGCTGTTCATCTTTTGTGCTTTCTTCACTTATACTCTTTCTATCTCCACTCTTTGGATTAGCATCATCGCCATATTTTCCATCCTCTGCATACTCCTCTGTAGATGGAAATCTTTCTGTAGTGGTTTTATTCACCTCCATAATACCTATTTCTTGAAGCATAGTTTTATCACGTCCTTCGTAGATTTTAGAAAGATTTTGTACGTCCTATTATGTAGATGATTTTACTTTTGGGGTTTGGGATTTGTTGTTCTCTCTCACCACCACCTATTTACAGCCCTATTTATCTAACTCATACTATTTACAGTTTACAGTACCTGGTAGTGATTGCTGATGTACGGAGCACGTGATTCCTTCTTCTTGAATATTCCGGGAACAAGTGAGAACTCTAAATCAATTCATTTCTCTCACCTTTCTACTTTCATTCCTCATTCATGCTTCTTGATGCAACGCATTATCAACAATACAACTGATGCCATACTTTGAAGTCACAAGGGATTCTGTGTATTCCACTGAGTGATGGATACTTAGAAATTGGAAACTCCATTCATTTCAAAAGGAAAGGGAGATCCGTGGAACCTTCAGACTTGTTCTTGAATGCCATGATTTAAAATAAATGAAACACAGCCGAATGGGTATATCATATATATATTTTGAAAGGGATGGTTAGGAAGTAACATAATTCATAACATTTGCATCACATGTATGTCGTTCGATTAATAACGTTTCCCATCATTGGGCATGGTGAGGATACATATCATTTAAATACATGATTCTCCTCCTAAGACGTATATAGGATTCTTCTAATGTGGGCGGGAGTGATTTCACCACTCTTCTTTCGTTCTAATAAATTAATTGCCTACTCGCCCTCCTTCACCAGATCCCAAGGATACACTGGCATGGAATGCATCCCTAGCATTATCTTTATCACCTAGCTTTTCAAGAATTGTACCATAGCGGTGCCAATTCGCTGGAGAATTTGTTTGTAGGAATACAGACGAGCTACATATGGATCGAGCAACACAAAGACAACTATAGTCTTCCGACTTTATCGCTGCATAACAAATAGCTTGGTCGATAAAGTCTCCCCAGTTCAGATCATACCCTTCTATATCATTCACTAGTTGAACACTAGGTTGAAATAATGATTTTGTAGCATCAACATCTCCAGCCCAGCCCGTCCTCGATTCATTCAGGAGTCTCACAATCTTTGCCCATTCTATTTTATCTGCTTCATGATTGGATTCAAGGTGATGAGTGGAACTACTCTTGATGTTCATCAGTACTCCTATTCTGCACGCGGCCTCTTCCAGCTTCTTGCTTGTTAGGTTCGACGTATCACTGCATTCGCGGAACTCGCCTAGGACAAGGGACATTGTCACCCTCGTCAAAGGTGCATGTGAAAACAAACTGGAGCCGCTTTCTGATGGAGCTGAATTCATTTGTTCAATTTCAAGAATTTTTTTCCAAGCCATTTGCAACGCTTGCCATCTATTGTCAGAGACATCCAATGCTCCACTGATTGTCAAACGAAAGAGCAGGAATGTTGCATCAACTAGAAAATTCGTTGTTGGTGGCAACCAAGTGAGAACGTCCTCAAGTGTACGTGGGTCAGAATCTTTCATAATTGCATCCTGAAACACCTTTTCTTCCTTGTCTTGGTCATCATTTTTAATCTCTTTAGCGTCAGTGTCATTCTTCGGTCCTCCACCAAATATCTTACCAAAGAAAGAAGTTGCGGCACCCGAGGCTGATTCAAGTAGCATCTGTTTTTTTGAACTAGGAATCCGTCGAACTACTGCGTCAGTGCTGCTACCATCATATCCACTGTATTCTAGGATCCGGGAAAAGTGTTCGTCGTACAATCGAACAGCAACGCGGTCAGCACTTGCACCATCACGATCGACTATGAACCCTGCTCCCGCCCCTCCCATTTTACTATTGAAGAAGAGATAACCGCACTGTTCATAATATTCAACCCCATGCCCAGTGAAAGTGGATGCACCTTCAGATGCTCTACCTTCTGCATGGTATATATGCGCCAATGCAGCAGCGGCAACACCAGACGCAAAGGAAGAGTCCCTTGACAATGATTTATCAGCCATTTGCTCTGCTTCTCGCAAGCGACCACCAATAGCTAACCCTTTTGCAATCAACGATGATCCTATGGAATGCCCAGCAATGGATGTTTGACCTGTTGCGCTCTGTCGACCCCGTTCATTCCAATAAGAAGCAACACAAGTGGCAAACCTAAAGGCCGTTTTTTTATCTCCTACTTCATCTGCGATATCTTGCGCTAAGCTCAGAGCAAGAGCATCACCCGGACAACATTCCAATAGTTGCCATAGCACATTTAGAGCCTTTGCATGCTCGTTTTGGTATAAATAAGAGAGAGCCCACAAATGCAAACATTCTCTTTGTGTCAATCGTTCATCGTCCTTTCTGTTTATCGCGGCTTGAATCATTGCTCGGAAAGAGGGATTGCCTTTGACATAATTCTCATCTAAATTGATCAGATACGATTTCCCTCCTTGAACTAACATGGGTGCAAACGCAGCCACTGCCAGCATGGGAGCGTCGCAAATTAATGTGTCATTATCATCCTTTTTACACCAAAAGGACAGATGTCGGATTAAATCTGCCCAAGTAATGGCAGCTGAATGAGCAGCTTTTGCAGGTATACCAAATTCATCACCTCCATCACTTGAAGCTTGTCCCTTTGAAAGAAGTTGAACCAAATGCGTGTCAAATACGAGGAGGGATTCAGTCGGAGAATCATTCTTTGCAGATTCTTCGGCAAGAAACGAAACCGGTTCCTCAAAAAAATCCATTGATTGATATTCAAAGGATATCTCTGCTTTTGCTTGCGTTGAAAAACTGCAATTAACAGAGGTGCATGGCCATGCTGTGACATTCAACGTGGAAAGAGTCTTTGAGAAGATGGTTTTGGCTGGATGTTCAATAATCTTCTTGTTGATGGTTGCATTATTTGAACTGCACAACCGGAATCTCTGTACGCTTTTCCCACGCAAAATATTTCGAATCATATGAATTTCGTTACGATAAATGCTGGTGAAGCCTACAATTCCTCTTTCTTTTGAATGCTCTCTTACTGATAGCGCAAGGTAGATTTGAGTGTAGGTACTTGTAGTTAATGGAATGGTAGATGGTAGACAGAAGACAGAAGAGCAATAGGCAATAGGTGACAATAGACAATAGGTATCGTAGGTTCATTTTTAGTTTTTTTGTTGGGGGCAGTTTCAGTTGGGGGATGAATGGATGGTCCAAGAATAATGTTTGATCAAAATTTGAACGTCGTGGCGTGTGGCGTTTTATTATTTATCCGAGACATTTTATCGGGAAAATACTTGACAGAACGGGTCTAAAAATGAAACACATGGCATAATACATAATACATATATCAGCTGTTTTCAAGTTCTAGTGATAGTTGGTAGCTCTTCTCTCACACCACCATCTCCGTCTTTCATTCGGATATATCATTGAATTTCAATAGTGAAGGCGTTCA
>Ga0306864_1001143_pt1 | contig 11117 bp, 7 predicted proteins | sample AntRauTorckE5430_FD_190448 | JGI IMG/M metagenome (GOLD analysis project Ga0306864, IMG submission 190448) | Saline lake microbial communities from Rauer Islands, Antarctica - Metagenome Torckler E5 #430 (v2) (version 2) | ecosystem: Environmental > Aquatic > Non-marine Saline and Alkaline >...
TATTTGACGATCCAGATTTAGAACAATTGTTGAGGGAGACTCTAGATGTAATGATGGGTTCGCAATCGCTTGCATATGATGCAAGAACAATACCTCCTGGATTGTCATGGGATGATTTCATGCTTGCGGAAATCTTTCAGAGAAGTATTCTGGCAACTTTGAAAAGAAGATTAGTGGACGCAGAGGGTCTTGAGGTGGATCAAGTTCCCAGTATGATCTTTGATCATTTCAGTTTTTATCATGCCCTAGCGGCTAGAAATAGGAGCATGGCTGAAATGGATGATCCTGAACCTACCATTGCTAGCGAAATACCCTCTATATGCGAATCAAAGCATGTTCGCAAGAGTTTGCCTATAGATGAGCATAAAGTCGATATTTTGAGGTCTATTCAAAACAACCGCGTTACAATTATTCAAGGAGAGACTGGATGTGGTAAATCTTCACGTGTACCAGTGATGCTGTTGGAGGCGCCTCCCCCCGATCCATCGTCTAGTAAGGTGAAGATTTTCATTTGCCAGCCGCGTCGTATTGCTGCCAAGTCTCTGACAGAACGAGTAAGGTCGACCGAGCCTCATTTGAAAGATTCCATCGCGCTGAGGATGGGACATGGAGTCCGAGAGTATGAAACGAAACATACGAAGGCATGGTTTGTCACGACTGGGTACTTGGTGCGATATTTGGCCAACAATATAGAAGCATTTGATAATGTCACCCACCTCGTTATTGATGAAGTTCACGAAAGATCGATTGATTCTGACATTATCTGTCTTCTTGCCAAACGATTGTTGCAGACTAACCCGAATATTCGTTTAGTGCTCATGTCCGCAACTGTAGCTGCGAAGTTGTATCAGGATTACTTTGATGTGACACAGCCTCCTATTTTCGTCGGAGTCCGCTGTCATCCCATCCAGGAGTACTTTTCTGAGGATATTGGAAAGCAATTAAAGCTAGGTCCCAAAGAGAGAAAAGTTCTATCTGGAATATCGGAAATATGCGCAAAGACGCGATGCCAAGTCGCGCCGAATGCGCATTACATTGCTACCCTTCAACACATGGCTGTTCAAATTGCCGTTGAGGTTGGGAGACTGGGCTCGTCCGTGTTGATTTTTGTGCCGGGAATGGCAGATATTGTTGCAATCTCTGAAAGGTTTGAGGAGATGGTCAGCACTATTAACTACACCATTATTCCCATCCACAGCGATATCCCATTCGAGGATCAGATGACCGCATTTGATTTAACAGACTCGAAAGAAGTGAAAGTGATTGTTGCGACAAATGCTGCTGAATCATCCATCACGCTTCCAGATGTAGACAATGTGATTTGCTTTGGGCTTTGTAAAGCGATCACCTACAATAAACAAAGTCATCGCCAGGTTCTAGAAACTTCTTGGATTTCCAAAGCAAATGCTACTCAGCGAGCGGGGCGGACAGGAAGAGTAAGGCCTGGAAATGTCTTTAGGCTTTATCCGAAAATGGCGTTCGACAGGTTCTTTCGACCATTTGAGGAAGGTGAAATTCTTCGTTGTCCTTTAGACTCCGTCATTCTAAACTTGAGGACTATTGTTCAAGATGAGAGTGTTTCTGAATTGCTTAAGGAGTGCATCGAGCCTCCGGATCTTGTTAACATTGAAAATTCTTTCTTCAGCTTGCATAAAAAGAATTTCATAACAGAAGCTACTGATCAATTTGCGATCACACCGCTTGGGGAACTTGTTGTTGCTCTTGGCATTGACCTCTCCATCGCAGCCTTGGTCGGATTTGGAATTCGCCTAGGCTTATTGAGCGAGACTATTGAACTCGCTGCTATTTTATCGTTTCCAAAATCACCATGGCTATTACCAAATCCATTACTACAAGATCCCGAAGTCTATAATGGTAAGTTTTTGCTCAAACCAACCAAAAATTGTATGTCCATAAAGCTGAAATCTCAAACACAATCCAGAGATTGTTTCGAAGACATACGTCTCCAAAGCAAAATTTGATGGGAATCTCTTTTCAGAAACATTTAGTGTAATGAATTTGCTGTTCGACTTTGAAAGGTGCAACAATAGGCATGCATTCTGTAAAAGACACGGTTTGTCTTTTGCAAGAATCAGTCGACTTGCGTCTACAAGAGACAATCTCCGTCAGCGAGTTGCTTCTTATTTGGGAAAAGATTTTTCATCTCTCGCACTCCGAAAGCCCCCTCGTGCTATGGAACCGTCCAAAATTATTGCATTACGCATTTTAAAAACTTGGATGTTTTATGATGGTATAGTAAAATTGCCGTCACTAGTAAAGGGTCGTCCTGTTAAGAATGATTCCTGTGCAATACAGATTAAAGGAGGTATAGTAGATGAGACGCACTTGGAACAAGTCTTGGATCATGATAGGCACAAATTTACCCTCAACTCGGAAGGGTATTTGATTTTTAACGGTGCATTTTCCCCTGTGCAAATGGATTACCAACCTGCAGAGCTTGTGCCACTTGAATTTGAGGAAAGGCTCTTATCTTTTTCTATAGAACGAAGTTGCAATTTTATTGTTAGCAAGATAGGTGGAATTATTAATCTATATGTTGACCATGCTAAAAAAGAAAAGATTTCAGACTTGATTGATGCGGGCTTCTCTTTTGAAGGTGAGATTGTGTGTACTATGAAGAACGCTAGGGGTGGTGGGGATTGCAGCCTTTGGAGAGCGCAATATACTGAGGCGTCAAGCTATGAGAGCAAAAAATTTGTTAAATATGGGATAAGTGAAACATTGAAAAGGGTTAAGAAGATTCTGAAGCAGCTAAGGGACTCTATGCGATCGCAGGCACTCCGTTCGGGACTTAATACAATTATATTGGACATTCGTAAAGCAACTGGAGGCCCCTTGATTGTGTATTCGTATGGAAGCAATGATTTCAAAATTAGCAAGGCTGACTTTGTACAGCTATTTCGAACGCCTGACGTAAAAGTCCAGAAGTCTGGAAGTAGCGCCCTTCGTCAGTCAATCCTGTTCGAAGAAACAGTGGAAGAAGGTACTGATCAATGTATTATTAGCAGAAACAAGCCAGAAGGTGCAAGAATACTCCTTGCTTTAGCTTCTGGTCGTCGTTCAAAACAATGTATCAGGTTTAAATCTACCACCAATAATGAAATTGAACAGAATGCAGCAGAATATCTGGATGTGGTATTGGGCGAAACCTACAACAAAAATAGATGGATATGGACTGAAACAGGAAAGTCTGCAATGCTAGATTCTAATAATATTCCTGCAACAATTGAATGTCAGCAAAATGATATGTACGCATGTTCAGGAAATATTCTTGAGCTCAATGGTGGCCGTGTGCTAGCGGAAGGGATTACCATGTTGCCAGGAGGTGAGGCGTTCCTAAATTTGGCCAAGGAATGCATTGGTATATCAAACCTTGATAATTATTGTGATGAGCTTGAAGAGCACGGGTTTGCTGCGGAAGCCTTTCATGAGTACTTCGTGCAGACTATTGCTGGAGCAGATCTTCGGTATTTTCCCAATGCAGTCAACTTATTATGCAAAGTGTTCAACTCTCTCAATGGACTTGAAATGAGGCCTTGGTTTAAAGATGATCATTGTAAAGAAAGTGAGATTCGCTCTGGTCAGCGTGATGATGATGGAAATCTTGGTGCAGAGATATGTAAATCGCTTGGTGATGCGAATGTGCCCAGCAGCTTTATGAGTTTGTTTTCAGGGCAAAACAAATCGATTTCAAAACCTACACATGGAAGAGATTATTCAACCGAACAAGAGCCCCTTGATGGTAAGTACAAGTGTATCACATGTACCGCAGGCCCATTCAATTGGAGCGGGCTGCTTGTACATGTTAAAACAAGCCATGACATCAATTTGAAAAAAAGCAAGGAAAAGAAATTATGGCTTGTCGATAGTAATGGAAGTAGTGATACAGCCATGCAAGGAAATACAAAGACAAAGACAAAAAAGAAGCCGCAATATAAATGCCAGATATGCCAAGCTGGACCTTTCAAGTGGAAGGCAATGACATCACATGCTGCATCCAAGCATGATATTGCACCTTCTAACATGAGCAGTGATGAATGGCGTGGGTCTCTCCATGCCAATGAAGTCGAGGCGGTAATTGATGGCAGTATCGATGTGCCATCAAATACGAATAACGATAATAGTGGAAGTAGTGATATAGCTGCTATCCAAGGAAATACAAAGACAAAGACAAAAAAGAAGCCGCAATATAAATGCCAGATATGCCAAGCTGGACCTTTCAAGTGGAAGACAATGAAATCACATGCTGCATCCAATCATGATATTGCACCTTCTAACATGAGCAGTGATGAATGGCGTGGGTCTCTCCATGCCAATGAAGTCGAAGCGGTGATTGATAGCAGTATCGATGTGCCATCAAATACGAATAACGATAATAGTGGAAGTAGTGATATAGCTGCTATCCAAGGAAATACAAAGACAAAAAAGAGACCGCACTATAAATGTCAGATATGCCAAGCTGGACCTTTCAAGTGGAAGACAATGAAATCACATGCTGCATCCAATCATGATATTGCACCTTCTAACATGAGCAGCGATGAATGGCGTGGGTCTCTCCATGCCAATGAAGAAAATGTGGAGGGTATAGCTAAAAAGAAATCTTTTAAGGCTAGATTTGAGTGCAAAGAATGCGATGTGGGTCCTTTCAGGTGGGAAAAATTGACAGCGCACACCAAAAAATGTCATAAGATAGAATTAACAGTTGATTGCATGTCAGAGTGGTTGTCATTGTCAAACCCAGGTCGTCGACCAAAGTAGGAACATTGACTGAATGAAAGAAACTGGAATGATAAACAGAATTCACAAGAACAATCAACAATAGATCTACATATAAATGCCGCTAGCAAAGCACCTCGTAGACTCGACAATTTTCAACCAAATATGGGTATTAGAAATTGAATCAGCGCCATTATAAAATGACGCTGGGCAAGTGAAAGCCATCCCCATGACGACCTCATACATCTCATATAAAATAGAATATAGTGAGATTAAAATTAATTCGTTTGTGTGGCGGTTGAAAATAGATGACGTCAATAATGTGCGCAACACGCCCAACACGACGCAAGACGCAACACATAAACAAAAATACTATTATCTCTATTTTCTCGAGAGAGCTACTCGCTAGAGAGCTAGTCGTCCATGTTGGCAATAGTTACAATAGTTCATTGTTTATAATATACCACCGATACGAGGCAAGGAAACATGTCCGAAGCTCCAGGATCGAACGGCAACACCAACATTGCAGGTGAATCAAAGCAAAAGCGAAAGAGACGAGCAAGAAAGAAGAAAGCATCTCAAAAGTCAAAAGCTCTTGTATCTCAGCAACCGCCATTGAAACCAAAAGGCAGTAACAATAACAAGAAGACACAGACCATCCATCTCCCCCATGCGAAGCTAACCCTCCGCAAGATTCACAATGTGGAAAAGTGTGGAACTGTGGAGGAAATGATCGGGCTATTGAGGGAACTCATTCACGATCGAAACCAGAGTAAGCTCAAGAGTGAAACAATGAGTGAAGAAAGTCAGATGATTGCCAAGGTTGTCACCCCTCTTGATATAGTGCTTGAAGAAGCCAGTGTTTTCAAAATCTTTGATAGGGTGAAACAGAATCAAATGATTGAGGATCAATTGGAAAAGCAACTGCAACAGCAAAAAGAGGGCAAGGATGAAGTTGCAAATGTGGAAAGCAATGGAGAGCAGCAGGTGCATCATGCAGACACTGATATGGATATTGATATTGATAATCACAATGACAATGACAGCAATCAGGAACAGTCTCCACAGCAAAATGTTGATACTATGGAGGACCAAACAACTTATAAAGACAAAGCATGTGCCAATAGTGATGCGAATTCTAATACTGATGAGAAAAAGACTGCACCCAACGTCAAACAAACTGTAAATGTCATTTCTGCACGGTTACTCGTAAGTTGATACTCGTACTAGTTGCTACATTCGATGTCATTATCAACGCCTCTCACCCACATACACATGCGCAAATGAATAAATATTTGAACGGCAGTACATTATTCCTCCCAAAAAGTCGAGAAGACGAGGAGAATTAACAGGACACTGTTACCTTGCACTCTATTCGCCCATGCCAACCTTTGTTCAGGACAAATTGAAAATGATTAAAGATGAGGAAATGGTCATCTCAAAAATGTTGAAAGAGTTTGATCAAGCTGAATCCCTGAAACGGTCAGGTACAGAGCAAGAGCCCCCTGATGTAAAACCTGAGATTTGTAGTAATCTTCAAGAGCAAGATATTGAAGGTACAGTTCCCGCAACTGAAAGAGATCAATCATTTGTTAATTTACCCCAAGAAATTAAGACGGATGCTTTATCACCTCAGTCCCAAACCCAACAATCGGATGCAGCGTCAGAATCCACCGCCACGATTCAAGATGAAAAACAACAGACCAAACCTGAAATGCATTGCCAAACGAAAATTACGGCCGCGGATAGATCGAAAGCTCTCGCACAATCACGTCTCCTTCTTAGCGAAACAATCGCCTCTCTTGCTAACCTATGTAAGGATGATTCCAAAAAAGATTATGCCGGGATCCACATTGAATTGAGCCCTAATCAAAAGATATGGAAGGCAGAAGAGAAGGGCAATGGTTCTGGAAAGAAATTTGGTATGGCGGCCAAGTATGATTCCACCATTGAACAAAATGAAGACTTTAAGCAATTCGTTCAATCGAAAATGGAATTGAAGAATGAATTGACGAATCGACCTAAACCGCCACTTGGTGGTGGGCCCTTGGCTGAGACGATGAATTCGAATGTGGGTGGCGATGATAAAACTGGTGGTAATGGAGGTGATCCTGTTGCAGCAATTGTGCTGCACCTTAGAGAAAAGAAGGAAGCGGCTCGTAAAGCCAAGAAAAAAACAAATGCTGAAAAGAAGAAAACTGTAAAGGGTATTAAATCTGGTGGAGATAAAGGGAGGAAGGGAGGTAAGACTGATGGAGAGAAATCCAAGAAAAGATCAAATCGCAGAAAGAAGGGTGCTAAGCAAGGTGAATCTATCAAAAAGGTTGGTGCAAGTGTGCCAAAGATGCTCCTGAAAAAGTAAGAATATGTCATTCTTTTTGTATTCGTAGTTGCACACTACGAAATGACAATTTGGCAGTAAATTGATATCTACTATCTCTCTAGAGACTAGAAAGGTCGTACAACAACAAAGTAACAGTTGCACCTGGTATGCTTTCTCTGCGTATAAGTTACCAACCTAGGTACAACGCATACGAATAATAGTTGGTAATCAACTGGAAGTCCACAATACTATCTCCTACATCTGCCTTGCTATACAAAAGTCAAATTTGATATATTTCCCTCTCATAGCATTCCTTCTGTAATTATCCTTCCTTATTAAACTTAATTATTCCTCCTATTCGATTATCAGTTGGCAATCTCCGGCAATGCCTCCCCAATCGTATCAAGACTCAATATTTGTTCTGTCTGGTTCTGATCTGGTTGTCCATCAGCACCTCCTCCCCTTTGTAGATGCGCATCCGTTGGTGGCAAATTGTATCCTGTGACTTGATTCACTGTTCCAGGATGACCGCCAGAGACATCACTCTGTGGGTATTGCTGTTGAACTTGAGCTCCTTGGCCATACCCTTGCCCTCCATGACCGTTTCCATCTACAAAGAGTAGTGGTGGCTTCATTTGATCATGATCATGATCTTTATCCCCAGGTCTGATCTGCTTGTGCTGCACCTTGAGACGCTTGTTTCCAATCTATCCAAGACGAAATGAAAATCGATGACAATGAGCTCAATGTCAAATTACAAATTCACAGCAATAGCAGAAACAGGCCTCTGTTGACTCACCACAAACCCATTCAATTCTTTAATCGCCAGCGCTGCTGCATCGGGACTGTCATACGAGACGAATCCAAAACCTCTGCTCCTCCCAGTATCCTTCTCCACCATAATCCTCACACTCAAGAGCGTTCCATAATGACAAAACAACTGCCACATATCTAAATTAGTAAAATGGTTAGGAATATGAAAGATGAACAAATTTGCCCCCTCTGGTCCTTTATTATGATGAGTAGTTTGTATAGGTGGCCCAGGCGTAGCCGCAGGGAAGTACATATTTCCCTGTGGTATTGCAGACGCAGGACTTCCTCCTTGACCATCCCTTCCTCCGCGAGGACCAACTTCTGGAGCTCTCATTTGATGTACATTCATTTGATTATGAGGATGTCCTGGATGTACATGGACATGCTGTTGTGATGATAATGGTGGATTGAGGTTGTATCCCCATGGTTGTTCTTGTGAAAAGAGAGTCGCACCTCCAGCATTGGTTGAATATACAGGTGAGTTACTGTCTTCTAACGCTGATGGTGGTAGAAGTTCGTTACCGTCAAAGGACATGGTTCGTGTGGGTTGAGATTGCTGGTACTGCATTGACTGCATATGAGGGGATGGAGTGGGAGTTGTGGGTGGATACATGTGTTGTTGTTGCATTGGTCTGCACCGAGAGAAAAAGGAGAATGAGAAAAGAGTATTAGAAAAGATGGAACAAATTGCATTCCCTTCCGCTGCACATCAATGTACATGATAGTCCCAAAAACAAAATCACAAACGCACCGTTCAGACCACGACGAATGTCCAGGCGATCCTTGAATCCCAGAGGGGTATATCCCTCCATAAGAAATCACAGGACTAGGGGGAGGTCCTCCCAAATACTGCAAAGAAGGACTATTCGGCGCAATCCCAACCCCCATTCCATTCATCATATTCATGGATCTCCCACCCGATTCCATTTGTTCCGAACCAAAAATGGGCATAGTTCCGGGAAATAGAGGAGAAGCAGGCGGAACGATGCCCATGGAAAGATTATGATGATTCATGGTTGCAGCGTAATTACCATTTCCATCATCATTGTTACAATCATTGGAAGCATGTGGTGATAGAGGTGGGATGACAGGGTACTGTTGTCTCATGAACATGTTGTTGGGGAGTGCATTCTGTGCTCCAAGCATGGAATCATAGGAAGGTGTTGCAGGCGAGTTGGGAACATTTTGTGAATAGTAGTATGGGTTTTGCATATGATGAGGATGCATGGGTGATAGAGGAGTAGCTGTTGCATTTGCATTTGTGTTTGCAAAAGTATACATGACGTTGGGCGAGTATTCTGAAGCAACATTTTTCCCTTCGTTTGTTTTCCCTTCTGCCGCGTTTGGATTAGCATTAGCATTTGCATTTGTAGTTGCAGCTGCAGTCGGTCCCTGTGCTGATCCTTGTTCTTTTCCTTTCCCAGTTTGCGTACCAGTTTCGGGAGCATCGTTTGCAGTTGCATCTTTGCGGGAAGGAGTGACTGCGGGGGAAGGTGTGTCTGTGGGGTCTAAAGCATTACTGCTGCTATTGTGATTATTAATATCATCTCGAATAGAATCTGATGCTACCGGCGGTTCCGAAACGGACGGAGGTGGTGATGCTTTAACTTCAGTTGCTTGACTCATGATGATGGATGAAAAAAGGGACAATGCACGAGTATATTGTATAGTATGCAGTAGAGGGGAAGAATCCTTTTTTTTTACTTCGTGGTATGACTCGCAAAATTGTAAATGAGAAGCGGAATGGAAGCTGATCCTGACTTGACTTGATTTAAGGAAAGTGCTCTTTGATTGTATTGATTGCTGATGTTACTGAATCAACGGAGAGGAGTAGTTGCCTGTCGATTGATCGATTTATCGATTACTGGTCGCCGGTACTTGGTTTTTCAATTTGAATCAACTTCTAGTCCTTTGTCAATAGTCCTCTAATACTAAGGATGGAGTCGAATCGAATTAAAGCAAAGGATGCTATAATTATAATAGTACTCTGCCGAATCATTCGATTCAATTTAGAGAAAGAAGAAACAAAAAATTAGTATTTCGAAAAAAGCAATACAGTAAATAAGTTCTGTACCTCGCAGTAGATACAGGACTACTCTAGCTACAGGTACCTTCTCACCGGTGCATCAGTGTACTGCATTGCAATGAATTAAATTGAATATCGAATCGATCTATATATGACTCACCTTGATCGGCGTATGGCTAAAATTCTATCTTGTTGATGAACGAATGAAACGAATGGATGATCGGAACTCTGCCTTGAATCTCGTCTCTCTACTAGAAGCGGATTTTCGTAAAAAGAACAATTTCTTGTTTCTCAATTATCTCAATGCCTTATCTCAAATTATCTTATCCACCCACAGGTTTAATTTGTGCAATAAATTGGATTGAATTGAATTGAGATTATGTACCCAGAATTGTAGAAGCGCAGTGGCACCAGCAGATTGCTTTCTTTTACAAGGTAGATAGGTACAGTACCAAAATCTATTGTATTTATTGGGAGGATCCAAGTGGTGGTGGTGGTGTCACGAGGATTCTCATTCCAAAGATTTTGAACAAGGCCTATTCAGCATTAAATAATGCACAGTAGGTAGGCTGTTTAGACACATTGGAAAGTCTTATTATAGTTAATTCAGTGAAAATGTGATGTGGAGTACATTATTCATGTGGAGTACATTATTCATAATACTTTCACTATTATTCAATTCTTGTTTCATGTTCAATATTCAATGTTCTTTATTCATTATGTTGCAGTTAAAGTGTATACCACTATGCACTTGAACTTGGTGGCGTTATGCTCAAAATTGCATCTTTCAAGACACAGCATAATCTAGCACATTCTTCAGCACTCGTCAGTGGAGATACCATGATGTAGACAACATTGCCCAACGGACGAGCATACACTTCATGATCTAATAAATATTTCACAATTGGAATGCTACGTCCAGCTGCAGCATAGCCGCTTCCGCCACCATCTGGTTCAATCGTTACAGCTACTACTGTGCCCAATGCCATGGATTCTTGGACCAATGACAATTCAGATAATGCCGCCACCACACTTTGATCAAAATATGCCTTCTTAAAATCAATCTTTTTGCCATCGTGCCCCTCCTTCTCGAATAATTCCGCATATGCGTCCAATGCATGAATACTGCTCACGCATCCAACTGCATGAGCTGTATAAGAATGACCATGTAACAATGCTTCTGCTTTACTATCCCCCAAAAACGTGTTGAAGACATCT
>Ga0306864_1001144_pt1 | contig 11112 bp, 8 predicted proteins | sample AntRauTorckE5430_FD_190448 | JGI IMG/M metagenome (GOLD analysis project Ga0306864, IMG submission 190448) | Saline lake microbial communities from Rauer Islands, Antarctica - Metagenome Torckler E5 #430 (v2) (version 2) | ecosystem: Environmental > Aquatic > Non-marine Saline and Alkaline >...
TCTCCCGCATCCAAACAGGTTGCAGAAATGGATGATGCTTCAATTTTCAATTTATTAAAAGCCCAGACGGGGAGTGCCACTTGTGAGATTACGTGTTTGACAGTTCCAATGCCTTTGAATGGTCACAAGGCTGTATCGATGTACGGAGACGATAATGCGCGAAATAAGGATTATCCCTTGAATAAGAGGGCGACTGCATTGATGAAAGCTTGTGGGCATGCTTTGCCTGCAGATGCATCGAATGAAGATGGAAAGCCTAGTGGTATGTGTGGCGATATATTCGTGGGACGGTGCCATGATAATGAAATGGATGATATTTGGGAACGCATTGATTTGACTGCTGATGATATTGCAGGAGATTTGGATAAGGTTGAATGGTGCAGGACTGCAAGGAAGAAGGGTGGCGGAGGTGGACACGGTGGAGCTGCAGCTAGTTTGAGTAATACATTACAAAAAATGAGTAAGGGTCAAGGAGGCGACCAAGAAGGGGGGTCTGCAGCAGCAGCATCACCTCCTGTTTCTACGGGAATTCCAGGGGAGAATGAGGAGAATGGATACAAATGGTCTCAAACTGATGAAGAGGTTGAAATAAGGTTTGCGGTGGCACCTGGTACAAAGGCCAAATATGTAAAGGTCAAGTTCGGATATAAATCCTTGAAGGTAGCTGTTGCTGGTCAAACACTATGCGATGGCGTCACATGGGGAAGTGTCGCAGTGGACGAATCTACATTTACAATCCAGGACGATCCTAATTCCGAAGGACGAGAACTATCTATATCTTTATCCAAGAAGGAGAAGGAAACTTGGAACTTTGCTGTAATGACTAAATAAATATTCAACTCTTGGATGCGTAGTATATTCTTAAATAATGGCTGCATAGGATTGATTAGCATCCGTTTCACTCCAGTGTATTATACATCTTTGATAGGAGTTGCCAAGCAGCAGCATCAATTAATGCACTATGTATGAAAGCATTCACTATCCAATCATTCATCTCCGACTTTTGAGGACTGAAGAATTATCTGCCAATACTTGTCCCTCATTAACAAAAGTGTCTAGCTCTCCCATCCCATCTCCGTTCTTTGCAGATAACGACATGAAACTGAGTTTGATTCCGGTGATACCATTCTTGCCCAAATCTTCCAAATCAACCCCTTTGCCCGTCAGTTCAAAGACCCTCTCCTTGTGCGCTCCCGCTCCATCCTCTCCATCCATCGCATCAGTTGATGCTCCCGCCGAAATCTTTTTCAACTTGTCCAATTCGCTCCTCAATTGAATCTTGACCCTTCTCCAATTCTTGGCAGATGAAATATCGCTCTTATTGCAACAGACGACAATCTTCAATCCTTCATCTGCATCATTCCATCCCTGCACCACATCTTTATTCGTCAACAACTGATACAGCATCGACCCTGCTTCCGCCAAAGATTTGGTAGAATCCACCACTAAGATGGCCCGCGTGCTCGTATTTTTATTATTGAGGAACAAACTTGGCAATTGATTCGAGAGAGTAATGTGTCCTGGATAATCAACAATTCTCAACCCATTTTCAACAGAAACGTTGGCTTGCAGGCTCATGACTGTCGAAATATGGTCATGGGATTTGTTCTTCAGTTTGTGAAAGAGGAGCGACTTGCCCGCTCCGCACGGTCCGAATATAATGACTGAATCTGTGTAATTTGCTTGTTGCTGCTGCTGCTGCTGTTGGTGGATGTTGGCAAGGACGTTATCTTCCGGTTCGTCACCTTCCAAACCTTGGATTTTCTTCTCTCGAAAAATGACTATTTTCATAAAAATTGTAGCCACGAAGATAGCAAGTAGGGATAGGGAAATGACCATGGATGGTTCTTGGGGAATGTAGGCATTGATTTGCGGATGGTGGTCAATGGTCTGGATGAGGGAGATTATGGGCGGTGGTAGATAGGGTGAAATAATCTGACGCATTTGCGTCAATGCGGAAATTGATTCATGGATTGTTTCAGTTGCTTGTTCCATTTTATTTTCTCAGTTGACAAAGGGGAAATTGAGTATTGTGACGATGATGGAAGTCACTCGAGGGTAATGAACAATGCAATGAACGAGCAATGAACAATGAGCAATGTGCATTCGAGAAGATTTGCTTGATGATCCAAAATCCAAAGGCATTTTTTACATGTTTCAAGTTGCAGCTCTTTCCCAAGGCCATTTATTCGAAAATTCGTTAAGTAAAATTTAGTCACCTGCTAAAAGCTGCGGCAAATGCTTGGAGGAGAGAGCTCGTCGGCACGGCACACTTGTGTTGTATTGTGTAGTTGCCTCCTGTTATCTGTACCTATCTATCTATCGTACCAACCACCAGCACTGCTTTGCACATCGTCCATAGAAAAAAGAGGAAAAGACAATATCAAACTAGGGAACACGAGAGGAGCCCAATCATCTTTACATTTACTGCACGTCATCAGGCGGTAAATAAATAATGTCGAAAGGAAATGGCATCCGGAAATCCCCGACACCGACGCCGGTTCCAGCAACGCCAGTGGGAGGAGATAACACCCCGAGCGCAAACGCCAATCCAAGTACAAACTCCAGCACTAGCTCTGGAAATGATGCCGGGGATAACAGTGCAAATCCAAGAGGATCGTCGAATCCTAGTACTGCTGAGAGAATGTCTATGCAGATCTCTAGTGATGAGATAAATGTATTGATATATAGATACTTACAAGAAGCAGGTATGATCATGTCATTGTCACTGTCTTGCAACGTCACTTAAATCCAATTGCACTGCCCTGTATTGCTGGACAACTCCAATTACTTTTTGTTTCGTACTATTCGAGAACCAGAATTCAACCGTTTTGCTGGATAGATCATCGATGGAATCCATGCCTGCCGGTCATAGTTGTCGTTCATGGATGTGACACGTGACATCTTCAATTTATATGTATATTCCACTCCATTGCAATTCATCACTCACCTCTTCATCACCCTGCCCAATTCTTTCCCAGGCTTCGTACATTCAGCCTTTACATTCGCTTACGAAAGCATGATTGGGCGATCGCACGTGAGCAAAGCAAATGTCCCACCAGGAGCACTTGTCAGCTTTCTACAAAAGGGCCTACAATACATTGCCATTGAAGAAACATTACGCCAAGACGGATCAGATAGTAGAAATCAGCATCCACATCAACAAGATAGAGATATAGACTTCACCCTCCTTTCCCCACACTCCATCAAAACACTCACTAGAAAAAATCCACCCATCAGATTGAACGTTCCTCCGGCCACGGCTGCAGCTGCGATTAAGGCACGGTTGGAGTTAGAGGCGAACCATGCAGAACATTCTGGTGCGGCGGTAGGGAGGAATGGCCATGGGCATGGGCATGGTCTTCCACCGCAAGCACAAGCTGCTGGGATTGGGGCTGGAAGTGTCACTGCTTTTCAGACCGGGGTAGATTCAGCGTTTCGGCAGAATGCCCAGTCTGCGCAGGTCATGCAGCAGCAGCAAGGGCAGCAGGTGTTTGGAAATGGTCATGGTCATGAAAAGAAACAGATGAAGGCTGCAGCAGCTACATCACTACTTGAGTCCCATAATGAACTGAAGAGGGATGCCTCTGCGATGGATGTGGATAGTCCTGCTCGACAAGAGGTTTTGGCTTTGGGTTCGGGTTCGGGGAAAGACACAGATGTGATGACTGGTCCACAGGAGGAGGCTGAGGCTTCTACGGAGAAGGAAGATTTGCTTTCTCGTGCTAGTCCGGATGAGGTCCTCGAGCTGAACAAACATTCATCGGAAGTATTCATGTGTGCTTGGAATCCCATTTATACAGATTTACTCGCTACCGGTAGTGGCGATGCCTCCGCTAGGATATGGAGGATGGGAGGAAAGAAGGCAAAGGACGGTTCTGATATAAGCCGTCTTCTGCAACATGGAACAAACTCATCGGACAAGAAGAATAAAGATGTCACCACACTCGAATGGTCTTCTAACGGAGAATTACTAGCGACTGGATCGTATGATGGAGTTGCAAGAGTGTGGAGTCGATCGGGAGCCATCGTCCACACTCTTCGTGGGCACATAGGACCTATCTTCTCTCTCAAGTGGAACAAGACTGGTACATTCCTTTTATCAGGTTCTTACGATAAGACCACTATCGTATGGGATGTTTCTGGAGAGAAGGGAGAGATTAAACAACAATTTATTCATCATACAGCTCCAGCCCTTGATGTTGACTGGAAAGACGATTTGACATTTGCCAGTTGCTCTACAGATAAAACAGTATTAATTTGCAAGGTTGGATCAAATGCTCCTCTGCATCAGTTTCGTGGACATAATGATGAAGTGAATGCTGTCAAGTGGGATCCGTCCGGGACCCTTTTGGCAAGTTGCTCTGATGACTCAACAGCGAAAGTGTGGGACGTATCTAGTGGAAAGCCAGACCCGCTTTACAACTTTACAAGCCACAAGCAAGAAATTTATACTGTGAAATGGTAAGTAAATTTGGACTGACCATATCTTTCTGATTCCTTAGAGAAAATTGCTAACTTTTCGTTTTCTCATTTTACAGGAGTCCAACCGGACCTGGATCGAAGAATCCAGATAAACCTAGAATGCTGGCAACTGCATCATTTGATTCAACAGTGAGATTATGGAATGCACAAAATGGTTCATGTCTAGCAATCCTTTCACGGCATAGGGAATCTGTCTATTCCGTAGCATTCTCTCCATCAGGAGACTATCTGGCGAGTGGTTCACTGGCGGGACAATTATATGTATGGAGAGTGAAGGATGGAAAACATATCAAAAACTTCAAGGGGCAAGGAGATATTTTCGAAGTCGCATGGAACAAAGAAGAGACACGAATTGCAGCATGCTTTTCTTCAAATGTGGTGAATGTGATAGATTTTAAAGTGTAACAAACATTCAAAGGGAAATTGGTGTGCTATTTGATGTCTTTTAGGGTTAATCTACATAATGAAACCGGCAAGCTTTGCCGGAAACCTTGGAAATGATCGCATCATGTACCACCGTACCTAGGTATTTTACTATTCAATTTTGTTGTTTGACACAGTTTGACACCACCGTCGTGTTTAACATGAACCTGGTACAAAAAGATATCAGATATCATTTTCGACCACCCCCCCCCGTGGTCCTCCATACTAATTTAGGTTGGTAATACTATTTACTGTTAAGTTTTAAAAGAGGTTAAAAGTACGTAAAAATTAAGAAGAATGAAGAACAAAGCGCAAAGCGAGAACGCGAGAACCGAGAACACACAAGAACACAACAAAATTGCACTCTTATTCAGTATCTACTACTGCAAATAACTCAGTCACTCATTCTCAATTCCTAGTTGAAAATCAATCTATTTCAATGCTTACACAATCATATCTTGTGCTGCTAGTAGTAGCAGCGACGGTCACCTACTCCTTAGCATTCCAGTCATCTTCACTACTGTGCAGACCCTCTAGTGTCCAGAAAAGACGACTTGTATCTTGCTCCAATCAGCAGAACAATAGAAACGAATTTCAAAGGGAACAAGATATACTGAAACTAAGAAATAAGGCTGCAAACCTGGCAATTATTGAACAGTTACTGACTGGATCATTAAACGAAGAGACATCATCATTAGTTAAAGTGCATTTGGTGGGAAAAGGTGAGATTGGCCCTGAATTGGAATTGACCAGATGTTTATTTCTTGCCGAGAAACGATCATCAAGTGAATCCACTTCATCATCCAATGAATTAGAATACCACCAATCGCTACCGATTCCCCTCCCAAACTCCGGAGGGGATAATATAATCAAGCTGCTATCTTTTGCTTGCAGAGGACAGCCAATATCGAAAACTTTGTGCTTGACTTTGAATCCCTTGCTAGTGAATCGTGATGGAGCCTTATTCGATGCTCTGCCATATGCACAGTGGACTATTGATCCACTAAAAAAAAATAGAGATGCTGCACAAAATCCAATTAACGAGAAGTACCATTTAGGAAAACGAGATGCCTACAATAGGTTTTTAGGACGAGACTGGTACGGACGAAGCTTGAGTCTAGGCAATCTTGCAGCGAGAGCGAAGTATATGCTAGAATCAGAAGAAACAAGTGAAGGCGCAGAAGAAGAAAAGACTGTGACGCTTGCCCAGCGTGTCTTGGAGTTGGAGGTGAAAGAAGCGCGCATGGCAGTGGCAGAGGCAGAAGAACAATCTGCAATCCTTCGAGCGGATCTCGGAGGATATGATGTTGAAGAGATAAGCGATGGTGCGCTTCTTGAAAATTATGACGCTCTCGAAGCGGGGATGCGAGCTATACAAGATGCAAAGCAAGCACTAGAGGAAAGAGAAGACGCCTTATGCTCGATAATGGAACCATCATCGGTATCCAATGATTCGTTTACTTCAGGTATACTTTCTGCAATTATCGAGGGTCAAAAGAGTAGTGCACCATACAGAGGTGCAATTGGGTATAAGCCCACTATCGATAGTAGAGAAGAAATGTACGACAAAAGCGCTCTTCCGTACAGCAGTCCTTTTGAAATGATGAAGGAGATCATTGATGAGCAATTAAATGCAGAAGTTATAGGATGTATTGTTGAAGATTCGAGTTTATTTGGCGGAAGCACAATCTTCGGTGGTGGGATTGTTATCAAACGTAAAGGAAGGGCAAAGAAGCTAAGTTTAAATGGCGAAGATGTGTCGTTCAATGATAGTGATGACGATTATGGAAATTTTGGCATCAAGGAAGGAAAAACCATGATTGTGGAATGTGATGTTGACGAAGCATTAGGGATGGCATTCGCTTGCGAGGTTGATGTTTTCATGGATCGCGCAGAATGGAATAGATCCAAGATTAGCGTCAGCACTGTGTTCCAGAAAATGGTTGGTGATAACAATGGCATCATGAATGTATTACCGTCTCTGACTAGCACGATCGAATCGGTTACTATTGAGATGCAGGGCGACGGCAAGATATCACAAAATACAAAAATACAAGCTCCTCGAGATTCAAATGATTCCTCTTCCTTTGGTTCGAACGACGAAAACAGCCAGCAACCCGTATTTGATACTACTATACCGGTAAAGTCTCTTGACGAGTTTGATACCTTGGCAGTACAAGATAAAGCTCAGTTACTAATGTCTCTTGACAGTTTTAAAGGAAGATTGCCAAGACCTCGAAGATTAAAAGCTGATTCTAGAGGAGGCAAACTGGACCCTCTGGATGAGCTCCTATTGCCTTTCATTGACGAGTCTGTCAGGCGGCAAGTTCTGACTCGATCGGCTGAAGAACGTGGTGATATTGAAGAAGTAAATGCCTTAGAGCAAGAGAAAAGCAGGAAACAAATGGCGAAAGAAAACGCAGCTGTTGCCAGAGCCACGGGCAAAAATGACTTGGCTGCGATGTGGGACCAGGAAGCTGATTTCTACTCAACCCTTCGAGCTGATGCTACCCAAGATGAAGGGACTTATAGCCGCTTTCTGGACAGAGATGACTGGTATGAAAGAGACAGGCAAAGAATATCCGAGAAGAATAAGAAAAAGTTCGGTCACTTGTTCGATGGGTTGTAGAGTAGAGTTTTACTATCGAACCGCGCCGTAAAAGACTGTCAATGACAATGAATGCCGGCAGGCGATGCATGTAATTCGAATGAAAAAATGAAGGTTTCAATCAACTCTCGCATCATGCAGAGAGCACACAAATTAATGTACATAAACAATCAACTAGTACATTTCATTATCGCAACAAAATTCAAAAGTTCAATCTATTTTGAAGTGTTTGTTTGGCCTTGCTTTCAAACAAGCAACTGTTTCAAAGCTGTTTTTGACAAAAATGACAGACAATTTTGAAGATAGAATAGCCTCTATTGTATGACGTCATTGTTGACAATAAGCGACATAACTTGATTGTAACGGTTTTCGAGATCATTTTGAATTTCGCCAACGACGTGAACGCTGATGAATTATGAATGATGAACGACTGAAGCAAAGTCGAAGAACTAAAATCTTCTGTTTTCTGTTGCATCTCACATCTCACATCTCAACATAACATTCAACCGACTATCATGTCATCCTCAATCCTTCTTAGGCATGCAAGGAGGAGAATCCTTGCTACAGCTACTGGATGTCCTAAACCCAAGCCAATTGCATCGCTGAATAACTTACCAGCAAGAGCCCTTTCAACAAATGCTGCTTGTGCTCTAATTTCCAACGCCAACGGTCATGACAAAGGAAATCCATCGACTTGGATGAAAGCACTAGCTGGCATCACTGCTGCTGGAACTGTCGTGGCTGGAATCCTTGATGAGAAGAAAGCAGAATGTTGCGGAATTGTTGGAGTCATTGGAACCACGGATCACGATGCACGGTAAGATTCAATCATATATATGTATCTACTAGCTACTAGTAGTTATGTGGGAGGAAAGAAGTTTGGCTTCTTCCAAATCTTACAGTTTACTTAATTACTCACTCACTCACTCAATCCATACGTTCCAAATTCAAACTACAGTAACTTTCTTATCGAAGGACTCACAGTCTTGAAAAATAGAGGATACGATAGTGCGGGAATCGCAACACTTTCGCCAGATTCTGGAATGACTATTGCAAAATATGCAAGTGATGGAGATCAAGCTGACGGAATAAATCTTGTCGCAAAACATTCCAGCGCATCTACCGGTCATCATATTGGAATCGCGCATACTCGTTGGGCGACTCATGGGGGCAAGACGGATGAAAACGCGCATCCCCACGTTGACAGCTCTGGAAAAATTGCACTTGTGCATAATGGAACGATCAACAATGCAAACGAGTTGAGAAGAGAATTGAAGGAATTAGGGCATAAGTTTACCTCTCAGACTGATACTGAAGTGATTGCCAAGCTCATTGGCCATGTCAAGGATACAGAAAACCTCTCAGTTGTCGACGCAACAGAGAAGGCCTTGTCACGTTGTGATGGAACGTGGGGACTTTGTATCATGTCTCAAGATGAGCCCGATCAGCTAATTGTTGCATGCAATGGTTCCCCTCTTGTCATTGGTATTTCCGAGGACAGAACTTTTATCGCTAGTGAAACTTCGGCTTTCAACAGGTATACTAAGAGTTTCATTCCAATGAAGGATGGCGAGATAGGTGTTCTTCATGCAGACGGGCGTACTTTGGATTTGACTAGGACGCAAAAAGCACCTGACCAAAAGGTTGAATTGTCACCCGCGCCTTATCCTCATTGGACGTTGAAAGAGCTTGTGGAACAACCTGAGGCTATTGCTCGGGCACTTGGTTTTGGTGGTCGTATCTCAGATGAAAGAGTTTACCTCGGAGGATTGGATAGTAATGAAAAGCTTTTGTCGCAGATTAAGTTCATGATCATGAGCGCATGTGGAACTAGTTTAAATGCTGCAAAGTATGCCGAAAAACTTATGAAAAACCTGGAATCATTTGAACATGTTGTTGCACTTGATGCTGCTGAAACTTGCTCAAAGGATTTCCCCAAGAGTAGCGATCCAAAGAATACTGCCCTTCTTGTCGTTTCTCAAAGTGGCGAGACGAAGGATGTCCACCGCGTGGTGAAGACTGCAATGCAAAACGATATCCTTGTCATGAGTGTTGTCAACGCTGTTGGAAGTATGATTGCAAGAACCACTAATCTTGGAGTGTATTGTCATGCTGGACGTGAGAATGCCGTCGCTAGTACCAAAGCATTTACCACCCAGATAACTGTTTTGGCATTGATTGCTCTATGGTTTCGTCAGATGAGAGATAGAGAGGAAGGCACCCGTCCTAGTTACGAGGCAAAACAGCTGAAAGATGCTTTAACGAGATTGCCCATTTCGTTTGGAATGGCAATGAAAAACAGAGACGCATGCAAGAGAGTTGCAGAGCGTTTAAATCCCAAAGAGCATTGTTTTATTCTCGGCAAAGGTGAGTGTGGGTAAATTTTAATTTTGGAGTGTAAGATACGATCGTGTTCCCATCATTCATTTCACCATTTAATTTCATTACAGGCTATGGAGAACCCGTCGCTTATGAGGGAGCATTAAAAATCAAAGAAATGTGTTATCTTCACGCAGAGGGTTACAGTGGAGGTGCACTTAAGCATGGACCATTTGCTTTGATTGAAGACGACAAGGGGAAGTTTGGAGCTACACCGATTATCCTGCTTATCTTTGACGATGAGCATGCTCACCACATGCGCACAGCAGCAGAGGAAGTGAAGGCAAGAGGCGCCGACCTCATTATTATCACCGATCGTCCCAGTTTGGCTGAAGGTTTGTGCGATGATCCTATTGTAATTCCAAGGAACGGTCCTTTGACAGCTCTTGGTGCGGTTTTGCCTCTTCAATTGATAGCATACGAGCTTGCAATGATGCGAGGTATCAATCCTGATACTCCCAGAAACCTTGCAAAGGCAGTGACAGTTGACTAGATAGAAGCTGCATGTGACATAGAAGTACTTCCACATGAACTTCAAATCCATTTTTTCAATGAAAAAGATCACTATTCTATTCTTGATAATTTATTCCGGGCTGATGCAGAGTTTGAAGCTCATCAGACTTTTTGAATCATCTTTTCTTCCTAGTAAAAGTTATGAGGCTCAATATCCTCTTGAAATCTCCCCCGCCTCACAGCAGCACCATTATCAGGCTGTGACACTATTCTGATATCCCATTAATCAATATTGTAAGGCCCATCATAGATCTAGCTAGTCTTCAGATTTCCAATGCTCTTTCTTCCATCATCCACGCGTCACCATGAGGCACTCGTAGACCATCCCTATCGGAATGATAATGGGAATGCGACTTTTTTATTGGCCAAAACTGTTGCCGCATGATGCAGGACGATTATCTCCTCACTTCTCCAGTTGAAATTATCCAAAGTCAAAGCTCTCTAATAATGTTACATTCAACTAATCAGCAATCCATCAATGCGCAACTCCAATGAATCCAACTCGCTCAATAATGACTAATGACACATGTCAGTCCTCCTCAAATGAAAGCCATAATTTCAAGGGAAGGATGCCAGATGCCAAAAGAAAGAAGTCCAACAAGCTATTACTTTATAATACTCCTTTGGTTGTATTGTTTGGCATTTTATTGGCATTCGTAATTAACTTCCTTTATTTCGCAGAAAGAGATACAGACGAAATCAAC